>Ga0116137_1000787_pt1 | contig 23828 bp, 13 predicted proteins | sample June2015DPH_20_1_3_FD_88973 | JGI IMG/M metagenome (GOLD analysis project Ga0116137, IMG submission 88973) | Peatland microbial communities from SPRUCE experiment site at the Marcell Experimental Forest, Minnesota, USA - June2015DPH_20_100 | ecosystem: Environmental > Terrestrial > Soil >...
CAGCAAACCAGGTCCACAGTAGCGCGCCAGCATGAGGGGCAGAACTTCGTCGAAGCCGTGCAGCCCCTGCGCTCGCCCCGCCTCTGACCACGCGAGATCGCCGGGAACGAGCCTCAGCAAGCCGCCCGTGTGCGGATCGCGCAGCAACGCCAGTCCCAGCAAGCCGGGAAGGATCACGATGAATGGAACCATCATCTTAAAAGCCGCGCCAATGATGGGGGCGAGCTTGGCCGAACGCAGGTCCTTTGCTGCCAGGATGCGCTGAACTACCAGGAAGTCCGTGGTCCAGTAGCCCATGGAGATGAACACCCCGAGGCCGAAAACTATACCGATCCAGTTGATCCCCATCGGGTTCTTACTGAAATCGCCCAGGGTGGACCACAGGTGCGTATACGCGGCGGGATTCGCCACGTGCTGCTCCGTAAGATTTTGCAGGATGCGCGCCTTCAAGCCGCCCCAGCCACCGGCTTCTACCAAACCCAGAATCGGGATCAGCAAGGCGCCCGCCCAGATCAGGACGAACTGCAGGACCTCATTGAAGATGGCGGAGCGCAGGCCGCCGAGAGCCACATAGATGGCCACCGTGACGGACGAAATCCAGATGCTGACATGAATGTCCCATCCTAAGACCACCCGCATCACCACGGCCATGGCGTACATGTTGATGCCGCTCATCAACACGGTCATGAAGGCAAATGACACCGAAGCCAGCGTCCGGCTGCTTTCTCCAAAACGTAGCTTGAGATATCCGGGAACCGAGTGCGTCCTGCAGATGTGATAGAACGGCATCATCACCAGGGCCAGCAAGAGCATCGCCGGGATGGCCCCGATCCAATACCAATGAGCTGCGAGGATACCGTACTTATAGGCGTTGCCGGCCCAACCCATCAGCTCCAATGACCCGAGGTTGGCCGACAAAAAAGCCAGGCCGGCAACCCACGCGGTCATCTCTCTTCCGGCCATGAAGAAGTCTTCGCCCGTGTTGGCCCGCCCCTTCAGGTAAAACCCGATGGCCAGCACCAACACGAAGTAAAAGACGATGATCACCAAATCAACGGGGGATAGATGAACGAGCCGGGACGCACCCGCGGAAGCAAATAGCAGCGTCATTCCTTTGTTCTCGCTTGACCGTAATAGGCTTTCTGGCCGTGCTTCCTCAGAAAATGACGATCCAGGAGCGTCTTGCCGATAGAACTTGCATGCGGATTGATGCAGGCCGTGAAGTACGCGATGCGCGCCGCGGCTTCCAGCATCCACGCGTTTTCTGAGGCCTTGCGAGCGTCAGCGCCCCAGGCGAATGGTCCGTGGTTCGCCACCAGAACCGCGGGCACAGCCATGGGATCTATTTTTTCAAACGCGCGGATGATCGCCACTCCGGTATTCGCTTCGTACTCGCCATTGATTTCTTCATCGCTCATGGCGTCCGTCAGAGGAATTGGACCGTGGAAATAGTCGGCATGCGTCGTGCCGTAGCAAGGAATCGGTTTGCGTGCCTGCGCCCAGGCGGTTGCGTACTCCGAATGCGTGTGGGCAATGCCGCCGATTGAGGGAAAAGCGCGGTATAGAGCCGCGTGCGTGGGAAGGTCGGAGGACGGGCGCAAAGTTCCCTCGACGACCTTGCCCTGCAAATCCGTGACAACGAGATGCTCCGGCTTCATCTCGTCATAACGGACACCACTGGGCTTGATGACAATCAGGCCTTCATCACGGGCAAGCCCGCTGGCGCTACCGAAGGTCGATAGCACCAGTCCTCTTCGGACCAGTTCCAGATTCGCTTCCAATACTGCTTCGCGCAGTTTTGCCAGCAACATGCGCCCTCGACTCTTCCCCTGTAGGCGTTGCAGCCATTTAAGGGAACGGCTCACCTACACTTAAAACGCTCTCCAACTTCCGCCTTTATCCGGACCTCGCGGCCTCCGTCAACTCCCACCATCTTCCTATCTCGAGTGCACCCTACTTCCGAGTGGTAAGCCGCAAGACAGTCGTTGACCTATAAACTTGACCTGGCTTCAATACAGTCGACGGAAAATTTGGATGATTTGGAGAATCCGGAAAGTGCTGTGTTTCCAGGCAAAAACCCGTGCGACGGCCGTAGAGCTGCCCTCCCTTGCCACGAACCGTGCCGTCCAGGAAGTTGCCGCTGTAGAACTGAATACCCGGTTCGGTCGTCAGCACTTCCAGCACTCGTCCACTCGTGGGCTCGAATACCTCGGCAGCAACCTGCAACCCTCCTTTTTGGGTCCTTTCCAGCGCCCAATTATGGTCGTATCCTTTCCCGAACTTTAGCTGCTCGTCGCCCTGATTGATCCGCGCCCCGATGGCAGTCGCCTTCGTGAAATCAAAGGGGCCGCAGCAAACCGCCCGCAATTCTCCTGTCGGTATCAGCGTCGAATCGACCGGCGTAAACTCCAAGGCGCGGAGAAGCAACTGATGCTCCAGAATTTCCTGGCTCGCTACGCCGGACAAATTGAAATAGCTGTGATTCGTCAGATTGACCACCGTGTCTTTGTCCGTCGTCGCCGAATAGTCGATTCGCAATTCGTTAGCTTCCGCAGGCAGAGTGTAGGTCACCTGAACCTTCAACGTGCCAGCGTAGCCTTCCTCTCCATCTTGACTCGTGTAGGTCAGCTCGAGAACTTGGGCATCCGCCCGGGAACGATCAACTCCCGTCCAAATCCGCTTGTTGAAACCCCTGCTTCCGCCGTGCAGGCTGTTTGGGCCGTCATTCTTGGGCAGATGGAACACCGTGCCATCAAGAGTGAATTGGCCGCTAGCGATGCGATTGCCGTACCTCCCGATGGTGGCGCCAAAGAAGTATTTGTCTTGCTCGTAGCCACCAAGACTATCGTATCCCAAAACGATATCTGCGCTTTTGCCGTTGCGATCCGGGGCTTTCAGGGAAACAAGCGCCGCACCGTAGCTGATCACCACCGCCTCGACACCCTTGCTATTCGTGAGAACGTACCGGTAAACGGTGTCTCCGTTCATGGTCTTTCCGAACTCGGCAAACTGTATCTTGCGTTCCGCGCCTTTCACATTGAAAGCATTTGCGAGAATGAGTAATGCCACAAACGCTTGCGGAATGGAGGAAAGTCTGTTCATCAATCATCCTCTTGGATCTTCTGGATGTACCCGCGCAAAACCCGGCCAAGGGTCAGTAAACGTTTACCACGCAAATCGTCGAAATGCAAGAACCAGTCAGTTGATCTCTTAACCCCGCGCCCCGTTATGATATCCTGCATCAACGGGCCAAGCTGGAATGGACTTACTTTCCTCACCCACCCCCGAGACCACTCGCTCTGCAAGGGTTCGGGATAGCGTATACTGCCAAATGTTAAGATTCGCTGGGGAAAAAGGGGACTCGTGGACATTCGTGACGTAGCCAAGCGGGCCAAGGTCTCGACTGCGACGGTGTCGCGCACGGTCAACCAAGTGCCCACCGTCGATGCGCAATTGGCAAAACGCGTTTGGAAGGCGATTGCCGAACTCGGGTATTACCCCAACCGGCAAGCGCGCGCCTTGGTCTCCGGAAGAAGCCATGTTTTTGGATTGATCGTTTCCGAAATCACAAACCCCTTTTTCCCGGAGATTGTGCAAACTTTTGAAACCCTGGCTGTCGAACAAAAGTACGAGATTCTTCTGACCTCGACGATTCATGATCCCAAGCGCATGGAACTTGCCGTCCGCAGGATGATTGAAGGGCGAGTAGACGGCGTCGCAATTCTCACCTTCGGTATGGAGGACGAGTTACTGGAGCATCTCCGTTTCCGGAATTTGCCCTTGGTGTTTATTGATGTTGGCCCAAAGGTTCCTCGCATCAGCAATATCCGCGTCGACTATTCCCATGGTATTCGCCAGGCCGTGCAACATCTGGCAGCCTTGAGGCATAAACGCATCGGTTTCGTGAGTGGACCCCTGAAACTGAGGTCCGCGATTGCGCGAAAAGAAGCGTTTGAAGGGTCGATGCGTGAGATCGGTTTGCCCGTGAGGCCGGAGTTCATCGTCGAGGGGGACCACCATCTAGAGGGCGGAAAGTTCGCTCTTCAACAGCTGTCCAAGCTTCAGGAACGCCCCACGGCTCTTCTTTGCTCCAATGATCTGACCGCCATTGGGGTCATGAGGCAGGCGTTCGACTTGGGAATCGGGGTGCCTCAGGAATTGTCGGTGGTGGGGTTTGACGATACCCGGTTGGCAGACTTCATGATTCCTCCGCTAACCACCGTTCAAATGTCTCAGACGGAATTGGCAACGCTCGCGTTTAACGCTCTCCTCAAAGAAGTTAAGAGAGAAACTCCTGCACCAAATGGAACAGAATACATTCTTAGAACGCACTTGATCCTGCGCAGCTCGACGACCTTTCCTCCAAACGACAATCAGATAGAATAGCCGTCGAGCTCACGGCGCCCCGCACAAACTGCAGCTGTTCGCGAAGGGTGAGCCGCTCCGACTCTCAATCACTTTGCATCTGCCAGCGGACCCGTCTACTTTCGCCCCACGTGTCAGCAGATTCCCCAAAGCCAGCTTAGGCCGTGGCAGAAACAGATGTTTTGGTAGGAGAGTGCAGAACTCAGTCTGGCAAAAATCTAACATGTTGTTGATTCGTCTCGCTTTTTCTTGTGTCGCAGTATACGGTCTTAGTTGGTATTCGGCTGGTTTTGTTTGCAAGTTGTTCCCACATTGTGTGGGGTGAAGCTCTGGCACCCGAACCTCAGCAGTTGCATAGAGCGTCTGCCTTCTAACGACCTTTGGGTCTTCATCCACCACCCAAACCATTGATTTTACGGGCCGACTGATTTCCACTGCATGGTCGTATTGGTTTCTTTCGACACTATTTGGAGTCTAGACGGAGACTGGTCTGACACCCGCGGATATTGCGTCTGCTCCATAATGAAAAATCCGGCGTCGGCCTAGGGGTGCATTGGTGGGTGAATCAGGTTGAAGTTCGATGCCGGATTTCCGCGCAGCACCTGCAGCATGAGCTTGGGCAGGTCGTCCGCATGCGCTTCGAGATATCTCATTCTCTTGAACATCGTTTTGCCGGGGACATCGCGCACGCCTCCGGCGATTATGCGCTCCGGCTCAACGCACGCTTGGGCGTCGGCGGCAGATATCGTTCGTGCAAACGGCAAAACTCCTTCTTGAGAGCTGCATCGGAGCTCTCGGTGGAGCTCCGGGAATTGTACGAGGCGAAGCAGCAGGCTATGGTGATTCCCCCGGGATGCGCCGATCTCCCGCCGATCGCGCGAGTAGATAGTAGACGGGAATTCCCGCGATAACGATGACGAGGCCCGGCCATGTGGTCGATGCGCGATAGGTGAACAGGGCCGAGAGGATCATAGCCGCCCCGAGAATATACAGACTGGGAAGCCAAGGGTACCCGAATGCGCGGTACGGCCGCTCGGCGTCTGGTTTTTTAACGCGCAGACGGAAAATTCCAGCGATCGTGAGAATGTAGAAGATCAGCGCCGCAGAGATGATGTAGTCCAGCAAATTGCTATAGAGATTTCCATACGCTCGGGTGGAAGCGTCATAGGTACGCGGCAATACCAGGAATGCGGCCCAAAGCCCCTGGATGAGGAGAGCGTGCGCCGGAACGCGCGCCTCGTTCAGCCGTCCGGCAGAGGGAAAGAACAAGCCGTCGCGAGCCATGGCGTAGTACGTCCGAGCCCCGGCCAGAGTCAAGGCGTTCACTGTACCGATCGTGGAAACCATGATCGCGCCGGCCATCAATCCGGCCCCGAGGACAGGGAACATTGTCTGCAGCATTGCCGTTGCCACGCGGTCGGCCGGGGCATGCTGAATCGCGGAAAGGGGAAGGGTCACGAGGTAAGCGAAGTTTGCCAGCAAATACAGGGTAATCACGATCGCGGTGCCGATTCCCAGAGATAGCGGCAGGTTTCGCTTCGGATCGCGAACCTCACCAGCAGTGAATGTGATGTCGTGCCAGGAGTCGGCGGCGAACAGCGATCCCGTTTGGGCCACGCAGATGGCCAGAAACAAGCCAAATGCGGAGGTTGCGTCCAGTCCGTGAGCGATCGAGGGAATTCCGCGCGCAGTCCATCCATGGCTGAAATTGTCGCGTACCGCGGCGGAATTCCAGCCCCAGGCCAATCCAAGGACGATCAGCCCGAGCAGAGCCGCAGTTTTAGCGACCGTAAACACGTTCTGCACGACTTTTCCATATTGCAGGCCGCGGCTGTTCGTCCAGGTCAAGATTGCAATCAAAAAAATTGCCACGACTTGCGCCGTGGACAAGGAGAAACCATAGCCTCGCGATACGTGGATTGGCGCGATCAGATAATGGCTCTCAGAAACCCATGGAAACAACACTCCACTGAATCGGGCGAAGGCAATCGAGACCGCCGCGATCGTGCCGGTTTGTATCACCGTACACAGCGTCCAGCCGTACAGAAACCCCCAAAGAGGCGAAAATGCTTCCCTGAGGTACACATACATGCCGCCGGCCCGCGGCATCATCGCCGCCAATTCGCCATAAGATAGCGCCCCAGCGATGGTGAGCACTCCGGCAAAAGCCCACGCCACCAAAAGCCAGTTGGCACTCCCAATTTGGCGGGCCATGTCGGCCGAAACGATGAAAATGCCCGACCCGATCATGACCCCTACAACCACCATCACGGAGTCGAACAGACCAAGACCACGCGCAAAGGTGGGCGGGGGAGATATGGTGGCCGAGGCTGGCGGAGTTGGGGATGTATCGAGAGGCACGCCACTCCTCAAGGTAGCAACAACAGGTTTAGTGCCGACGAAATAGAGAGAGCCATAGGGCAGGCCAGTTTGTATACTATATTCAATCTTAATGCAATGCTATTCTGGTGTGGGTCTCGGCTCCTCACGCCGCAATTGAACGATTAGAAAAGGACAATTTCCTGCTGGATCATGCCCGTTACTTCGGCCGAGCTTGCACGAACCAGCATGTTGATTTCGCTGCGCAGGCCGAATTCAGGGAGGTAGATTCCAGGCTCAATCGAGAAGCAGGTATTGGGAATCACTTCCCTTTCGTCGCGCACTTCGAAATTGTCCATGTTCGCACCGTTCCCGTGCACTTCGGTTCCGATGGAGTGACCGGTGCGGTTATTGAAAAAGGATCCGTATCCGGCGCCTGCAACCACATCACGCGAGGCCTTATCGACTTCCCACCCGGCTAGCTTCTCTCCGGCGGCAATTGCCTGCTGAACTTTTCGGATGCCGGCATCGCGAGCGCGGCGGACGATATCGAAGATTTCGCGCACTCGCTCCGGGACTTGCGATCCGGCAAAGCCCGTCCAACTGATGTCGTAATACACGGCGTTCGGAACATTCTTCTTGGCCCAAATATCGAGCAAGACAAAATCGCCGCGGCGGATGGGCGAGTTGCGTTCCGCAGTGGGAGAGTAGTGCGGGTTGCTGCTGTTCGCGTTGACGGCAACCAGCGGCGGAGCGTCGGAGACCAGGTTGTCTCGGCGGAAGGCCTCCAGAAGCCATTGCTGCATTTCGAATTCGGTTGTCGCGCCTGAGTTCAGCCTGCGGCCAATTTCCCGGAACGCGGCTCTGGTGATCACATCAATGGAGGCGCGGGCAGCGAAGTGGCTGCTGATCTGCTCTTTTGTCCAAGCCGCCTCCAGCTTCGAAATCAGGTCGGCGGAGCTGACAACGTTCTTCCCCAGACTGCGCACCAGGTCAACGGTGCCGGCATCCACTAGGGAGACATTGAAGATCAGGTTGTTGGGAGAGAATTGCATGGCCAGATTCGTCACCGCTCCCAACAATTCGGCCAGTTTTGCTGTGAGCTCGGACCCTGCCGCATACTCGCGCTTCTCTCCCGGCAAAGAGTCCAGGTGAAATGCCTCAATGCGATGAACGAGTTTAACCGGGACGCCCTGCGCGGGAACAAGGTAAAACCAGCGCCGCGTCACCATCAGGGATTCCGGCAATCCCAGGATGCGATAGGCGATGGGGTCGCGATGGTGATGGTCGCAGAACAGCCACGCGTCTACACCCCTCTGCTGAAGCTCTTCCTGGATGGTCTGGATGGAGTGCATGCGATTCCCTCCTGCGAGCCGGCACAGCAATGTTCCCGTTCGGCTTTTACGCCTCGACAAGGGCAGGAGCGATGGCCGTCTGTTCGGTGCGCGCGATAATCTCGTCTTGAAGGGCTTTGGTAAGGTCGCAGAAGTAATCGCTGTAACCGGCGACCCTGACGATAAGGTCACGATGCTGCTCCGGGTGTTTCTGGGCCTCGCGAAGAGTCGCCGCGTTTACCACGTTGAACTGGATGTGGTGGCCGCCGAGTTTGAAATAGGTCCGCACCAAGTGCGTGAGGTGGTCAATGCCTTCCTGGCCTTCCACAACCGCCGGCGTGAATTTCTGATTGAGCAGGGTACCTCCGGTGCGCGCGTGATCCATCTTGGCAGCGGACTGCAGCACCGCCGTGGGGCCGTACCTGTCGGCGCCTTGCACCGGGGAAATACCATCCGAATGCGGCTCCCAGGCATTCCTGCCATCCGGGGTCGCACCGGTCACCGAACCGAAGTAAACGTGGCAGGTGGTAGAGAGATAATTCACCCGGTAGAATCCGCCCTTGGTATTCGGGCGGCCGTTGATTTCGTCGTAGTAAGCAGTGAAGACAGACTGGAGGATGTCGTCGGCATAATCATTGTCGTTGCCGTACTTTGGGGTTTTGTTCCAGAGCCGGAGCCGCAACGCTTCCCAACCCTGGAAGTCGTCCTGCAAAGCCTGGAGCAAATCATCCATCGTGACCGATTGATGGTCGAAGACGTGATACTTGATGGCCGCCAGGGAATCGGTGCAGGTGCCCGGCGCGACGCCCATGATGTAGGTGGTGTTGTAGCGCGGGCCACCGTCATTGTAGTCCTTGCCGTTTGCGATGCAGTCCTCGATCAGGAGTGAGAGGAAGGGAGCCGGCATGTAATCGGCGTAGAGCCGCTCGATGACGTTATTGCCGCGGATCTTAATCTCGACAAAATGATGGAGCTGGCGGCGGAATGCCGCGAACATCTCATCGTAGGTTTTGAATTCGCGGGGATCTCCGGTTTCGGCGCCAATCTTTTTGCCGGTCCGAGGGTCCACACCGTTGTTCAGCGTGATTTCCAGCACCTTGGGGAGATTGAAGTAGCCAGTAAGAATGCAGGCTTCCCTGCCGAACGCGCTCGACTCGACACAGCCCGAGATGCCGCCGCGGCGCGCATCCTCGAGGCTCTTGCCCTGGCGGAGCAACTCTTCCACCACCATGTCGGCATTGAAGATGGATGGCTGGCCCCAACCCTTGCGCACGATTTCCAGTCCACGTTTGAGGAAGCGGTTCGGGTTTTTCATGCTCAACTGCAAATTCGAGGAAGGTTGCAGCAAGCGCATCTCGTCGATGACTTCCAGGATGAGGTAGGTCAATTCGTTGACTCCGTCGGAGCCGTCCGGCTTGAGCCCGCCCGTATTTATGTTGGCAAAGTCCGTGTAAGTTCCACTCTCGGCCGCAGTGACGCCAACCTTGGGCGGGGCTGGCTGGTTGTTAAACTTGACCCAGAAGCACTGGAGCAGTTCGCGCGCTCGCTCGCGCGTCAGCGCACCGCACTTGAGATCGCGGACGTAGAAGGGGAAAAGATTCTGGTCCATGCGGCCGGGATTGAACGAATCCCAGGTATTCAGCTCTGTGACCACCCCCAGATGCACAAACCAGTAGGCCTGCAAGGATTCCCAGAAATTGCGCGGCGGGTTGCCGGGCACGTGGCGGCAGACGTCGGAGATCGTGTGGAGTTCCTCCCTGCGAACCATGTCCTTCTCCCTGGCGGCGAGTTCATCCGCAAGTTCGGCATGACGCTCGGCGTACCGGATGACGGCATCGGCGGCGATTGCCATCGCCTTTAACTCCTGCTGCTTTTCATAGGCCCTTGGATCATTCCTGAAATCCAGCGTCGCGAGGCTCCGCTCAACGTCCGACTTCAACCCTAGCAATCCCTTGCTGTAGAGGACGTCGCCCAGAACAGTATGTCCGGGAGCGCGCTGTTCCATGAATTCCGTATAGATGCCGGTCTCGTAGGCGGCCTTCCACTCTTGGGTCATTTCGCGGAAGAGCAAGTCGCGCATGGAGCGCCCGCGCCAATAAGGAATGATGCGATCCTTGTGAATTTGGCGTGTTTCGTCGCTGACGCTGTAGGAGGTTTTCTCGCGCGTGTCGAGAATATCGAGGTCCTCCATGGTGTGGCAGCACAATTCCGGAAAAGAAGGGGTGCCCTTCGGGCTGGGACCTCGCTCGCCCACGATCAATTCGCCTTCTCCGATGATGACCGATTTATGTTCCATCACATGTTGAAAGGCCAAGGCGCGGCGAACAGGGACGCAAGTCTCCGTGCTCTGCTCGTAGAAATCGGTGATTAGGGCGGCACGCTCGATGGACAGCCAGGGCTTCACGCCCAAACTTTCACTGCGCAACCGTGCAACACGTTCGTTCATGGATCACCCTCCAATTCGTATTTGAAAGCCACGGCACGCGAAGCGCGCGGCAATTTCCTGCATTCTCGCCGCTGCCGGAGATTTCACATCTGTCAGCCGATACGCAAGTGACAATCGGCGATACTTCTCCATCGCGGACGCATGATACGGCAGCAAGTCCACGTTGCTCAGGCCAAGTTCGCCGAGAAGCCGGAAGCTCTGTTCCAAGTTGTCCTCATCGTCGTTGATTCCCGGAATCACCGGGATGCGCACTGCAACAGCGGCATGCTCACGGGCAATGATGCCAAGGTTTTCCAGAATCAGAGCGTTACTGACGCCCACCACTTGGCGGTGGCGCGCGTCGTCGGCCAGTTTCAGGTCGAAGAGGAACTCGTCCACATAGGGCATGATACGGCGTATGACGGCGGAAGGCGCATAACCACACGTATCAACTACCGTGTGAATCCCTTCCGACTTACAGACGGCCAGCGCCGCTTCCAGGAATTGGGGCTGGGCCAGCGGCTCGCCTCCGGAAAAGGTCACGCCACCGCCCGACTCATCGAAGAAGGCGATGTCGCGGCGGATCTCCTTTATGAGCTCTCTCACCGGTATCTGTTTGCCCACCAACTTGCGCGCCTCGGCCGGACAAGCCTCCGAGCAGGCGCCACAGAGCGTGCAACGAGCAGGATCGCGCTCCGGGCCATGGTCCCAGTGGAGCGCGCCCGACTCGCAGACGGAGCAGCACGCCAGGCAACTGATGCAGCGGTCCGAGGCGTACATTGCCTCCGATTGATATGACTGGCTTTCCGGGTTATGGCACCAGGGACACCTCAACGGACAACCCTTCAGAAAGACGGTGGTGCGAAGGCCCGGTCCGTCGTGGAGCGAGAAACGCATGAAACTGAATACAACACCGGAAGCCGTCAGGAGAGAATCGTCGGAAATGGGGTCTAGAGGAAGCAAATGCGTAACCCACGAGGGCGGAGGGTACAAGTTGAGGATATATGTATACAATATCCAATGTCAATGGCGTAGTCGTCCCCACCCAATGCGTGTCGTCCCGCCAGCCCCTCTTCACTTGATGGCGCGAACTGCCGATTCATCCGAGCCCGCTGACATCGGAAAGGTCGCGTAGCCGCCGAGAGGAAATACCGGTAAGTTAAATGGTATCTCGAATCTGGCGCAGGTTCAGTGAGCGGAGGCGACTAGTTGGACCCAAGTAATGTCATTGCCAAGTGGCACGACATAAGCACCCCGCTCAGTCTTGAACGATTCAGGGACCTGGTACAAGACGACACTCTTCTCTCGTGCGGCCGGCTCGACCCGCAAACGAGCAGCAGGAGTGAATGGAGTGGCTGGGGCGAGCCCAACGCGCACGGCGCCGGTCTTGGGGTCGAATTCCAGGCTGGTAAACTTACCGGCGTCGAGCGTGAGCCAAGTGCCAGTGGACGCCAGATAGATCCGCGTGCGGAAGGAGTCCAGCGGAGTCACTCTCACTTCGTTTCCGGCCGCTTCGATGTTTCCGCCGAAGGCCAGCCAGCCAAATTCAGGGTGTTGAACAACATATGTGCCGGTGCCAAGAGCATGGCCGAAGAAATTCGGTCCATAATCCCCCGAGAGGGGGTCAAACTTGAGCATATCTGGGAAAGAATGGAATGCCGCGGAAGCAAAACCTTCCTGATCGATGTCAGTGAGAGCCCCCATGATGCCACCGTAGCCGACGCGCAGGAGATAGAAGTCCTCGGGATTCTCACGATAGGCAGCGAGTACGGGAATCGCGTTGATGGTTGAACCATAGTGGTGAAGCTGTCGTTCGATGCGGCGGTATTTACCACCATATAGGAAATCCCAATAGCGCCGGGCGCTGCCGTTGTATCCCCAGTGCGGCACTGTAGGGTCATACCCGAGGATGGCGTTCAACGTCACATCGGCCTTGTCCTGGAAACCGAAACGCTTCATCCAGGCATAGACTTCTTCCTGGCCGGTGGAATCCCAGGGCATTTCGCTTCCATAGGGGAAGGCCTGCTTCTGCCAGTGGTTGGCACGGGCGCGCATTTTCTTTTCCAGGTTGGCGGCCTCGGCTTCTTTACCTTCCCGTTTCAGATCATCCAGTATCTGCACGAATACATCGCCCTCCATCTGGCCGAATTCTGCATAGCCTCCGGCTAGATCCACCATCGCCACGGAGGTGTTGTAAGCCTGGCTGAGATACCAATCCCAAGAATGGTTGGTGACAAGGCCCTGGTCGTTGCGCGCCAGGCGATAGAGAACCCAGTAAGCAGCAGCCACGTGAGGATAGTCATAGGACCGGTCGACTCTTTCCGAATCTTTCTTGTTCCAGCTGGTCCAACTCTTCCAATCAAGGTCGTTACGGTAGTAGTTGGGAGGCAACTGGTCGGGCTGGTAGTAGAACAAACTCTTCCGGACGCCATATTTCTGGGCTCCGTCCTTGTATTGCAGGCCACCCCAAAGGACACGGTCCACAAACTGCTGATACTTGATCAATTCCGCCTGATCGGGCTGGCCAAACTCCTTCATGACAGCCGCAAGCCATGAACCGGCACCGCCTTCGTCCCCGAGACCGGCAATCCATGCGCGATCATCCTGGGTAACAATCTGGTTGGTCTCGCGGTCGTAGCTCATGACCGAGGGGCTGCGGTGGAACGGATCCTGTGGGTCAACGAACCACTGTTTGGTGGTGAGGAAGTGGCCCAGATCGGCAACGACTTGTGCCTCAGGTTTAATCACGAAATAGCTAATCGTCTGTACCAGGCCGTCTTCGTAGGTGACGGACAAGCGGACGCGTCCCCACCTTTTCCCGTGTAGCGTGTAGGTCCGCCATCCACCCGTCGTGGGGTTTCCCGGGCTCAGAGTGATCGCCCCTTCGGGTTCTGCAGCAATCGAGGAGACTGGTTTTGAGTACTTCAGGAACAAACGACCATCCAGATCCATCGGGAGGACATACCCAGGAACGCCAACGGCGACCGGGCGGTGATTTGCGATGAGCGTCTTTTCAATGTTTCGAATGGTATCGGAAACGAAGAAACGGACGCCGTAGGTCACGGAAGCTCCGGGAGCAAGCGTGAAGGAGGTGGGGGAATTCCAGGGCTGGGCGTTCTTCCATTCGTTTTCGGCAAATGCCTGGCTGTGAACCATCCAGTCGTAGAACCCTTCGAACGTTACGTCGCGTGGAGTAGGGTCGTGAAAGATGGGGACGGGTGCGCCGGGCCGGCGAATGTCCAGAATGGGATTGTAGGCTTCGAGCGGACTCTTGCCGTCAGGGACGACGAGAAGTGCGGGGCCATGACCGTTAAGCCGGGTCACTTGCAGATAGCCGGCGTCCTCGCTGATGGAGGGATCGTAGAACACGCAGCGTGCGTGCGCCTGTTCGAGGGAGCGGTCGGTCAGAATATTGTTGAAGATCATGGGAATGCCGAGCGCGCCGATTTGAACGGGAGTGGCTGACTTGTTCTTCAGTACGAATCGCAGGACAAGTTTCCCGTCTTCCAACAGCCAGGTCCGAACGACTTGCAGGGGAAGGTCCGACGGAAATGCCGGAGTAAGATCGGCGGAGGCCAAAACTGCGCCGGAGACCGGAAGCGGAAGCACCGGGACGCGCACAACTGCCGTCGAATAATTCTTCCAGTCTCCCGAGGTCCCTGTTCGGAGGCGGAGGTCGAGATCACCCAGGTGATAGAAGCCATCCTCCGAGCGTTCCACGAGACGATCGCCGGGCGTGAAATCGAACCTTTCCGCGTCCTTTGTGGTCAGCGCGGCAACCGTTTGGGAGGAAACCACCAATTTGAGAGTAAACTCCGGGGTATCCAGATCCATCGTACCCTGGCTCAACATGGGACCCGGCGTCGCTGGGGCCTTATGTTCGGGTTGTTGTCCGGAAACTGCCAAGGGCGCCACGGAATACAAGCCCAGGAGGAACAGAACCAATAGCACACTTACCCGCGGCGACTTTATCTTTTCCATCCTTCTACCCTCCCTCGCAATACCCCACGGGATTTGAGACTATTTTCAGAAATCGGCCAGGCAAAAATCGGAAAATTCCACGGCATCCAGCTCAATCACACGGTCAGCCCCTTGTCCCCAAAGCCATGCACAGGAAAATGGTTCCATGTGTCTACCCGATAAAGAAGGTGTCGAAAGCCCTGTCTGACTGGCCTCCCATTTAAACGCAGAGGAGAGGCCGCGAAGCGGTCTGCAGGCGAGAGAACGTAGGGAAACCGGGAAGCGGGAATGGTGGAAGCTCAAAGGAGGAAGGAACAAGATATACGTGCTCCATTTCTTTATACAGTATATTATATGTCGCGAGCGACTCTCGCATCTTTTCTATTGTGCGCTCCTCGCTCTTCCTAGCCTCGTTCTCGTCGGCGCGCCCAGCGTATCCTGGCACTCGTCTTGGAGGTTCCATGTTCAAAGGAATCGTTCGGCAGCTCATCTTTCTGGCACTCGCACTTGCGTTTTCAGCTCACGTGGGAAAGGGGGTTAGAGCACGCGAAGTCCAAGCCATAGCCACCTCACAAGGCGATTTGAGGGCGCTGATCGAGCGGTACACCAGTGACCGCGAAAGCCTCTTCCGAACGTATCGGGTGCGCATCTCGCCGGTCCGACACGCGCGTTTCCAGCAGTTCTATGAGGAGTGGCTCGACACCCTGCGAAAAGTCGATTTCGATGGACTGAACGAGGATGGCAAGATCGACTACCTTCTCCTGCAGAACCACCTCGCGCACGAATTGCGGCAACTAGCGCTCCAGCAAAAGCAGGTGGATGAAATGTCGCCGTTGATTCCTTTCGCTAAGATCATCCTGGAGTTCGAAGATTCCCGCCGTCGCATGAATCTGGCCAACTCCGTGCAAGACGCCGGCGAATTGGCAAAAATGGTAAAGGAGATTTCCAAGACGCGCGCGGCCCTGGAGGCCGGCATGGAGGCGAGCGCCAAGCCGACCGGAAGCGATGCAGTGGAAATTCGTCCGATTCGGACCTTGCCAACGGTCGCCCGGCGAGCCGCAATAACCGTAAGCCAACTGCGGGAAACGCTGAAGGACTGGTTCACCTACTACAACGGTTACGACCCGCTGTTTACTTGGTGGGCCGCTGAGCCCTACAAGGAAGCCGACCGGGCGCTGGAGGATTACGGCAAGTTCCTGTCCGAGAAACTCGCCGGCATCAAACCGGATGACAAGACAACCATCATTGGCGATCCCGTGGGCCGTGAGGCCCTGCTGCTGGAGTTAAGGGATAACCTGATTCCGTACACGCCCGAAGAACTGATCGCTCTTGCGAAAAATGAGATGGCCTGGTGCACAAAGGAAATGATTCGGGCCTCGCGCGAGATGGGGCACGGAGACGACTGGCACCAGGCGCTCGAACAGGTAAAGGACATGCACGTCGAGCCGGGACAACAGCCCGAACTGATTCGCAAGCTGGCCTGGGAAGCGATCGAATATGTCGAGAAGCACGACCTTGTGACCGTGCCGGCGCTGGCAAAGGAAACCTGGGGCATGGAGATGATGAGTCCGGAACGCCAGTTGGTGAACCCATTTTTCTCCGGGGGAGAGGTGATCAGCGTGTCTTACCCGACGGACACAATGACGTTTGAACAGCGCATGATGAGCATGCGTGGCAACAACATTCCGTTCGCCCGAGCCACGGTATTTCACGAACTGATCCCCGGCCACCATCTGCAGGGATTCATGATGCAGCGTTACCGGAGCTACCGGCGAATCTTCGACACGCCATTTTGGATTGAAGGCAACGCGTTTTACTGGGAGATGCTGCTGTGGGACCTGGGATTCCCACGGACACCCGCGGAGCGCGTCGGAATGCTTTTTTGGCGCATGCACCGCTGTGCCCGGATCATTTTCTCCCTGAGCTTCCACCTTGGCCTGATGACGCCCCAGCAGTGTGTCGAGTTTCTGGTGAAAGACGTGGGACACGAGCCGGATAATGCCACGGCCGAAGTGCGCAGGTCCTTTGATGGCTCCGTCGGCCCGCTGTATCAGTGCGCGTACATGCTGGGTGCGTTGCAATTCCGGGCCATGCACAAGGAACTGGTGGAATCCGGTAAGATGACGAATCGCGCGTTCCACGACGCGATTTTGCAGGAAAACAGCATTCCGGTGGAGCTGCTCCGCGCGCGCATGACCAATCAAAAACTCACCAGGGATTTCCAATCAAGCTGGAAGTTCTATGGACCCATTCCAGCCACTCCTTAGCCAGCGGCGTTCACGCGGCGAGTTGCCGCATTCCTGCAGGCCTATGGCCGGAGATTTTCCCAAGGGGGCAAATATGGATCGACGCAAGTTTCTCCAGAACCTGGCGGTAACGACGGCGAGCATACAATATCTCGCGCAAAAAGCCGGGGTCACAGACACCGAAGGAGTCGCGGAAGTATCTGCTCAGGGTATCGGCCCGGCCGCGGGTCTTACAAGCGTTCCCGGCGTCGAGGGTCATACTTATCTTTCTGAATTCAAGTTCGGTCCAGCCACATGGAAAGTGTATGAGGACTTGCGAACAAGAGATGGGGTGATCACCTTCCTCTCCTCGCAGGGTGGGGCGCGAGTCTTGTCGAAGAGCGCGGAGGCGACATTTGCCGAGGCCAATCCTCCCTACCTGGGGCTAAGCCTGGACGACATTGGTTTGGCGGGGGAAGACCTGCTGGCAAATCGCCTACTCGAGGGCGGTGGGGACCCGGACCCACTGCGGGTCAAGAGCGCCGCTCCGCCGCTAGGTTCCGCGCAGGAGGACTCCGAACGGTGGCGGCTGCCGTGGAACACCTTCCTAGGCACGAAGGAATGTTTCGACACCATGCCGGTCTTCCCGGGTGGGAGCACACGCACGTACCACCCCTCGCAGTATTTTCCGGAACTCAGAGGAAACGCAGCCGAGAAGCGACTTGAGGGACTCGTGGGCAGATGGATGCCTGCCGTTCGAAAGGTCATGCCGATTTCCGATGGCATCCACGTTGAGGTAGTGGTCTTTGGAGACGTGGAAGCGCGGGACAAGTTCATCGTGCAGACATGGCACCGCACGTCGCGGATCGAAAATGGAAAAATAACGAAGGTGGTCTTTGGCCACAGCTATCCGGCCTTTCCTCCTCGCCGCCGGGATCCGAAGGCAGCGGACTTCTATCGCGCCCTGCTCGTCTTTGCCGACTACTGGGACAAGCAGCTTGCCGATATGGCCACAGCTTCTCTTCCGGAGGAGGAGTGGGAGGATTTTTCAAAGCATGCGTTCGCGAAAGAACTCATGGTGCGGCCCGGCGGGGTTTATCCAAAGTATGGCGCGGTTGACCGCGATTATTACGGCCCGGAATATGACGGGTTCCAGGACATTTTTACAAGCGCCGTCTATACCAATCTCGAGTGGGGACGCTTCGAAACGGCGCGGCTGATCATAGATAACTACTTCACCGATTTTGTTGATGAACGGGGCATGATCAATATGCGCGGCCCGGAAACGGCGCAATTTGGGCTGACGCTATCACTCCTGGCGCGATATTTTCGATATACAAAGGACGCTGCGCTGCTAAGGAAACATGGCAAGAAGATTGTGGCCACCACCGAACTCCTGGCGGAGCTGCACGAAGAATCGAAGAAATTGCCCGCGGACGATCCAGGTTACGGGCTAATCCATGGGTGGAGTGAATCAGACTCGTGTCTCCTTCCCGACCCCAAGACGTGGTGGCTGCCTTACTATGCGAACAGCGGATTTGCCGCACGAGGGCTGCGGGACATGGCGCTGGTCTGGCCGCGGATTCAGCAGGCTTATTCCGCGGTCGAGGCACAAGCAGCCGTGGAGGACTGGCTTGCGCGTTCCAAGGACCTTCAGGAAACCGTCGTGCACGCGATCGAGAAAAACGTACGGCGGGACATGAAGCCGCCCTATATCGGCACCTTCCCCGGAACAAAACTCACATTTCGGGAGTCCATGGAAAGGGAGCATCCGAGTCCCCAAGGTTGGCCGCACCGGCCCTATTCGGAATTGCTGGAGGCGGATGTTCTGCCGGCCGGGCTGGCCAATTTGGTAATCGACTGCATGCGCAGCTACGGGGCAACGACGCTTGGCGTGGTCGCCAACGTGGGACCCGCCCGCAAGGGCGAACGCGCCATCCTTGGCTTCATTTCGTACGGGTATGCGCAGATGCTCCTGCGGCTGGACCGCGTCGAAGAGTTTCTGTTATTTCTCTATGCTCATCGCTATCACGATCACACTCGCGGCAGTTGGACGGCGGGCGAGGTGGCCGGAATTGACGGGAGCACCGCCCTTTTCTGCATACCGGCGCAGCAGACCATCCCGTTGCTGGTTCGCTGGATGTTGCTCCTCGAGGATTCGGACGAGGACCGGCTGTATCTGGCGAAAGGCATTCCCCGCGCGTGGCTGGCTTCGGGAAAAGAGATCAAGATGGAAGAAGCACCCACAAGCTGGGGAAAGATCAGTTTTCGAATGCGCATGGATGACGCAAAGGACAAAGTGCGCGCAATCGTGAAGCTGGTTTCTGCGGGCGCTCCAAAGGAAATCCACCTGAAGTTGCGCCTTCCGGAAAAGAACCGGTTGGCGAAAGTGACTGTAAACGGAAAGGCCGGCGTCCTGGGCGGCCCGCACAAGGACATGGTGATTATCGCGACCCGAGGAGAGCGGGAGTTCGAGGTGAGCGGTGAAATCAGTTAGCCGAACACTCTGCCGCACCGTCCGGCAAGTCCGTTCGCGCCGGAAAATTCGTCCTTCCCGCGCCAGACTTCAGACGAAGTGCCAGTGAAGCGGTTCGACGCTATTCCGCCGGCTTGATTTCAAAATTGTGCGGTGGGGTCACGCCGAGCAGGTACTGAACAAAATAGTCCCACCGCCGCCGGGCCAGATAACTATTCCTTTCGCCGTGAGACATGTTGGGCACAAACAGCATGTCGAAACTCTTGTTGGCCTTCATCAGGGCATCCGCGAATCGCATGGTTTCCGCGGGATGGACGTTGTCGTCCAGGTCGCCATGCTCGATGAGCAGGTGGCCTTCCAGGCGGCCAGCCATGGTCACGTTGGACTGCGCGACATAATCGTCCTGAACTGGATAACCCTGGTAGAGTTCATTCCACCAGGTTTTGTCCAGCCGCGCGTCGTGATCCCCGGAAATGGAAACGCCCACTTTGTAGAATTCGGGGAAGACTAGCATGGCATGTGCCGCGCCATAGGCACCAGCGGAAGTGCCGAAGATCCCGACGCGGCTCACGTCCATATACGGATACTTCTCCGCCATCTGCTTGATCATGGCCACATGGTCTTCGAACACCCCGCCCAGATTTCTGTAGGAATATTCGTGAAACGCCCTGGAACGCCCGGTCGTGCCCCGCCCGTCCACCATGATTACAATCGCGCCGAGTTCCGCCACGGCTTGCAGACCACCCCGAAAAATTGATTCTCCAAACGATTTGGGGGCGAAGAATGCCTGCGGTCCGGTGTAGACGTGTTCTATGATGGGATACTTTTTGGCGGGATTGAAATTCGATGGCCGCCAGATGAGCCCATAGAGATCAGTCTGGCCGTCCGCCGCCTTCCCGTGAAACGGCTCGGCATACTTCCACCCGGTTGCAAGCAAATCCGTGGCGTCGCCCTTCACAAGAACGCGTACATCCGAGCCGTCCTTCGTTCGGCGAAGCACGGACGCCCCGGGCAAATCAGGCCGGGAGTAGCTGTCCACGTAATACACAAAATCCGGGGAGACGCTCGCGGAATGCGTCGCGTTTTCCGACGAGAGCAGCGTGAGTCCTTTGCCGTCCAGTCCGATGCTGTAGAGGTGCGTCTGGTAGGGGTCTTCGTCCTTCTCGCGTCCGCCGGCCAGGAAATACACCTTGCGGCTCTTCTCATCGATGGCTTCGATCCGATGCACCACCCACGGCCCTTGTGTCAGTTGGCTGACCAGTTTTCCGGTCTTTTCGTTGTAGAGGTAAAGGTGGTTCCAGCCGTCGCGCTCGGAGCTCAAGAGAATCTCTCCGCTGCTGTGAAGGAAGCGGTAAAAAGTCAGCCCCGGGTCCACGTACTTGTCGGATTGCTCGCGAATCAAGATTTTCTGCTCTCCGGTTTCCGCATCCACAGCACGCAGTTCGAAAGACTTGAATCCGCGCTCGGAATAGTCATAAGAAAAGCCCTTGCTATCCTCGAACCACTCAAAGCCCGGCCCCTCGTCAAACGAGACTTCCACGGGGGGAGTCTTCACGGGAGTCAGCTTGCCCGACTTGATGTCGAGTATGAAAGCTTCTACCGTGGAGAGCACCTCTCCCGGCAAGGGATAAGCAAACGTGTACGCTTTCGGTCGCAACTGATCGGGCGGAACATATTGCAGGCTAGTGAACCGCCCAGCCCTCCTGGAATCGATTTTATAGGTGACGAGCTTCGAAGAGTCGGGCGACCAGAACGCGGCAGGGCGCTGCCGCACCTTTTCCGTCCCTTGCTCCACCATGGCTGTCAGGAAGGGAACCTCCGCGGCATAGTCCCAATCCTGCACGCCGTCCCAAGTCATCTGCGAAACCGCGCCTGTCGGTACGTACCGCACGTACAAGTTGTGGTCTTTGAAGAACGCGGCCCACTTGCCGTCAGGGGAAAGGACATCGTAGGAACCCTCTTCCTTGTTGGCCGTGGGTCCCTTCACACATTCGTAAGTGGCCAACTTGCAGGACCATTGAGCCTCCATCACCCGGAAAACGATGACACTCCCGCCCTCCTTGAATTCGAAAGTATCGAAGGGAAGTTTCGTCGGGGTGTACTCCTGTTTGGCGGCCTTGGAGAGCGCCGCCGCCAATCGAGCGTGATCGAAAGCGGGCGCGAAAGTGTTTTGAGCTGGATCCACGAGGACGAATTCGGTTCCCTTGGGCTTTGCATCGCGATACCAGAAACGGCTGGTCTTCTCGATCCAGTGGGGTTCCACGCGCGCCACCGTCACCATGTCGCGCTGCCAGCCCGTCTGGAATTTTGCAGCCCGCGCGTAGTCCTCGAGCGTGCCTTGCGCGTTGGCTGGATATCGCGCGGACAACAGGAATGCCGCGGCCAGAATGGCGCACCGGGAATGAATCCTCATTTGTCTTCTCCTCTGCTGAAAAGATCTTGCCAAACTTACGCGCAATCGAAGCCGGCTCCAGCAAAAGCAGGCAAAGCCGGCGCTTTTCTAAGACAACCGCAAACGGCTCATTTCCTGGTGATGATGTAAACGTATCCCGCGTCCTTCATCCCGCTGGCCACCATGCCATCGGCCTGAGCACACACGGTCCGCGAATCATTCCTTTCCGCGAAATGGTTCCAACTGTTCCAGCCCATCGAAGGCATCAGGGCAAGACCGTTATCCTGAGCCATGGCCCACGATGCGATTGCCGAACAACAGAGCAGTACGAGGATGACAACTGGTGTCTGGACCCTTGCATTCATGGGGCTCTCAGGTGGATGCGGTTCATTTGCCGCGGCCCAAATGGTCTGGGGCAACGAGGGGCGAGACGTAGAAGAAAGGGCAGCGGTCATCGCTGCATATTGTATACAATATGGCAGGGTCTGAAAATCTATCTTTCCTGAATTAAATATGTCGCTCCGCCTCATCGCTCTTCGTTTCCTACGGTACGGCCCAGAGAGAGGAAGGCTGCGCCTGTGGCCGGCGCCCATTCTACTTACAGCTATTTCCAGTTGTTCGCGAGCGCTATCCTCTCCATTTGAGTGACTGCATCCCATGACCACCTTCTCGGTTTTCACCAGACGGCAAATGCTGAAGTTTATGGGAGGAGCCGTGGTAGCCGCTGGCAGCCCGTTGCCGCTGCGTTCCACTGCCATCAATCCGGTTACCTTTGTCGATGTTGCCCGCGCTTCAGGGATTCTTTTTCGACACGACAATGCCTGGTCCCCCGAAAAATACCTGATTGAGACCATGGGCTCCGGCTGTGGATGGATAGACTACGACCAGAACGGTTTGCAGGATTTGTACCTTGTCAACGGCGCCGCTACGCGGCTCTACACCCCTAAAAATCCACTGCGAAGCGCACTCTATCGTAATAACGGAGACGGAACTTTCACCGACGTCACGACGAAAACCGGCGTCGGAGCGGAAGGGCTTTTTGGGATGGGGGTCGCGGTCGGGGATTTCGACAACGACGGTTATCCCGACCTCTTCGTGCTCGGCTACGGGCGGTGCATCCTATACCACAATAACGCAGACGGGACGTTCACGGATGTCACCGCGCATGCGGGCGTGGGAAACAAAGGGAAGTGGGCCTCCAGCGCGGCTTGGTTTGATTACGATAATGACGGGAAACTGGATTTGATCATCGCCAACTACGTGGATTGGACGCCGGAAAACAATTATTGGTGCGGAGACAAAGGGCCCGAGATGCGCAGCTACTGCCACCCGGACGTCTATCACCCCCAACCCGCGACGCTCTATCACAACAATAGGGACGGTACTTTCACCGATGTAAGCCTTCGGTCTGGCATCGCCCTCAAACAAGGCAACGGGCTGGGAGTGGTCACCTTCGACTATGACAATGACGGCTGGCAGGACGTCTTCATCACCAACGATCACATGCCGAATTTCCTGTTTCACAACAACCGAAACGGAACCTTTGAGGAAGTCGGATATGCGGCGGGCGTGGCCGTTGGAATGGACGGCCAGTTCGAAGCCGGCATGGGTACAGACGCCGCGGACCTCACGGGGAACGGCCATATGGATTTAATCGTCACGCATCTGGACCAGCAACTCGCCCGGGTGTACCAGAACGCAGGTGACGCATCGTTTGACGACGCCACTTTCCGCTCGAAGCTTTCCTACGCCACGTTTCACATGAGCGGTTTCGGCACGCGCTTCATGGATTATGACAACGACGGCGCGCGCGATCTGTTCATGGCCAACGGACACGTCCTGGATAATATCGAGCGTTACCAGGCCAGCGTCCACTACGCCGAGCCCAAGTTAATGTTTCGCAATACGGGACGCGGATTGTTCGAAGACGTTAGTGCTCAACTGGGCAAGGATTTTCTAACGCCCTGCGTGAGCCGCGGTGCCGCTGTCAGTGATTTCGATAATGACGGCGACCTCGACATCCTGGTCAATAACAATGGGCAACCGGCTCAATTGTTGCGCAACGACGGTGGTAATGCGAATCACTGGCTGGAGATTTTCCTGATTGGCACACATTCCAATCGTGATGGCGTGGGAGCACGCGTGAAGCTCGTCGCGGGCGATCTCACGCTGTACGACCAGCGCAAAGGGGGCATGAGCTACCAATCGGCGCAGGATCCGAGGCTCCATTTTGGCCTGGGACAGCGTGCAAACGTGAATTCAATCGAGATTACGTGGCCCAGCGGCTCCGTGACGAAGCTGACGAATCTGAATAGCGACCAGATCATCGCCG
>Ga0116137_1000828_pt1 | contig 23120 bp, 19 predicted proteins | sample June2015DPH_20_1_3_FD_88973 | JGI IMG/M metagenome (GOLD analysis project Ga0116137, IMG submission 88973) | Peatland microbial communities from SPRUCE experiment site at the Marcell Experimental Forest, Minnesota, USA - June2015DPH_20_100 | ecosystem: Environmental > Terrestrial > Soil >...
GGGCGGGCATCTGCTTCGTTGCCGCTCCTCGACGATGACACCGCATCGCCTGCGTCGCGGCGCCTCGCATCTGCCCGCCCGGCGCTCGCGCCAAAATGCAACCTTTATTCATTACCAGGCCCTAAGCCCAGGGTGAAACCCTGGGCGCATGGAACGATTTGAAAAAGCCCTGAAAGGGCGACGCAGAGGATTGTGCCGCCCTTCAGGGCTCAATATCTGATCCGTTCTGGACCCAGGTTTCCGGGGCCGCTGTCGCGTGCTCCTCCATCCTGGGGTGTGCTGCAGCGCGCCTCCGGCGCTCTGAAAAAAGGAACCAATGGAGAAGAAAAGATGGGGCGCATGTTTGGCACGGATGGAGTGAGGGGGGTCGCAAATGTTCACCCGATGACAGCCGAAATGGCGCTCGAGATCGGCCGTGCGACAGCCTATGTATGCAAAAAACACCCGAAACAGAGGCATACGATTGCGATCGGCAAAGATACGCGGATCAGCGGATACATGCTGGAATCCGCCTTGACGGCAGGCATTTGCTCCATGGGAGTGGACGTTCTTTTAATCGGTCCCCTGCCTACTCCCGGCATGGCTTTCATCACCCGCAGCATGAGAGCGGACGCGGGCATGGTCATATCGGCGTCCCACAATCCCTACCAGGACAACGGGATCAAGATATTCTCCAGGGATGGATTTAAACTCCCCGATTTGGATGAGGATGAAATAGAAGACCTTATTACGTCGGGGCGGATCAAAGATATCCGGCCGACCGCAGATGAGATCGGAAAGGCCCGGCGCATCGACGATGCGGCCGGCCGTTACATTGTGTTCTGCAAAAACACCTTCCCGGATAATCTGACCCTGGAGGGGATCAAAATCGTGCTCGATTGTGCAAACGGCGCTACGTACAGGGTGGCGCCAACAGTGTTTTCAGAATTGGGCGCCACGGTAAGCACAATTCATTGCGAGCCGAACGGGACAAATATTAATGATCATTGCGGGTCGCAATATACGGAAGATCTGAGTGCAAGTGTCCGTAAACTGGGAGCCGATGTAGGACTTGCTTTTGACGGCGACGGCGACCGGCTTGTTGTGGTGGATGAAAAAGGGACCCGGCTCACCGGCGACCATATTCTTGCCATCTGCGCGGATATGTACAAAGCGCTTGGCTTGCTGAAAAATAATCTCGTCATCGCGACGGTCATGAGCAATTTCGGCTTCTTTTCCGCCCTGAAAAAACTGGGAATTGAGAAAGGGGTCAGCAAGGTGGGGGACAGATATGTGCTGGAGATGATGCTGCAGAAGGGGGCTGTTCTTGGAGGGGAGGAGTCTGGGCACATCATCTTCTTAAACCACCACACCACGGGGGACGGCATCATCGCCGCACTGCAGCTTCTGTGCGCCCTGCGCCGCAGCGGAAAACCTCTTTCCGGTCTGGCAAGAATAATGAAAACGTCTCCGCAGAAGATCATAAATGTGAATATCAAAAACAACCCCCCTCTCGAGGAAGTGCATCAGCTGCAGGAATCGATCAAAGCGGCGGAAGCAGAATTGGGGGATAAAGGCAGAGTGTTCATTCGATATTCCGGCACACAGCCGATGTGCAGGGTAATGGTGGAAGCTCCTACCGAGGAGATGACCGAGCGCCTGACCACCATGCTGGCGAAAGTGGTGCAGAAGTGCATCGGCTGAGGCTTTGGCCGGGAGCGCCGGCATCCCGCCGGCTAATTTGCAGCGTTTCGAAACCTGCACTGCTCCATATATGGCGTGAAAGAGCCGGCGAGACGCCGGCGCTCCCGGCCAAAGCTCCCGGGCTGCCGCACACGTAACTGGAGGCCCTGCTCTGCGGCCAGATCGCTTCGGCGTTTTTGATGTCTCTGAATCGACTGGGGCATTGAATTCATGAATGTTAAAAATGGGAGAGAATTAGTGGAACGGCAACAGAAACGTTCAGCGTTTCCGGCGGTTTTCTGGGTGGCCAACGCGATCGAGATTCTGGAACGTCTCGCCTATTACGGAATATACTTCGGTTTCGGCATCTACATGGCCTCGCTGGGCTTCTCCCGCACTCAATTGGGCGTCGTCCAAAGCATTTTTCTTTTCCTTTCCTACGGTGTTCCGGTCATCTCCGGCTCGTTTGCCGATCGCTTCGGTTTCAAGAAAGTCCTCATTGTTTCTTACCTGGCGTATCTGCCGTCAATTCTGCTTCTGCTGCTCACCCGGACTTATTCAGGCATACTTCTGGCCATGCTCACGATCGGGCTGTCGGCAGGGATATTTAAACCGCTTGTTGCCGGAACAGTCCGGGCGATAACCGACAAAACGAACAAGACTATGGGATTCGGCATTTTCTATGCCATGGTCAATGTCGGGGGAACGATCGGCCCCATCTTAATGGGGAAACTGCGGGCGATCTCGTGGAATCACGCTTTCGTGGCGGCGTCCATTTCGATTTTTCTTATGCTGCTGGTCACGATCTTCTTCTACCGGGAGCCTGCGCGTGAAATGGAAGGCGAAACGCTGAGCCAAAAAATAAGGGAAATCGGCGTTGCCCTCGCCGACGTGAAATTCACATTTCTACTAATCCTGATGGGGATCTTTTTTTGGCTTCCCTTCTGGGCTTTTTTCAATTTGAGCGCCTTGTATGTCGACGCGAACCTGGATACGGCCCGGTTGTACGATAATATCCGGCACGTCTTTGGTGCTGGTTTCGCCGGGCTCTTTTCCCATGTCGATGATAAAGGCATTCGGCGTGTGTTGGGGGAGACGGTTTCCAATACGGGCTACGTCATCATCATATTCCAGGTGTTCGTATCCCGGATCACCGAACGTTTCCGCGCCGTGCCCACTTTTATCACCGGATTCTTTGTTCTGACTGTGGGGTTTGTAGCCATCGGACTTGCGAAGATATCGGCCCCGGCCATTGTGTTTCTCGGAATTTTTATTTTTGCCATCGGCGAGATGACCTCTTCTCCGCGCATTCAGGAATACATCACCTGGATTGCTCCGAAGGAGAAGGCCGGCCTTTACATGGGCATGAATTTCCTGGCCGTCATGATCGGTTCTGCGCTCAGCGGAATCACCTACACAACCCTTTCAGGATATTTGAACAACATCGGTTTACCCGAATATGTCTGGTATGTTTTGGCCGCCCACACGTTCCTCGGAATCCTCGTGCTTGCCGCTTTTACGAGAATCGTTGGTGAATTTAAGGAACAGGAACAGTAGACTGTGGGTGGTGGGCGATGCCATCGTCAATCACTAATCATGAATCGTTTATGCATTTTTACTTGCTTTCATAGCGCCGCAACGATAGATATTAATGCCTTTGCTTGACAGCACGGCGGTTTCACCCGTGGGGATGTTGTAGCTGCTGTTGCCGGAAGCAACGAGAACAGGATTTTGAATGGAGCGACTTACCACTGCAAATCTTCGGTCACGTCCAACCCGGACTGTCATCAGCATTCTTGCGGTCTCGCTGGGTGTAACACTGATGCTGGTGATCGATGGGATCATTTCGGGCATCCTGAACGATACTGCGAACAGAACTTTGGGATTGGGGGCCGATTATATCCTGAATTCAAGCGATTCCGGCATGCTGTTCGCCTTAAGTCAATCTGCGCTGCCCATCAAATTAGCCGACAAGATTCGTGAGATCAAGGGAGTGGGCGCCGTAACCCCCATCCTGCAAAAATTCATCGCGAAGGATTTCGGAATGGTGTTTGGAATAGACCTTCCCAGCTACGACCAGTTTCCCGGAACCCTTCAGATCGTGGAGGGAAGACGCTCTCTTGTGGGCGATGACATGATCGTGGACCAGTTGTACGCCATGGAACACAAAATCAAGCCCGGCATGCACATAAAAATAAATGAGCATCCGTTTACCGTTACAGGGATCTGCCGCCGGGGCTCCGTGGTTCGAGAATTCGTGCCGCTCTCAACGCTTCAGGAAATTCAGGAGAGCGGCGACAAAGTCAGCTTTTTTTTCATCAAAGCCGCCCCCGGCACGGACATGAATGCGCTCGACGCCGAACTCCGGAAGGTATTTCCCGGGTATTACCTCATCTCGGCGAATGATGCCGATGCGCTGCTTCAGGGAACCCGAATCCCAATGCTGAAAGAAGTCAACTTTGCGGTAAGGCTGGTTTCGATGCTGATCAGTTTCATGGTGGTGCTTTTGGCCATGTACACGACCATTTTTGAACGCACGCGCGAAATTGGGATTTTGAAATCGATCGGCGCATCCCGTATTTTCGTCGTCAGCATGGTTTTAAGGGAATCCGCATTCGTCTGCATTTTGGGCGTACTCTTCGGCACCGGAATCAGCCAGCTCCTCCGGAAAATTCTCACCACCGCTTTCCCGCTGCTTCAATTGCGGATAACCCTTCACGAGGTCGGATTTGCATGTCTGTTAGGTATCATTGCGGGATTGCTGGGCGCTCTGTATCCTGCCTACAAAGCCGCGCGAATGGACCCGGTAAAAGCCCTCAGCTACGAATAGTTTGCACATGTAATGGATGATCTGCTATTGACGATTGACGAATGAAGAAGCTCGTCAATCGTCAACCGCATCTGTCCCAGTCTCCCCTAAAGAAAAACTATAAATTAGAACGGCTTAAGCCGATAAGTGCGCCGAGATTACTGTTGGTGTTCGCGCCGGTTCCGGAAACTGCGGTGGTGGGGATGTCCATGAAGGCAATTCGACGATTTTTCGTTTCTGTTATTCAGGGAATGAACACGCGCAGGGAAGACAGGAGAAATATGATGAGATCGTTTGTTTGGGGGGTTCTGGCTTGTGCCGCAATTTTTGCGGCGACGGCGACGGCTCAGATGGATTTCCAGTTTCACGCGAAGGGGGAAATTGTAGCTTTTGCGGCTAAGGATTTCATACCACAGGATAACGGGTTGCCGACTGCATCGGTCCGGCTGGCGAAGGTGCTGATACACAACGGCACTTACGAGGGGGAGACCTCTATTCCCCTCAGCGAACTGAACCGGCGTACACCCCTTTTGAAGATGCACTTTAAGCTTTATCGAGGCCCGAAGCGGTTGGGGATCTTCACCTATGAGGCCGTGCCAGAGGAGAAAAAAATAAAAAAAGGGGAGGATTACCTCAGAGCCATCCCGGTAGATAAGGATGCCGCCATCAAAGCATTGACCGCAAATACAACGGAACAGGCGGACATTTTGAACCTGCTGAATATGACGATGGATGAAGCCACGGCCGCCGTGAAGAACGAATCCAAGCTTAATGAAGCTTTGGCCAAGGCGGAGGCTGATGAAATCGCCTTGCTGCAAAAAGGAAAGCTCGATAACAAGCCGCTTATTTTTCTTCCTGTGAGTGCAGAAAAATAAATCGTGAACGTCGTGGAATCCGAGCTGCCGAAGCGAACAAGAATCAGGAATAGGACGGATATGCGCCCCAAATGTTTCATTGCTGTGGTCTTTTTCAGCTGCTTCACTCTCTCTGCTTTTGCCGGAGATGCGGCCATCCCGCCGGACCTGCAGGTATCGATTTTCAAAAAGGTTTTTGGCTTTGATAAGGCAATTCAGCCCGGATCGCTGAAGGTGGCGGTCGCTTTTACGGACAGTTCCGCGGCTCTCAAGGATCAACTGATAAAAGCATTTCAGGATTCCGGGATCGCCGCCAGCGCTGTCAAAGAGGAACAATTGTCCACCTCTCTCAACGGCGTGAATGTCCTGTATGTGACTCCTGGAGTTCAGTCCAAGCAAATTTGCCAGAAAAACGGGATCCTTTCCATCACCGGAACCCCTTCGCTCGTGGAATCCGGAGAGGCCTCCGTCGGATTGTCGGTCCTGGACAACAAGCCAAAGATCATCGTGCATCTCAAGCAACTAAAGGCGGAAGGGCATGAATTATCGGCCAACCTGCTTCAGCTCGCGAAACTTATTCAATAGGCAAAACCTATGACATTCGACAAACTTTCCATAAAGCAGAAACTTGTTGCGGGTACAGCTGTATTGCTCGTGGTGGTCGGTTTATTCATCTCTGTCTTCTTTCCGATGCGTCAGAATACGGCAATGAAAAAGTACCTGGTGGACAAGGCTTCGGTGGTCGCCGGAATAATTGCCTATAGTTCCCAGGCAGGACTGAGCTTTTCGGATGCAAGCACCGTAAACGATACCTTGAAAAGCCTCAAAACGGTGAATGACGTTGAGTTCGCGCTGGTTCTGGATGGTCAGGGCAAGAGCTTCGCTGAATATGGCAGCGAAAAGGCAGGCCCACTGCTCGAAGAAATCCGAAATGCGGCAGAGCAGGAGAAGCAAAAAACCTGGGAATCCAAAGGCTGTCTTCTCACGATGGTGCCTGTCGGCGACAATGCGAAACTTGGAAAAGTGATTCTGGGAATCAGTCTTCGGGCGCTCACGTCGGATGTTTCAACCAGCGCCTATGTTGCGGGCTTAATCGGCCTGTTGATCGCATTCATGGGCAGTCTGGTATTTTCCGTCATTGCGTCCCGAATAGTTACGCCGATCCGGACGCTTCAGCTTGCTGCACAGAAGATCGCCAGGGGAGATCCGAATGTCGTTGTCGATATCTCTTCCAATGACGAGATCGGCCGTCTGGCGGATTCATTCCGGGAACTGATCGGATATTTCAAGGATGTGGCTGCCGCCGCAGAGGCGATCAATAAAGGCGACCTCTCCTCAAAGGTGGTTGTGAAGTCTGATCAGGATGTTCTCTCCAAGAATTTTCTCGCTCTCAAAGGGGTCATGGATGAGATCGGCCGGCTAATCGCCGCCGTACGCGAAGGACGATTGGGCGTGCGCGGAAAATCTGAGGAATTCCAGGGAATATATCGACACCTGATTGAATCCATTAATCGCATGATGGATGAAATTGTGGAGCCGATCCAGGACGCTTCGAGAGCGCTTGAAAAGGTGGCTCAACGCGATCTGACGGCGCGGATGCAGGGAGAGTATCAAGGCGACTACGCGATCATGAAACAGGCGCTGGATACTGCCATTTCGAATCTGGCCGACGGACTCCATCAAGTGGCCGCCACCTCGAAGCACGTCGCGGACGCCTCGGGTGAAATCAGCACCGGAAGCCAGAATCTGACCGTCGGAGGCAACGAGCAATCCGCCGCGCTGGAGGAAGTATCCCGGCGTCTGGACGACATTCTGAAGGTGATTCAACGGAATTCCGTGTTTGCACGCGAAGCCAGCAACATCTCGAAGGAAGCCCGCCAGAGTGCGGGAAAAGGGGTTGAAAGCATGCGGCGCCTGTCGGAAGCAATCGACCGGATCAAGGCTTCCGCCGATGAAACCGCAAAAATTGTGAAGACGATCGACGAAATCGCCTTTCAAACCAATCTGCTGTCGTTGAATGCGGCAGTGGAAGCAGCCCGTGCGGGAGATACCGGCAAGGGCTTCGCCATCGTTGCGGGAGAAGTCCGCAGCCTGGCGATGCGCAGCGCCACGGCTGCGAAAAACACAGCTCAAATGCTGGAAGAATCGGCTCGCAACGCCTTGGATGGTGTGACGATCAACCGCGAGGTGCTGAAAAATCTCGGGGAGATCAATGAGCATATCAACAAGGTAGGCCAGGTGATGCTTGAAATCACGGCAACTTCAGAAGAACAGGCTTCGGGCGCCCAACACATTACGGCTGCGGTGGGACGCGCCAGCAGCGTCACTCAGCAGAATGCGGCTGCGGCTCAGCAATCTTCTGCGTCGGCGCAGGAACTGAGCGCGCAGGCAAGCGCGATGCAGAAACTGGTCCTCACATTCAGGCTTGGCAACCAAGAGAATACCGGACCGATGATGGAGCAGCAGGATTCGGATATTTGGTCCATGTTGCCCAGCGAGCAACCCGAGGCAGAAGCGCCGGGATTCGCGAGCCAGTAGACAATTACGAGTTACGAATTGCGAATGACGAATTGAAGGAACAAATTCGTCATTCGTAATCGGAGCAATTGTCCCAAGATTCCTTCCAAGACCCGCAGCAGACAGCCACCCTTTCGAAAATGATTGAAGCTATGCAGTCTGGCGCTGGCGCCGGACGGATGAGCGTTTTACTGCGCCTGTTGTTACTCGCGATTCAATATTGTTTGGATTTAAAATTCATGACCATGGGCACGCGAGACGCGGAGCTTCGATTGGTGTTATATTAGCGTGGTTAATCAACTGTTTAAATTTGAGAAAAGGAGCCCCATCATGCGCCGGGATATCAGGAAAGTTACAGTTGCGGTATGTGCTGTTCTTATCGGATTGCTTGCAGCCGGAACCGCCTTTACGCAGCAAAAGCAGGTTCCGCAGGTCAACTCTCCGGAAGTATTGGCCGATGGACGTGTGATCTTCCGGATATCCGCTCCGAAAGCGGAAACCGTCGGGCTGCAGGCCAGTGATATCTTCGGGATGACCGGCGGCGGCCCTCAGTTTACAAAAAACCAGGATGGCGTATGGGAAGCCACCATTGGCCCGATCGAGCCGGGTGCTTATCGCTACACTTTCATGGTGAACGAGGTCCCGGTCGTGGATCCGCGCAATCCTTCGGTCAGCGAATCGAACAACAACGCCTGGAGCCTGGTTTACATTCCGGGTGCAAAGTTCATGGATGCAGGCAATGTTCCTCACGGCGCCGTGGCAGCCGTCTATTACCACTCCACCGCTCTGGGCCGGGACCGGCGCATGCACATCTATACTCCGCCGGGCTACGAACTGAGCAATCTGAAATACCCGGTTTTCTATCTGCTGCATGGAGCCATGGACTGCGACGACTCCTGGTCGTCGGTCGGCCGGGCAGGCTTCATACTCGACAATCTTATTGCGGAGAAGAAGGCGAAGCCGATGATCGTCGTCATGCCTGCCGGCCACACCTCGCGCACGTTCGGTATGGGAGGAGGGATGACATCCACGATTGACGAATTCAGCCAGGACTTCGTGAAAGACATCGCGCCTTTTGTCGAAAGCCACTATCGCGTTCTGTCCGGCGCGCAGAACCACGCCATTGCGGGTCTTTCGATGGGAGGAATGCAGACGCTCAACATCGCGATATCGGATCTCAAGAGCTTTTCCTACATTGGTGTCTTCAGCTCCGGCGTTTTCGGTTCAGCCCCGAGCAAGCCCGCTGCTGCCGGAGCGACAGCACCCGCTTCTTCTCCCGCGCCGGATTGGGAAAAACAGCATCTGGCAATGCTGGACAATGCGGCTTTAAGGAAGGACCTGAAGCTTCTCTGGTTTGCCACCGGATCGGAAGATTTTGTTTCAGGCACCACAAAGGCAACGCTGGAGATGCTCAAAAAGCACGGGTTCTCTCCGGTGTACAAGGAAAGCGGCGGCGGACATACCTGGACAAACTGGCGTAATTATCTGAATGAATTTGCTCCGCAATTGTTTAAATAGAATTGAGAATCCAGGAGCCGGAAGAAAGGTTGACTCGTGGTCTATGGTTCCTGAATTTTCACTCTACCCGGGCAAGATTCAAGGCAATCCGGGCGCCGTTGACGAGCACAACGCTTCTGTCGATCAGATCCTGGTTTGTTATTTCCGCCGCCGCAAATCGTCGGGCGTCGTTGAGCGGGAGAATGAACTCGATCGCCTCCGAGGATTTGTCGGCTCGGGCCGACGTGAGTTCATTCACGATGCTGATATCCAAAGCGCCGAGTTCCGGAGTGTCTGGAATCTTGGAAATGATCCACCTCAGTTGTGGAGCAAGAAATAAGTCGAAGCTGCGTGCCGCCCGCTTATAGATGGAACTGGCATCCTTGTCGAAGGGTTCCGGATTACGCAATGTCGCCTGGAGTGCCGCTTGATCGCGGACAATAACGAATGAAGGCGGGGCATACTCGACGAAATGAAACTTCGCCGCACCTTCCCGGCCCAGGCTCTCGAGTTCGGCCTGATATCTCTCCCGGAGGGCATCGATGTTTACTTTTGCCGCTGTAGATCCCGCAACGGGAACGGCGGTTTTCGCGAGCGTTGACTGCGAGCCGGCATTCGCGGGAAGCGACGGGATATCTTTCGGCGCCGCTTCAGGCCGGACCGCCGAATCGGGGGAAGAAGCCTTCCCTGTCGGGCGGTGCACCAGTGCATCGACTTCGAACGGAGTGCTGGATTTGAGAGCGAGTCCGAAAGGCTCCCCGTTCAAGTAAATTTCAGAGTGATTCAGGATTGTTTGCTGCGCGGCATCTTCGCTCAATCCCGGATACCGAAGCCCGTCCGTTTTTTCGAAGACAATGACCAGATTTTCTTGCCCCTCGTATTCATAGCTTCGATTGCGCTTGCGAACGTGATAGCCGATCTCAAAGCCGAATCCATCAAAAGGGTCGTTTGGCTTGAAATGATTGGGCAAAAGCCGGAGCATAGGCAAAATCGCTTCGTTCAATACGCGTGCGGCACGCTGGTTGGGCGTAAGGGCGTTAGCATCGAAGGCGGCGTTGTAATTCGCCGTTATCTTCAATATCGCTCGTTCATGAAAAATGACGAATTCGAGACCGCGCCGGTCAGCGCCGGTCTGATCCTTGGGGTCCAATCCGACATAGCGGTTCAACACCAGTCTGAACGGGTACTTCATTTCGGATATGGCTTGGTTGAGGGCAACGAGATTCGAGAGATAGGTTTGTTCGAGCGTTTTGAGCCTGGGATTCTTGATCTCAGCGGGATTTACCTGGGCCGTTAGATTAGGAGGATAAAGAGAAATGAAGGCGCTCAGCATGAAAATGGATATGAAGAACGATCGTTTGGCAGTAGTCATCTCTCTCTCCCTGTGTATGGAGATGCCGACCGAGCGGACGGTTGATAGGGAGGTTGTGCAATTGCGCGCATGAAGGAGACAACCGCTCGAATATCCTGCTGCGCCAGAGTCATGCCCCAGGACGGCATCATGGCGGATTTGGACATGGCGCTGCCACCGAGCGTTATTATATTTTGAAGATACTCGTCGCTCAGGCTGTTGAGAGTCGCTCCATCATTTGCCAGGGCCGGAGTCGGTTTCAGATTGGAAATGTTCGAAGGACCGGCCGGCGTTGAGTTGGCATGACACCAGACGCAGTTTGCATAAAAAACCTTTTGACCCTGTGTCTGCTGATAATTGAGCGGAATGTTCTGCTGTGGATTATTCCAATCGGATTCGGTGCTGTAAGCGTTTTCAACCGGGTCCGCTTCAGCGGCTGCAGGTTTCTTCCGGCAGCCCTGAATCGCGCTGGAAAATGCAATCGCGCCGATCAAAAAGATCAGGTGCCATCTCATTGCAGCCCTCCTGAAGCGGCGGCAGGCTTTGCCTGGCCGTTCTGTTTTAGGGTTAGCAGGTAAGCCGTGAGAGCTTGGATCTCATCAGGCGAAAATGCCCGGCGTGGCTCGATCGTGTCGGGGACGAGCGCCTGGGGATTCTTTAACCAGCCTTGGATCCAGGCCGCATTCAACCAATTTCCAATATTGATCAGGTTTGGCCCCACATAACCTCCGGTCGCGCCGATCGTGTGGCAAGACTGGCACTGATATTTGGATTCGTAGATCTGCTTGCCTGTGGCGGCCTGTTCGCGAGTGAATTGGGCCGGGTTCGCTGCAGATAAATCGACAAGTTCCGTTTGAAAAGCCATGGTGAGGTAGTCGGCAAGAAGGTTGGCCTCCTGTTCGGTCACATTAAACTGAGGCATGCGGAAAATGAGCGTGGGGCGCAGTGTCTGCGGATTTTTGAGAAAATCCACTATCCAGCGGCGCTGGGCGCGGCTCCCTTCCCAGGAGAGGTCCGGCGCGAGCGTTCCGCCATGGCCTGCAAATTTATGACAGATGTCGCATTTGTAACGTTGGTAGACTTTTCCAAACTCCCCGGCGGGGCGGTATTCAGTGTTGGATGCAGGAACAACCAATGTGCCGATTCCAGGAACCGACTGAGGTCCCTGCATGCCAAGAACCGCGGTTATTACAGCGGCCACGTCCCCTTCTTTGAAATGATATTGCGGCATTCGGGCGTTTGAATTCACGGATACCGGATTGGAGGTTTTTGCTTCTATAAACGAGATCAACGCCCGAGGTATTTTCGAGTCGCCGAAATCGAGCTGGGAAACGGTCTTGGTTCCCTCCGCCGAAAGGTCCGGTCCAAAGTCCTTCTGGCTCTTTATTCCGGAAATAACATGACAGCTTGAACAGCCCTTTTCCTGGAAAAGGCGTGTTCCCAACTGGACCTCTGCCGTTTGTGCTTCTGCCAGCTTGGAAACATCCTTCAGCAGATCAGGATCCGTCAAACGATCCAGCATGTATCGAGTCACTTTATAGAGGTCTTCGTCGGACCAGCCATAGCGCGGCATGAGGGCATGAGGCAGATCAGCCTGGGGATTCCGCAGCCAGGAAATAAGCCAGTCCGTCGTTATCTTGCTTCCAACTTTTGTCAATTCGGGACCGATGTCTCCGCCGATGATTTGCGTCTCACCGCCGCGCACAACGGCGAGCGAATGGCATGTGCTGCAAAACATCTGCCGAAAACGGATTTCCCCCTGGTCCACTGTGTCAGGTTTCTTCTCCCAGACGGTCAGGATTCGCGCGTCAAATTTATAAGGCTCGACAGGACTGGATTTCCGGGCTCCCAGAAAAACAGAAAGGATTTTTAGTTCATTTTCGTTGAGCCGGAAACGGGGCATGCGCGGCTCTTCTTCATTTTCGTAACCGTCGACCGTAACATTCCCGTTGGTATCGGTAATCGTGCGCGGGTCTTTCAACCATTTGTATATCCACTCCCGGCTGGTCTTATTTCCTATATTTGTCAAGTCGGGACCAAGCATTACCGGGCGTTCGGTCCCCTGGAGCTTATGGCATCCGACGCAATAGAGGTCCGCCATTACATCTCTGCCGCGGTTAAGCTTCGGAGTTTCAGCCATGTTCGAGCGATGGCAAACACCGCAGGACGCCTGAATATATTTGACCGGCACCAGGGGTTTTTCCCATGACAAAGTTGCCTGGTGCGCCTCCTTAACTTCCGTGGCAAGGCCCTGGCCCTGGTGGCAGACCACGCATCCCCACTCCGTGGCACGATGGGGGATGATCGAATGAGCTCGGAAGGGCTGCGGCGCGGACGTATCCATAAGGCTGGGTTGATCGATGCCCTGATGGCAGGTGGTACAGCGGTCGGTAACGTTGAGCTGCGGCAGCCAGATCTGATCTAATCCGGGATGGAAATCCGCCAGCAATCGTCTGGTTTCGGGGCGGCTCTCGGCAAACCGGACATAGGCTCTTTTGTAATCCTTCCATGCGCGCAGCTGTTCTCGTATCGGGGAAATGGCCAGCACGCCCAGGAAAACCACGCTGCAGACGGCAAAGAAAATCCGCAGTCTATTGGATATTCTTCCTTGTTCCTCAACGGACATACTATCTCCAGGGCAACACCCAGGACCAGCCAGGGCCGCGGAAAAAAGTTCCTATCACCGTGAGAATAATTGCCACGACGATAAACCACGTCATGAGCCACCAGGAAAGGGCGCGTGACCTGAGAAAACCTGCCACGCCTCCTCGTGCGAGGGGGAAAAAATATCCCGCAATCGCCAGCCCCGCAATAAGCACGGTAGGGATAAACACAGTCCAAGCTTCGAAAAACGCAAAGAAAATTAGAAGGACAAAAACAACCGATAGAAAAATCGGTAATCGATGCTTCCCCCCTGCGGTCCAAAGAGACTCGTCTTGGACATTCACGTTGAAGTAGGGGACGACAATGAGCGCAACAACTACGAGGAACGGGATCAAAACACCTGCGAGAATGGGCGGAAAATAGTGCAGCAGTTCCTGCAAACCCAGAAAATACCACGGCGCCTTTGCCGGGTTTGGAGTGATGAGGGGATTGGCCAACTGTTCGAGGGGAGCATCCCAAAAAAGAGAAATCAGGACGATGACAATCCCCAAAAGCTGAAATGCAATGGTTTCCCGCAGGACCACATGCGGATAAGACATTACCTGTTCGCGGACAGTCCCTTTGACTTTGGCGGATGTTTTCTTTGTTATGAATACAACCCGCACCGGATCTTTGGAAAAATCCGAACCGAAGCCGGCATCATACCCTTTATTTTCGCTCATAATCTTCCCGAACGGTCAGGCCTCCGTCTTTCTGGATGCGCCAGAAATGGACTGCGATCAATAGGATGGTCGCTAGAGGCAGGATCACGCAGTGAAGCACAAAGAACCGCAGCAACGCGTTTTCGCCTATGAGGTTTCCGCCCAACAAAAGAAACCGGGTGGGCTGCCCCACAAACGGGACATAGGAAATTATATTCGTTCCGACGGTAATAGCCCAGAAGGCGAGCTGGTCCCATGGAAGAAGGTATCCCGTGTAGCTGAGAAATAAGGTCAAAAGGAGCAGCGCAACGCCGATCACCCAGTTGAATTCGTGAGGCGGCTTGTATCCGCCCCTGTAAAAAACATGGAACATGTGCCAGAAGACGGTGACCACCATCAGGTGCGCCGCCAGGCGGTGCAGGTTGCGAAGGAACACTCCGTTTGCCACAACAAACCGCAGGTCCTTCATGTCGTTGTAGGCCTGTGGAACGGCGGGATGGTAGTAGAACATCAGCAGGATTCCGGTCGCGGTCAGGACAATGAACAGGAACAGCGAAAGGGATCCCATGTAATAGGTGGCGCGCACGCGGAGCGATTTGTCCCGCACCTTCACCGGAAGAACGTGCAGGAAAAGACTGTCGAAAATAGCTCGGCTGCGCGTGCGGTTGGTGAGTGCGGGTCCACGCCGGAAAATCGATCTCCAAATTCGACTGTTCCGCAATCTCTGGATTGCAGACTGAAACTGGGTGGGCATAGAGTTCCTCAAACCTTTAGTATGTGTTCTGTTGGAACAACCTCGAGCTTGTCGACCATGAGATTGCCGTCGGGCATGAGTTGAATGGCAAAATGTTGAAGCGGGCGCGGGGCAGGCCCGTGCTCCACCACCCCATTCTTTGCGAATCGGCTGCCGTGGCAAGGACAGGCGATCAGATCAAGATTCGGATTCCATTGAGTGATGCAGCCGAGATGCGTGCAGATTGCGGAAAACGCGCTGAAGCCGGCAGGAGCCCGGACGATATACACCTGCTGTTCCGGAAAATAGGTGACCGAATTAACCGCATAGTTTTCCGGAACTCCGATTCTGAAACTGGTCGGCGGTTCAAACAACACGTTGGGGGAAAGGTATTCAAGGGTTACGACTGCGGCGCCCGCCGCCGCGGCCAGCAGCGCGGCCGTCGCAATTCCGTTCAAAAAATCTCGTCTATCCATGACGCCCGCCGCACCGGGCCGCACTGTTTGCGCCGGATTCTGTATGTCCATGGTGTCAGACCTCCGTGCGAATCCGCACTTCTTCAGGATCTTAAGCTTCTTCAAAAACCTCGTAACCTTCCATTGTAATCGTGTGGACGGGGCAGCGTTCGGCGCACAGGCCGCAACGAATGCAGATGGTTTCGTCCTTAACCATAATCGATCCTTCGGGACACGGCAAGTTTGCCGGATCGATGTGCTGTAGCTGAAGCTTATGAAACGGAGCTTCGTCTGTCAGCAGGCGCTTGACATCTTCGGAAACGGCAAGGTCTTTGAGCGGCACGAGACTCAGGCAGTTTTCCGGACACACGTCGACGCATCCGCCGCAGAGGATGCACTCGGTGCCGTCGGTCTCACTGCCTTCAAAAATCGTATTAATCCAGCAGCGAAGGCAGCGCACAGCCTCGCGCCTGGCCTGTTCCTCCGTGTACCCTTCTTCCACCTCCGTAATTCCGGTGCGGCGGTCAAGCGGAACCACGGGAACCTCCAGCCGCGAATACTCATCATAATTCTCGGGCATCGTATGGCGATCGATTACGGTGATCTGCACCCGGATCGGCTTCCGCTTCCACGCGGGTCCCTGCAAGTAGCGGTCAATTTGATCGGCCGCTCTCTTCCCGTCGGCCGTTGCGCTGATAATCAGGCGGGGGCCGAAGGCGATATCGCCGGCCGCGAAAATACCGGGCGCAGTGCTCATCAACGTTTCGGGATCGATCTTGATGGTTCCCTGGCGCGTGACTTCAATTCCGTCCTCAGGAGTAAGAAATGACAGGTCCGAAGCCTGGCCGACTGCAAGAATTACCGTGTCACAAGAAATGACGTTCTCCGTCCCGGGCTCAAACACAGGATTGAAGCGGTGCTGATCGTCAAGCACGGATACACAGTGAATCGTCTCAAGTCCCGTCACCTTCCCGTTGCGCCCGATAAATCTCCGTGGGCCAACCGACGGATGGATTTTGATCCCTTCCCGCAAGGCTTCTTCAACCTCATCCTCAAAAGCCGGCATTTCACTTCGCGACTCTAGACAAACCAGATCCACCTCGCGGGCGCCGAGACGCAGCGCAGTCCGGGTTACGTCCATCAGCTCGTTCATGGCGACATGAAGTTCGCTATCGGTAAGCCGGTCGGGCATAGCGGCTCCGGGCATTTGAGATTCCTGGTCCTGCCTGTGACGCACGGCCGACCGTGCAACATCAATCGCGACATTCCCTCCGCCAATTACCACCACCTTCTTGCCGATGGCAAACCGGTATCCCAGGTTGACGTTCAAAAGAAAATCGATCCCCTTGATAATGCCGTCCAACTCGTTGCCCGGGATAGAGAGTTCTCGGCTGCGATGCAGCCCGAACGCGAGGAGGATTGCTTTGAATCCCTGGGCGCGCAGGTCGGCTAGGGAAAAATCGGCGCCAAGCCGCGTGTTGAGTTTCAGTTCCGGTCCCAGGTCGAGAATTTCCCGGACTTGGGCCTGGACAACATCGCGCGGCAGGCGATATTCCGGAATCCCCAAATGAAGCATGCCGCCGGGGACAGAGGCTGCTTCGAAGATTGTGACCGGGTATCCGAGCAACGCTAAATCGTGAGCCGCCGAAAGGCCCGCGGGACCCGCTCCGATCACCGCCACTTTCTCCAATCGCGTAATTCCCGGCCCGGCTGAGTACATCTCTATGGGATTCCGCGACTCGGGTCCATAGCGCTCCGTGACAAAGCGCTTCAGAGCACGGATGGAAATTGGAGAATCAAAATCCTTTCTCCTGCAGGCTGTCTCGCACGGATGCCCGCACACCCGTCCGCAAATCGAAGCCATCGGATTTGGGCCTCGCGCATAGCGGTAGGCCTCTTCATATCTCCCATCTGCAATCGCTGCCACGTACCGGCCGGCATCCGTGTGAACCGGACATGCCCGCATGCACGGGAAATTAGATTCCAGCCAGTCGAGATCCACATACTTGGTTTTTATTAAAGCCACTAAAATACCTCAATGTTCGCCCGGGAGCGCCGGCGTCCCGCCGGCTCTTTTGTAATGCTTTGAAATCTGCACAGCTTTATTTAAAGAGCCGGCGAGACGCCGGCGCTCCCGGCCGCAACCTCCAGGAATTCATTACCGGTGCACTGTCAGATTTGCAGTTGTCTGCGCTCCTGAAACCTCAACCGGCTGTTCCGTGGGTTTCCCTTGTTCGCTCCATGTTTTCAATGTGTACTTTCCCGGCGGCACATCCTTGATTGTGTATTCCCCGTGAGCATCGGTGACGGCAAAATAAGATGTCGGCGCGACAAAAATATAGGCCGACATTTCCGGATGGACATTGCAGAGCAGAGGTACAGCCCCAATATCTTCAAACGTGAACGACTTCTTCACACCTTGCGGCCAGGTGCCCAGGTTGTGAGCTTTTTTCCTGTCTCCGCCGACCGACGGCCAATAAACATTGTGCCCCACCGAATCGCTGTTCAAGAAATCAACGGTCGTTCCCTTCAAGACGGGCAGTATGTGAGGCATAAACATTAACTTCTTCTGGTCCATGACAGCAGATTCCTTGGGAGGAGCAAAGGTTTTGCCGGCAATGGTGTCGACATACACAATAATTCCCTCCGGCGATCGGATTCCTTGGGCCGCAACCGTCCCTTTGATTTCGCCGGCCATTGCGCCCACGGCAAAGAACATCAGCGTCAATGCGATTCCCCAAAACGCGAGTTTGGAAAGTTTCATTTAGATTTTCTCCTTTAATCGAGCCAGAGGTGCGGCTCAAAAAACAAAATCAATCCCGGCGAGAAAACTGTTGGGCCGGAAGAAAAGATTATCCGCGCCTGCCGGCTTTTCCCAGCTGCGCTGATACTCGAAAAGCGCTTTAACATTGCCGCGGACTAAGACCTGCAGCCCGGGCGAAAAACGATTGCGAGTGTTGAAACGTGATATTTCGCCGTTCAGAAAATCAGTCGGGGAGTTCACCGCATCGTAGCGCATGATTCCTATCAGCCAAGGATAGACCCAATACTCCGCTTCAGCGAAACCTCCGGTGAAGGTTACCGGCGAGCCATGAAGCAGAAACCCGGTATTGGGGTCGGGAATCAAGTTTTGATCGCGCCCATACATCAGCAATCCATAGAGCTCGAATTTGTCGCCGCATTTGAAACGCAGATCTCCCCCAACCCGGTAGAACGGTTCGTGAATCGTGCCGAAGCCTGAAAACTGCGTTTGGTCCGTATTGAGAGCATTTCGGCCATAATAATAAAACCCGCCTAGTCTGATCGAGGTGTGATCGTGCAGGCCCGTGGCTCCCGAAGCCTGCACATCTTTCCGAACGGCGGGGTTGCGGTCCAGATTGAACTGCTGTGAGACTCTTACGTATACGTCTTTAAAGTTTCTTGTTGCCGGCGCGTCATTGGAGCCGTTGACCGCCGCCACCGACCAGGTGAAATTCCAATTATCCGCATAACCGCCTAGTTCAAAGCCTCGCTGCGGCGCTCCAAGCATCAATGGGTTGTTCGTCGTTCCCAGCTTGCCGGCGACTGCCGACTGATCGTACACATCGTAATCCGTCGGATTGATCGTGCGGGCTTGCGAGAACGGCAGGTCCAGCTCAAACTGGCCGAAACGAAGGTTCAATGTCTGTTTGGGTAAGCCGATATATCGTCCAAGATCATTGACTCTCAAATAGCCGTCGCCGAGTCCGCCGTTGGCGCCCGAGCCGCCGACAGAAATATCATCGTCGATCCAGAATGACAGACTTTCGCCGAACGTGCCGGCCCCAATAACGGTAAAGGTGTTGGGGGTGAACAAATCGGTGCGCGGCTGAAACCCCATGCTCAGTGGTTGCTTGCTGTTGTAAGTCAGAAAGCCGCTGTAGCGAAACGAAATCGGTATTGTGCTAGGCAACTCACCCGGGTAGATCACCTTGGGAAAAACCTGCTTTTGCGCGGGCGCTCCCAAAAGCGTCGGTGGCTGTTTAACGTAAGTTTCCTCGTCCTTCGGAAACTTAAATCCGTTTTTCTTGAAGACAATTCCGAAATCATTAAGCTCGGGGAAATTGTTGTGACAGGTCGAGCAGGAAGTTTCATATTTGCGCGCAAAATAGGGAATAGCGTGCGCTGTAGGCACCAGCGGCACACAGACGAACAGAAAAATGCCCGCCAACAAAACCAGGGCTTTGCAAATCAGCTGGGATTTTTTTTGGGACGAACTCATCGGGACCCCTCTCTTTCGATTCGATAAGCACGAGAAACAAAGAGGACGCTGAAAAAGTGGTCTAAATCGCAAAACGTCCAGCTCGCCATAATTCTCCGTTCTCGCGGAACTTCAGTAATCGACAGTAATCGACCGCAAGGCTTCTTTGTCAGGGGGGACAATAAAGCTGCTTAATGTCAAAAATCTAACAAAGACTTAATTCCTTGGCAATGCACAAAATTAAAAAGTAGAAATTGGGCAAATGCAGATCCGCATTTCAGTGGTAACATTTCACTATCGGAGGTTCGTATGGCTCTTCGCGCTATTAAGCGTCTGGCTACATCCAAACCGACCATTGAGGGTGCGGGCGTGCGCCTGCACCGGGCATTCGGGTTCGGCAATACATCGGAGCTGGATCCTTTTCTTCTGCTGGATGATTTCCGCGGCGACGTCCCGGATGATTACCTCGCGGGCTTTCCCTGGCATCCTCACCGTGGGATCGAGACAATTACCTATGTCCTCGCCGGAACAGTAGAGCACGGAGACAGCACGGGGAACCGCGGCATTATCGGCCCTGGCGACGTTCAGTGGATGACCGCCGGGAGCGGAATCATTCATCAAGAAATGCCCAAGGGGGACGCGGCAGGCCGGATGTATGGATTTCAGTTATGGGCGAATCTTCCTTCGGCGCTAAAAATGACGGCGCCGCGATATCAGGATGTAAAGGGCGCCGACGTGCCGGAAATTGAAGAGGCTGATGGGACGAAGATTCGAATCATTTGCGGGAGCTTCAACGGGGTGAAAGGGCCTGTGGATAATATTGCCGCCGACCCGATATATCTGGACGTGTCCGTCCCTTCCGGCCAAACAAAAACGATAGGTGTGGAGGCAACGCGCCACGCCTTTGCATACGTTTTCGCCGGAGCCGGAGCCTTCTACGATGCATCCGGCCCGATCGCCTACAACCGCTCGCTGGTGATATTCGATAATGGGGATGAAGTCATGGTGCGGGCCGGCGATGACGGCGTCCGTTTCCTCCTCGTCTCAGGCCGTCCGCTGAGGGAGCCCGTTGCCTGGAGAGGTCCCATCGTGATGAATACACAGGAACAACTGCGCCAGGCATTCGACGAGCTCGATAAAGGGACCTTCCTGAAGCACGGATAAACCCGGAGGAATCGGCAGCTTTTTCGCCGATCCAGAATCTTCTTTATCGCGTTCGGCGGATTGATCGCGCACAAAATCCGCATCCGTCCGCCACAACGGTCACATTTTAATACGGAACAAACCCGGACCATGAAACTCTGATACGTTCTTGGATTCACGACCGCAAAGAGCCTACAGAACTATTGCGCGTGAAACACAAGCCGGGTAGCTTTGAACTTGAAATTGTTCCTGCCTAGGTCGGCCTAAAATGACACGAAATATCTGATCCCGAAATGGACCCTTACATTCGGGCAGGCTGGGAGCAAACACCTGAAATTCAAAAGAGGTTGCCATTATTGATTGAATCCTTCGGGAAGAGCATAACTGGTACTTCGGCCTCCTGCCGGGCTGCGCACCAGAATGCCTTGCTCCACCAGAGATAAGATGTCACGCAGTGCTGTATCCTGAGAACACTTTGCGAGTTTTGAATATTTGGAAGTCGTCAATTTTCCTTCGAAGTCTTCGAGCAACCGGTTCAGGATAAGGGTCTGGCGTTCGTTCAATAAGGCTCCCCGGACACGTTCCCAAAAACGCGCTTTGGCAAGGACAGACGACAATATGTTTTGTGCGTTTTCGATGGCTCGGCCCAAACAACTGAGGAACCAGATCAGCCATTGAGTGGCATCCATTGTGTCTTTCTGAGTTTGCTCAAGAGTGTCGTAATATGCGTTGCGTTCCTGCCTGATCTGCTCCGACATACTGTAGAAGCGTTGCGGGCTTTTCTCCGAGCGCGCAAGTGACATGTCAGCAATGGCGCGCGCAATTCGACCGTTACCGTCATCGAACGGGTGTATGGTCGCAAACCAGAGGTGCGCAATACCGGACTTTAAAACCTCATCCATCTCGGGCGGTCTGTTGAACCAGTCGAGAAAAGCCGACATCTCCTTGGAGAGCCGCCCCGCCGCTGGCGCCTTATAATGAACATGCTCCTTCCCAATCGGCCCGGAAACGACTTGCATTGGACCGGTGCTGTCATCGCGCCAAGCTCCCACTCTGATCGTCCTCATGCCGCTGCGCCCAGTTGGAAACAGAGCAGAATGCCAGGCAAACAGCCTTTCTTCATTCAGCGCCTGGTCATAGTGTCTGGTGGCATCGAGCATCATTTCGACGATCCCTTCCACATGGCGATCGGCCGGCTTTAGCGCGCCGATATCCATTCCAAGATGGCGCGCAACGGAGGACCAAACCTGTGCCTTGTCGAGAACCTCACCCTCGATTTCGCTGCTTTTAAGGACGTCGGCTGTAAGTGTCTGCAAAACAGCTTCTTGGCGAAGCTTAAAGCCGAGGGCTTCCATACGGCCCGTCAGCCGTCCTTGCTTATGGCGAACCTCGGCGAGAGGATCAGCAAGACGTTCTCTATCCCATTTAAACTGAGGCCAGTCTTGAAGTTCATGGATATACAATCTCCGCACCTCCTGCGGTGATTATAAGATTATTCGCCGCAAACACAAATTATTATCCGCATTAATTGCGGCGAATAATAAAATGTCCGCAATAGTTTTTCGGGTGTCACGTTTTATCCTCTTACCAAGCGTCACTCCCCGCGGACATTTCACGCCAGCCGCATCACAATCAAAGGTATTCTAATCGAAATCGTCCGCCGCAACGCCCGCCGCAAGAAGTAAGTGGAGACTGTCAAAGCTCGCGTTCCTCTTGATTGGCAGTATCCAAGTGGATAGGATGGCGCTATGATAAATACGAGCGAGATACTTGGCCGAGTGCGCTCTGCGGCCGGCATCAGGGTGCTTTACCTCCCTCATGCAGTGAGGCAAATGCTCCGCCCGGACCGAATGATCACGACAAAATAAGTGCGGCAAGTTATCGCAGATGGGGTTCTAGTTGAGGATTATCCAGAGGATCCTCGGGGCCATAGTTGCCTAATCGCCGGGCGGGGTGATAGAGGCCGCCCCATTCATCTTGTTTGCGCTCCGAAGAGGGATTTTCTGGCCGTCATTACGGCATATATTCCGGATTCGGACGAATGGTCGAAAGATTTCACAATGAGGATCAAGAAATGAAGTGCATCCACTGCCAGGGCGAAATGAAGAGAAGCCATACCCCCTTCCACGCTGACCGCCGGGGCTGTCATGTTACTCTCGACGAAGTGCCGGCATGGGTCTGTGGCCAATGTGGCGAAGCCTACTTCGAAGAGAAGGAAGTCGATGCCATCCAGAAACTTATCGCTGCCATAGAGCAAGAACTCCCAGCCTTGGCGCCGACAGCCTAAAATTCCCTTGTAATGGTGAGAGGGAATAATATGGTGTCAGGCTAAGTTTGCCCGGATTTCAGTATTTTTTATAAGTGCTAACTTAGCCTGATACCAGATTTGCCGGCATTTCGCCGAGAGTCTTCTTCGTAATAGAGAAACCGGTCTCAGATGCGTAGAAAATGGGTTCCGCTTCTGAGAAAAGTGTCTGGGTCACACCGACTGTGGTCTCGACGAGGGAGACCTTAGCTTTGATCGTCGAGACTAAGGTTTCGGCAGCGGAGAACATAGTCTCCGAGACCTCGACCA
>Ga0116137_1000829_pt1 | contig 23116 bp, 24 predicted proteins | sample June2015DPH_20_1_3_FD_88973 | JGI IMG/M metagenome (GOLD analysis project Ga0116137, IMG submission 88973) | Peatland microbial communities from SPRUCE experiment site at the Marcell Experimental Forest, Minnesota, USA - June2015DPH_20_100 | ecosystem: Environmental > Terrestrial > Soil >...
CGCAAGGGGGTAGGTCTACACTACATTGGGTTTTCGGCGAGGCGCCACCGTCCTTCTCAACACTTCGCAGCTTCGCGCCCGTGAAGAATCCGCTGAAACTTGGTACTCGTGCGTAACCTGGGCGAGAGGCGCTGGGGAACCAGAAACACGCTGTGGGGGGATGTCGAGGAGGACGCAAGGGCATCGGTGCCTCCTCAGTCTCCGCTGAGCGTCCCAACCACCGGGAATCGCTCGAGCAGGTCCGCATCGTGGGGTGCCTCGTGGAGACGGCCGGTCAAGTCGCAGCCTGCAGCGTGAACCGCCTGATGCCTCCCATTCTGCCACAGGAAACTCCGGGACACGTCATAGACCTTTCCCTCGTAGGCAATGAACGCCGGTGCGCCGTCCCTGCCGTTGTATCGCCCCAGCTCCCTCTGTGTGAATCGTCGTTTCGGCACCGATCTTCGGGCGTGACGCCCGGCCCAGGGGGGATGGGGAGGCCCGAATCTCTCTCGGGCCTCCCGTTGGTCGATGCCAGGCCTACCTCAGAAACTTCCCCACCCAGGGAGAGGTCTCCCCACGACGCAGGTAGTGGCCAGAGGGACCCTCGCCCAGGAATTCCGAGAACCAGGACTCGTGCTCCACTTCCTCGTTGAGGATCGCCAGAGACAAATCGTAGGTCCGATGATCCTTACCCGCGGTGAGATTGCAGATGTGGGTGTATCCCCGCACGGCACAGCGCTCGGCCTCCACCAGCACCGTCAACATGGCCTTGATGTCCCTCGGATTCTTCGGCAGGCTGGCAGGCGGACAGGCCGAGAGGTCATGGAAGACCTTCATGTCCTCCGGCAGCTTGCCCCCGAGTTCGTAGATGCGAGGGACCAAGGCCTCGAAGTGATTCCGATCCTCGATGCGGGCCGTCTCGGCAATCTCCTTGATGCCTTCCCCCTCCAGGCCAATCAGGTTGACCCGTAGGATGGTGTAGTAGTAGAAGGTGGTGAGTTCGGCGGCCGCGTTCTTGACCAAGAGTTCGACCAGTTGATCAACATTGACCCCCGCCTTCTCCACCATCTCTCGCGCTACCTTGGCCATGATCTTCCCCCCTTCTTCGAGTGACTGCCTCGTCTTTGGACCAACGTGCTCTGAGTTCCCTGCGATCTCGCCCGGGCATCACCTTCTTCGCGCGCCCCAGCAGCACCCAATGCTCGCCGCGATGCGGAGGGTGTTGGGCGATCCCGTGACATGCTCCGGTCCTTCCCCCGGGCCTTCCGCCCTCGAAGCGGCGCCCGCGCGACCTCCTTCTTGAGGGTCGCCGATGCCAAGTGCCGACCACAATCGGGACAGTAGCCGTAGAATTCCACGCGGCGCCTGGTCACCGTGAACCGGCCCCGGATGGATGCCGGGAGCGGGATCTCGTCCAACGTCGGGTCCTGGATGTCCAGGACGCGGCGGCAGGTGAGGCACTGGAGGTGGTGGTGAATGGGAAATGCGGCCTCGTAAAGCAGGGTGCCCTCCGGTCCTGTGAGCCGGAGGATCCGGCCAACCCGCTCCAGCGTCTCCAGGGTGGCATACACGGTATTCAGCGATAGCATGGGATGGGTCTGACGGACCACCTCGTGGATCTGTCGCGGGCTGGCATGCCCAAGCTCGCACACGGCCCGGAACACGGCGGCGCGCTGCGGAGTCAGCCTGAATTGGTGGGCCCGGAGCGGCTCGGCCAGCTCCCTCCCCGATGCTCCCCCAGCGGATGATTCTCGTGATTTCTTCCTAGATTGCATGATTTACTAAAAGGTAAATTTTCTTAACTATATCCCCTGGAATCCCCCCTGTCAAGAATCACGGGGGGCATGGCGCGACTCGTCCCTGGGGGTTAGACCGCGGACCTTCTCGGGGGCGCCCGCGGGTCCCGTTTCCGGCAGATGAATCCGGAACCGGCGGGCGGGGGGCCAAGGCGCCGAGGTCGCGGGGCCTTCCGGCGCGCGGAGGTGGCCTCCGCGGGCAGACAAGCCGCAGGGGCTCAAGTCGGCTGGCTCTTGAGCAGCTCCGCCATGGTGTAGCCGGCCTTCAGACCTGAGCCGGTGAGGGGGATCACGGTGGTTTCCCCGGCGGAAAGGCGACCGGCCGCGGCCAGCCGCAAGGCGCCCGCGGGCGCCACGGCCGCGGTCGGCTCGACATACAGGCCGGCGCGACCCAACCGGAAGAGGGTCGAGACGATTTCGTCCTCGGACACGGTAAGAAGCTCTCCCTGGCTTTCGTGGCACGCCTGGAGGATCGCCCCCGCGCGGTCGGGTGCGGCGATGCGGATGCCCTCGGCGACCGTCGTCCCGGGCGCGGCGGCGACCTCGCCCCGCCAGGCGGCGGCGAGGGGGGCGCACGGCTCCGCCTGGACGCCGATCAGGCGCGGCAGCCGTGCGATCTCCCCGGCCTGCAACAGGTCGCGGAACCCGAGATAGGCCCCCAGGTACAGCGTCCCATGCCCCACGGGGAGGATCACCTGATCCGGCGCGCGGAAACCCAACTGCTCCCACACCTCGAAGGCGAAGGTCTTGGTTCCGTGGAAGAAGTACGGGTTGAAGACGTGGCTGGCATAATAGGTCTGCTCCGCCTCCCGGCGGGCGGCGGCAGCCACGTCCTCGCGCGTCCCGGGGACGGGGACCAGGTCGGCGCCGTAGGTCGCGATCTGGGCCAGCTTGCCACTGGAAGTCGAGGCGGGGACGAAGATCCGACACGCAATGCCGGCCCGCGCGGAGTATGCGGCTACGGCCGCGGCCGCGTTCCCCGAGGAATCCTCCACCGCCGCCCGGACGCCCAGGCCCTTCATGTGGCTCAGCATCACGCAGGCGCCGCGATCCTTGAACGAGCCGGTGGGGAGCAGGAACTCCAGCTTGAAGCGAGACCCCGGAAGAGCCGGCCAGGGGAGCAGGGGCGTCAGGGGCTCCCCCAGGGACACCACGTCGCACGCTGGCGGGAGGGGGAGCGCCTCACGATAGCGCCAGAGGGTCTGCAACCGGCTCCGGATGGCGTCGCGGGGAAAGGACGCCGGGGCGACCAGGTCGTACGGGCCGCCGCAGGCGCAGCGCCAGCGTACCGTGTCGGGGGGCGCCGCCTGCTGGCAGGTGGCACAGACCAGCGTGGGGGACACGGGCGGTCAGAGGACCTGCATCAGCTCGCGCGCCTCGGCGTAACTCGGGTCGATCTCCAGGGCGCGTTTGCAGCAGCGTTGGGCGCCGTTCAGGTCCCCCAGCTCCTTCAGGCAGACGGCCTTGTAATACCAGGCCTGCTTGGAGTTCCCGTTGTAGCGCAGCGCCTCGTTGAAGCAGGTCGTGGCATCGGTGAACTTTTTCAGGTGCAGCAGGCACATGCCCCGCTGGTTCCACGCGGTCAGCAGGCGGCTGGGATCCCTGAGGTCCTTGATCCCGCGGTCGAACTGGGCCACCGCCTGCTCGTACTCTTCCATGTGCAAGAGCGCCGCTCCCAGTTCGATGTTCATCTCCGGCTCGCCTCGGGCAGGCTGGGCTGACCGGGGCGCCGTGGTTGGACGACCCAGCGAAAGCTGGCTGTCGGCCTGGAGACTGAAAGCCAAGTCTTGGACAGTGGCCGCCTTGGCCGCGGCCCGGTACAGATGGACCTTGATCCCCTTGGCGGCCAGGAGCTCTTGGAACTGCGGGTGATCCATGTCGTCGGCCATCCGCACCAAAAGGTCCGCCAGCAGCCGGGACATCTGGGGGCCGCGGCCCCGCTCGCGCTCGGCGAAGCCCGCGCGCGCCTCGCCGTCGCTTCCGGCGTAGCGGTCCGTGGGTGTAAACAGGGCGTGGTTCAGCCCGCTGGGCGTGAGGGCCAGGAACCGGTACAGGCCCGCCCGATCCTGTTCGGGCCCGCGGAACTTCCACCGGGCCTCCAGGTAGCCGGGGACGTCGGTGGCCAGGAGACGCATCGCAAAGGCCGAGCCCAGGAAGCGGAACTTGTTTCCGCTCTCTAGATACTGTCGCGCCAGGGAAAGGAACAATCCTAGGTCGCCCCGCAGGCTGTACCGGTCATTCTTCCACCGGGGCTGACCGCCGGGCTCGACCACGACCACGGTCTCCCGCACGAGGTCCTGCATGACCTCGCGAACGTCGGCGAGCGGCTCCCGCACCTCCTTGGCGATGGCCTCGAGGTTGCGGGGGACCAGATCGAGCAGCGTGAGAAACACCTTGTCGCGGAGGTACACGTCCACCAGCCGCTTGCCCTGGAGGGCTGGGTCGAGCCGCTTCAGCTCCCGGGCTACGACGCGGGATACCAGATCCCCGTGGGAGGCCAAGGCCGCATATCCCGTCGGCTTCCGTCCCGTGAGGGTCATCTGGATCCAGTACATGTGGCCCTCGTGATAGGCCAGGAAGCGGGGGCCGACATCCGTCCGGATGCGCGACTTGATGGCCGGTTCGACGACCTCGGGCGGGCCGATGAGGCGGGCCCGGCGCAGCAGCGTCAAGATCTTTTCGGGCGGGAAGACGTGAAATTCCCCCTTTCCCTTCTCCTCCATGCGCGCGTACCACTCGCGGGCGGGCCGGCTCAAGCCCGAGAAGGCCAGGAACAGGCCAACGAGGCGCCGGTCATTTTTCTTGTCTCGCGTGTAGCTCACAAGAAACCGCTTCAGCTCGTCCGGGCCGATCTCACGCGGGAGGGCGCGCGCCCGGCAGAGGATGGGGGCCTGGGTGGCGCGGTGCCTGGCCTTGACCTCGAGATCGGTTCCCGCCCCGGCGCTCCGGACGCGGAAATCGTCGTACCCCAACTCATCAAGCAACCGTTTGACAAGCTGGTCCACCAGTCGGCCCTTGTCCTTGGGGGACGCGGCGAGCACCTTGATGGTCATGCAGCCTCCGAACGACTGACACGCCGCCGGCGCCGGTTCCCGAGGCGCCGGGCATCCGCCCCGAGGACCGGTCGGTTCGTCGCGCGAGCCTTCATTTCCTAGTCCAGGCCTTCCCGAGGCGGCATACTCGCTCTCATGCCAGGAGCGCGTTCACGATATGGTTCGAGACGTTACGCGCTCGCGTTCTCGCTGTTTCCGCGCTGTGAACGCCGGGACCGTCCCGCTCACCACATACAGGCGAAGAAGGGATCAACTATTGCCTATCACGAGGCGCATGCGCACCGTGGTGATCGTGCGCGTCAACGCCACACCGTCTCGAAGGTCAGGGCCAAGGTGAGGGCCCAACGAAAATAAAATTATGGACGCTCGGGAGATGTATGCTGCCATTTTCAATTGCAACGGCAACAAGATAGCCCTGTTCCTTCATGCGTTTAGTAACACGGTAGAGAAGGGGGCGTCAAGGCAGAAGTCGCGTCCGAAACCCGAAAACTCACAGAAAAATATGGGGTTGCGGCCATGGAAGCGTGTTGACAAGATATCCCATCCGTGATACCGTGCGGTCAGTTTCTCACGTATCTACCGAGAGTTACAGTGATTTCACACCGAAAGAATGGGCCCGCACTCGATGCTGCAGAGACATCGCAATCCATAAGGACTTGTGAAGTCCTGGTTCTGGTTGGAATGTTGTTGCAGACCCTCGAACTATTTGTCTGACATGAGAAAGCGTGGCTTCGACGACGTCGAATCAGAAATCCGCAAGGAGAAAGCTAAGGCACTGGGAAGAGCGGGTGAGGGATGAAGATTCGGGTGCGGCTCTTCGCCTCGGTCAAGGATATTGTCGGCCGGCGGGAGGTGGTGCTGGAGCTTCCTGAGGGAGCGACGGCATCGGAATTGCTGCAGCGAGTCGCCGCGGATCATCCGCGCCTGCAGCCGCTCCTGCCGTCGCTCCTCCTGGCGGTCAATCGAGAGTATGTCGAGGCCACCCGGGCACTCAAGGACGGCGACGAGGTGGCCTTCATCCCGCCGGTGAGCGGCGGGATCGAACTCTACGAGATTACCGAGGGGCCGCTGTCCGTGGACGCGCTGGTCGCCACCGTCGCGCAGAACACGTCCGGGGCCGTGGCCAGCTTCCTGGGGGTCGTGCGGGAATTCGCTCGGGGTCGCCGGGTGAGCTACCTGGAGTACGATGCCTATCCCGAGATGGCCACGGCCACCATGCGCCACATCGGCGACGAGATCCGGAATCGGTGGCCGGTGGACAACATTGCCATGGTGCACCGGATCGGCCGGCTCAGGATCGGGGAGGCGAGCATCGCCATCGCCATCTCCTCGCCCCATCGGCGCGAAGCGCTCGAGGGTTGCGCCTATGCCATCGAGCGGGTAAAAGAGATCGTCCCGATCTGGAAGAAAGAAGTCTGGACGGATGGGGCCGAGTGGATCGGATCCACCGTGGATGAGTACGCCGAGCGGAGCCGTGAGGCCGACCGGACTGCGAATAGCTCATAGCGCGTGACTGATGGCAAGTACCATGAGCTATGAGCCAAGAGCCACTACCGGGCGCGCTCGCGGAGCGCCTTCAACGTTCCTTCCAGCCGTTTGACCTCATCTCCATAGCCCCCGAAATTCCCCTGACGCAGCATATCCTGGGCGCGAGTGTACTGTTGCCAGGCTTGGTCCACCAGCCCGCGGACGTTTTCCGGGGGTCCCGGGGCGGATCCCGCCGCCGGGGGCCCCTCTGCCCGGGCCACGACGCGCTGTTTCCCGGGCCCGCCGAAGATCTGGGCCAGGGAGGACTCCAGATTCTCCTCCATGGCGATCTGATTCCCGAAGGCCACGATAACCCGCTTCAGTTCGGGAAGCGAGCCCTTCTCGGCGGCCAGGTAGAGGGGTTGGACGTAGAGGAGGGACTGCTCGATGGGGATGGCCAGGAGACTCCCCCGGATCACTTGGGAGCCGCGCTGGCTCCACAGGCTGAGTTGTTGGGAGATGAAGGCATCCTGGTCGATGCGGGCATCGATCTGGCGAGGGCCGTAGATCAGCTTCTGCTTGGGGAAGATGTAGGCGATCAGCTTCCCGTAATGCGGCCCGTCGCTTCGCGCCGCCAACCAGGCGATCATGTTGTCCTTCTTGCTGGGGTTGAATGGGGTCAGCAGGATGAACTCTTCGGTCTTCTCTCCCAGGAGCCGCATGATGGTGTAATAGGACTCCATCTCGCGCTCCTGCCCGTCCTCCGTCTTCTTCGGGATGCTCCACAGGTCCTCCTTGTTGTAGAAGACCTGCGGATCCCGCATGTGGTACGTTGCGAACATCCGGGCCTGGATGGCGAAGAGCCCTTGCGGGTACCGGATATGGGGCCGGAGATCGGCCCGCATGGCCGAGAGCGGCTGGAAGAGACCGGGGAAGGCCCGGGCGTAGGCCTTGACCACCGGGTCATCCGGCTCGCTGAGGTAGAAGGCCAGGCTGCCGTTGTAGGCGTCCACCACGGCCTTGACCGAATTCCGGATGTAATTCCCCATACCCCCCGGCTCCGAGTACGGGAACTGGTCGCTGGTGGTGTAGGCGTCGATGATCCAGAACAGGCGGCCGTCCTGCCCGATGACCAGGTAGGGGTCGCGCTCGAACTGGAGGAAGGGGGCGGCCTTCTTCACCCGCTCCCCGATCTCCCGGTAGTACATCACCCGGCTCTCGCCGATGATGTCGTTGGACAGGAGGATCTTCACGTCCCCAAAGCGCAGTGCGAAGAGGAGCTTTCGCAGGAAAGACTGAACCGGAACCCCTCCCTCCCCGGCGTAGTTGCTGTAGACGTTCTTGTCGCCGGCCGGGTAGTCCAACTCCTGGGCGCGCGTCTTGACGAACACGTAGTCGTTGCCGATCTCACCGTAGTACACCTCGGGACGCGTGACTTTGAGCGGGCCGGTGGTGGCCGGGGGGATGTCCTTGGTCCAGAACTCCGGTAGGCCTTCGGGGGTGATCCGGTTCACCGGCCCCAGGACGACGCCGAAGCCGTGGGTGTAGGTGAGGCGCTCATTGATCCAGATCCGGCTGGGGAGGTTCTGGTAGGACAGCTCGCGCGCCGAGAGCATGACCTGGCGGAGCTGGCCGTCCACTACGTAGCGGTCGTTGTCCACGTCTACAAAGCGGTAGTAGGTCCGGATCTCCTGGAGCTGGGCGTATGTCGCCAAGAGCGGCCGGTGGTCCCAGAGGCGGATATTCTTGATGGTGGCGTCGTTCTTCCGCAGGTCGTCGGCGGTCAAGGTCTCCTCGGCGGGGAACTCCTGCTCCTGGATGCGGTCCAGGGCGTACGCCATGCGCGTGAACTTGATGTTCTGCTCGATGTACGGCCGTTCGGCCGCAATCTCGTTCGGCACCACCCGGAACCGCTGGAGGAGGCTGGGATAGATCCCCAGCCCCACCACGTTGGCGGCCAGCAGCGCCGCCAGGGCGATGAAGAGGGGGCGGATGCCGCGGCGGCCGATCTGCCAGATGCAAATCGCCGCGCAGACCAGGGACAGAATGGTGAGAATGCGGAGGGCCGGCAACTGCGCGTTGATGTCGGTGTAGCTGGCGCCGAAGACCACGCCCCGGGGCGAGAACAGAAGATCGTAGGTGTCCAGGTAATAGCCGCCCGCCTTCACCAGGAGAATCAGGGCGCCCAGGGCCAGGAGGTGGGCCCGGGCGTGGGCGGCCACCCGCGGCCCGCGGGGGGTGATCTGGATGCCGCGGTGGAGGAGGGTCGTGGCCACGACCAAGAGGAACGTGAGGCCGAGGGCCGTCATGGCCCAGGCGTAAAGCGTCTCCAGGACCGGCAGGCGGAACACGTAGAAGCCGATGTCGCGGCCGAACAGGGGATCCTGCATGTTGAACGGCTGCGCATTGAAGAACTTCAGGAAGGTCTCCCACTGCCCGGTGGCCTGGGACCCGGCGAGGAAGCCCAGGACCAAGGCACCGGGCAGCAAGAACTTCCGGAAGAGCGGCTCGATGACCAGGCGGCTGGGCAGGCCGAAGGGATCGTCCAGCTCCACCAGGACGTCGCTGGCGGTGGAGCGGGCCGCCAGGTAGACATTCACGTAGACGAGGGCGGCACAGGCTAGGCCGGCCGCGAGGGCCAAAGCCAGCTTGGTCCAAAGGATGGTGGTGAAGACCGACGCCAGCTTCACCTCCTGGAACCAGAGGTAGTCGGTGTAGAGGGGAAGGGCCTGCCCCAGTACGCCCAGGATGACGAACACGATCAGGATGGGGCCGATCAAGGATTGCGGTAGCATCGGGGTCTCCTCGGGGATGACGGGAGATAGACAATGCCTTATAGCCGATGCGGGAGAGGCTGTCAATTGCACAGAATGGCTGCGTCGCCGCGCGCGGGAGAAATCCCTTGCCCCCATCTCCCGGCCGGTGGTAACGTCCATGGCTGACGGCGCGGGAATGCGCGGTCGCACTCACACTTCGCATGCGATCGGGAGGTGCAGCCATGGGCGAAGAGGTCATTGGCCAGGTCAGGGACTATTTCGGAAAGATCGGCGTGGCGGGAGTCCAGGTGACCGCGGGCTTCTTGAGTGTCGGCGACACCATCCGCATCAAGGGGCACACCACGGACGTCACGCAAGTGGTGGAGTCCATCCAGCTCGAACACCAGGGCGTGCAGCGTGGAGAGCCGGGACAGACCGTAGGGATCCGAGTCAAGGAACGGGTACGAAAGGGGGACAGCGTCCTGAAGGTCACGCCGTAGCCCCTGAGAGCGATTGAGGATTGGGGATTTCGGATGGAGACGACCATAATGTACTGAACCGGTGCGGATGTCCGAGATTTCGCTTGACCCTCCCCGTGGGCGCCGCTACGCTGAACGAGTGTTCATCCATTGTGTGCTGTGAGCCACTGGAGATTTCGGACAGCAATGACCATTGACAGGATAGTGGAATTGTAGGGATAATTAGGTGTTGTATTCCTCAGGACAACTTCGAGCCGATCATGCCGTCCCTGATCGTGCGTGGCGAAGATGAAGAGGGCAACCCATCTGAACGCACAACTGGCGGCAGGGCGAGGGGGACCGAGCCGGGCTGTCAGGTCAATAGTCAATACGGAGAACGCGGATGGACATTGGGGACCTCTTGAGTCTTGCCAATAGTAATGCCGGGGCATACCGCCAGCCGACTGCTCTCCTGAGGCCTCGCGCTCTATCCGGGGCAGCGTTGCTGTTAGTCGCCGCCGTCCTCGGGGCCTGTTCCGACGGAGCCTCCGAGAAAGCCCAGGCCAAGGGCCCCGCGGCGGGGGAGGCCGTCCCGGTGACCATAGATACCGCGGTCAGCAAATCCGCCCCGGTCCAGATCCGCGCGGTCGGCACGGTACAGGCGTATGCTAGCGTGACGCTCAAGAGCCAGCTGGATGGAGAGGTTGCCCGCATCCACATCCTGGAGGGCCAGGAGGTCAAAAAGGGCGAGCTGCTCTTCACGCTGGACCAGCGCCCCTTCGAGGCGGCTCTCCGCCAAGCCGAGGCCAACCTGGGGCGCGATACGGCGCAGCTCCAGCAGGCGGAAGCCGCGGTGGCGCAGAGCATGGCGGCGGAAGAGCAGGCGGAGGCGAACCTCGCACGCGACGCGGCGCAGCTCGAGAATGCTACGACTCAACTCCGCCGCTACAAGGGGCTGATCGACGACGGGGCCATCTCACTGGAACTATACGATCAGGTCCGCACCACCGCCGCCGCCCTGGAGGCGACGATCCAGGCGGACCAGGCCGCGGTGACGAACGCCAGGGCCTCGATCCGGGCCGCACAGGCCACGGTGGAGAACAGCAAGGCGGTCATCAAGGCCGATCAGGCGGTGGTGGAGAACGCGCAGGTGCAGCTCGGGTACACGACCATCCGCGCCCCGATGGATGCGCGCGCGGGGAACCTCCTGGTGCGCGTGGGCAGTGCCGTCAAGGCCCGAGACGATACCGCACAAATGCTCGTCCTGAACCAAATCCATCCGATCTATGTCAGCTTCTCCATCCCCGAGCAATATCTACCGGACGTCAAAAAGTATCTGGCGGCCGGCAGCGTTCGCGTCCAGGCGTTCCCGCGGGGCCAGGACGACTCGCCGGCAGCGGGAGCGCTCACGTTCGTGAACAACACGGTCGACGCCACCACGGGAACCATCCAGCTCAAGGCCACCTTCCCGAATCAGCGGGGTATCCTTTGGCCGGGGCAGTTCGTCACCGTGATCCTGACGCTCACCGTCCAGCCTGACGTGGTGGTCATCCCCTCCCAGGCCATTCAAACCGGCCAGCAGGGCCAGTATGTATACGTGATGCGATCGGATCTCACGGTAGAGTCGCGCCCCATCACCGTGGGCATGACGCTCGGCGCCGAGACCGTGGTGGCGAAAGGAATCGCGCCAGGGGAGAAGGTGGTGACCGACGGACAGCTCCGGCTCGTCCCTGGCGCCCGCGTGGAGGCGAAGCCGGCGGCGGCCACTGATTCGGGGCGGGCGCAATGAACATCCCCGAGCTCTTCATCCGCCGGCCGGTCATGACCACCCTCGTCATGGCGGGCATCCTGATCTTCGGCTTCATGGGCTACCGTGTCCTGCCGGTGAGCGATCTGCCGAACGTGGACTTCCCAACCATCCAGGTGTCCGGCAGTCTGCCCGGGGCCAGCCCGGAGACCATGGCCTCTTCCGTGGCCACCCCCCTAGAGAAGCAGTTCTCCACCATCGCCGGCATCGACAACATGACGTCCAGCAGCGTGCAAGGGGCCGTGCGGGTCACCCTCCAGTTCGCCCTGGAACGGAACATCGACGCCGCGTCCCAGGACGTCCAGGCGGCCATCGCTGCGGCCCAGCGCCAATTGCCGCCGAACATGCCCAGCCCGCCCACCGTCCGCAAGGTCAACCCCGCCGATTCACCCATCCTCTTCCTGGCCCTGAGCTCGCCCACGCTCCCCCTCTCCACCGTGGACGAGTACGCAGAGACCCTCATGGCCCAGCGCATCTCTATGGTGAGCGGCGTCTCGCAGGTATTGGTCTGGGGTGCCCAGAAGTACGCGGTCCGGATCCAGGTCGATCCAACAGCTCTGGCCTCGCGTGGGATCGGGATCGACGAAGTCGAAAACGCCATCCTGCAGGGCAATGTCAATCTGCCCACGGGGAACCTGGACGGGCGCCATCAGACATTTTTGATCGAGGCCAACGGGCAGCTATTCGATGCCGCGGCCTACCGCCCGCTGATCGTCACCTACCGCAACGGCTCCCCCGTGCGCCTGGAGCAACTCGGCCGCGTCATCGACAGCGTGGAGAACGACAAGGTCGCAGGCTGGCGCAATGACACCCGCGCCGTCGTCCTGGCCATCCAGCGGCAGCCGGGCACGAACACGGTGGAAGTGGTAGACGCCATCCGCGCCCTCCTGCCCATGTTCCGTGCCCAACTGCCGGCGGCGGTCGCCTTGGACACGCTGTACGACCGATCGCAGACCATCCGGGCCTCAGTCGCCGACGTGAAGTTCACCCTGCTGCTCACCATCGGGCTCGTCGTCCTGGTGATCTTCCTCTTTCTGCGAAACCTTTCCGCCACCATTATCCCCAGCCTGGCCTTGCCCATGTCCGTCGTGGGCACGTTCGCGGTCATGTACCTGCTGGGCTACAGCCTGGATAACCTCTCGCTCATGGCCCTGACTCTGTCCGTGGGCTTCGTGGTGGACGACGCCATCGTCATGTTGGAGAACATCGTCCGCCACATGGAGGCGGGAGAAGAGGCCCATGCGGCTGCGCTGATCGGCTCGCGCGAGATTGGCTTCACCATCCTGTCCATGACTCTCTCGCTGGCTGCGGTGTTCATTCCCGTCCTCTTCATGGGCGGTATCGTCGGCCGGCTATTTCATGAGTTCGCCGTGACGGTCACCTCGGCCATTCTGGTCTCCGGCTTCGTCTCGCTGACTCTGACCCCCATGCTCTGCTCCCGCTTCCTGCGCCCGCCCGCCGAAGCACACCACGGCCGCCTCTACGCCCTCACCGAGGGCTTCTTCCAGGGCATGTTGTCCACCTACCGCTGGACGCTGGAACGCTGCCTGGAGCACCGCCCCGCCGTCATGGTGGTCTCCGCCCTTCTCCTCGTCATGACGATCGTGCTTTTCTGGGTGGCCCCGTATGGGTTCATTCCGAGTGAGGACACCGGGCAGATCGTCGGCTTCACCGAGGCCGCCGAGGACATCTCTTTCGATAGCATGGTGCGGCACCAGCAGCAGGTGGCGGCCATCCTTCGCGGGAACCCGAACCTTGCGTCCTTCATGTCCAGCGTCGCCATCGGCGGCGCCACCCCCACGGGGAACACGGGGCGCCTCGGTCTCATGCTGAAGCCGCGGTCTCAGCGGAAACTCTCCGCCGACGAGATCATTCAGGAGTTGCGCCCGAAGCTGGCGAGCGTGCCCGGGATCCGGGTGTTCCTGCAGAACCCTCCCCTCATTCGGGTTGGGGGGCAGATGACCAAGAGCCTCTATCAGTACACCCTGCAAGGGACGGACACGCGGGAACTCTACCGGGTGGCGCAGGACCTCCAGGGGAAAATCGCGGCCCTCCCCGGCCTGCAGGACGTGACCAGCGACCTACAAATCGCGAGCCCGAAGGTGCATGTGGAGATCGACCGGGACAAGGCGTCTGCCCTCGGGATCACCGCGAACCAGGTCGAGGACGCCCTGTACGACGCCTATGGGAACCGGCAGCTCTCGACCATCTACACGCCGACGAACGAATACTGGGTCATTCTAGAACTGGACCCCTCCTACCAAGAGGACCCAGTGGCCCTCTCCATGCTCTACGTCCGGTCAGCCAACGGCCAGCTCGTCCCGTTGAACGCTGTGGCCACGTTAATCCCGGGAATCGCGCCGCTCACCGTGAATCACCTCGGCCAGCTCCCCTCCGTCACGATCTCCTTTGACCTCAAGCCCAGGGTCGCGTTGGGTGACGCCGTTGCCCAGATTCAGCGAATTGGGCGGGCGACCTTACCCGCCACGATCAGCGCCACCTTCCAGGGGAGCGCCCAAGAGTTTCAATCATCGGTGCGGGGCCTGGGGCTTCTCCTTGCCCTGGCGATTCTGGTCATCTACATCGTCCTGGGAATCCTCTACGAGAGTTTCGTCCACCCCCTGACCATCTTATCGGGTCTTCCCTCGGCGGGGGTCGGTGCCCTCATCACGTTGCTGCTCTTCCGCCAGGACCTGAACATCTACGCCTTCGTCGGGATCATCATGTTGGTGGGCCTCGTGAAGAAGAATGCCATCATGATGATTGACTTCGCCCTGTCCGCCCAGCGGCAGGGGAAGAGCGCCGCGGAAGCGATTTTCGGAGGGTGCCTCATCCGATTCCGCCCCATCATGATGACCACCATGGCGGCCCTGATGGCGACGCTGCCCATCGCGCTCGGAGCTGGGCAGGGAGCCGAGTCGCGGCGCCCCTTGGGTCTCGCCGTGGTCGGCGGCCTGGTGGTCTCCCAGCTCCTCACGCTGTATATCACGCCGGTGACTTATATCTATCTGGACTCTTTCGGTCACTGGGTACGCACGTGGCGCTGGCGGCCCTTCTCGGCGTCAAAGGGCCATGTGCCGGCGCCGGACTCATCGCGTCCGTAGCCCACTTCAACACACGCCGGACGAGTATCGCCCGATCCTGATGACGACGATCTCGATCATTCTGCTCACTCTCATCGTGACTCCCGTCCTCGACACCTATTTTGACGACCGGCAGTCCCTCCGGGTCGGGAAGCTCCTCAAGCTGCCCGACTGGTTCTGGGAACGGCTGCGCTGGATATCTGGCCGGGTCGCGCGACTGTCGGCGGAGGCCCCGGCCAGCCCGCCGTTCGAGCGCCCCACGGCTGCCGACTGATCCGCCGCGCCAAAAACAACGCGCGGGGGATCGCCGGCGGCTTGGACTCGGCATCGAACCGCTCTTCCGTCGCCCGTGCCATCTCTCGGTCGCGGGGAGACGGTCTCTCGCGGGGGGCCGCCATGAAACTCGTCCTGATCGTCTTCAACTTCATCTACGACGAACCGATTCGGGCCATGATCGAGCGGCTCCGGATCCCCGGATTCACGGAGGTGCCCAAGGTCTTCGGCACCGGGGAGTCGGGGAAGCGATTCGGCACCCACGCCTTCCCGGGCCACGACACGATGCTCCTCACCGTGGTGCCGGAGGAGCAACTGTCGGCCCTCCTCGAAGAGCTCGCGCAATTCAAGCGGGGGCTCGCCGATCGGGCCAAACGGCACGGGGGGGTCAAGGCCTTCGTGCTGCCGGTGGAGCAGGCGGTTTGAGCGTGAAACGTGAGGCGTGAAACGTGAACTGTGAACCGTGTCACCTTTCACGTTTTACGTTTCACGAGCAGTCAGCGGACGATTCGGAACAGGGCAGTGAACGGGGCGAGAGACTTGCCGTCGGCGGAGACAGGGGTCCAGGTCAGCGTGAGAAGACTGCCCCTTTGTGTGGCGAGCTGGAAATAAAGGAACCCCTGGACGCGAGCACCGGGCAGGACCCGCCCCTCGCGGAGGCCCCTCGTCAAGATGTCGTAACCGGTCGGCCGGTACCACCAGTAGGGGGAGTCGGAATAGAAGGGCTCCGGGTAGAACGGGCCAGAGTACGGGTACCAGGGGCGATACGGCCAGTAGCCGTATGGCCACCAGGGTCCAGGCCCGGCGAGGAGCGGGGGGCGGGGCGGCAGGCGTCGGCCGTCCTGAGCGGGCGGATCGCCGTCCGGAGGGCGGGCGCCGAAGAGGGCCCGCGCCACCTCGGCGGGCGCCACGGCCCGGTACTGATGGCGGACATCGTCCACGGCGAGAAAGTCGCTGTAGCGGACCCGGATCTCGTCCGTCCGATCGTTTCGATCTGAACCTGTACGGGCGTGTACTGTCGTGTGAGATCGCTGGGATAACCATTCCAGGCGTTGGGCAGGATGGTCAGTTGGATATCAGCCTCCGCCAGGCTGACGCGGGGTCGAGTGGGCGCGCCGGCAACCTCCAGGTGAGGGCCCGCGCAGCCGCTGAGGGCGAGGAGTGTCAGAAGGAGGGGAAGGCTCGCCCGGTGACTCGGGAATGCGTGCACGGCTGAAGCCTCTTGATCTTCCTTGGCGCCCCACGATATAATAACGGTGTCCGCGTGTGCCTGCGGACGACGAGCCCTGCTGAATCTTAGCAAGAGTACGACCCCACTTCAATCACCCGCATCTGGAGGAAGCCGGATGGCCACGAGCCGCGCCCAGTTGGAAAAGCTGACAACGCCGAAGCTGCGCGAGCTGGCGCTGGAGAAGTACCCGAACCTGACGGGCGTCTCGGGGATGAAGAAGGAAGACTTGGTGGAAGCCATCATCGCCGAGGAAGTGCGCCTCGGCCTCCACCCCAAGGAGGAGGAACGGCGGGCCACGGCCGACATGGGTGCCACCCAGCTGAAGGCTGGCATTCGCACCCTCAAGCAGACCCGCGACTCGGCACTGCAGGCGAAGGATCGGGCAGGCCTGGCGACGGCTCGACTGAAGATCAAGCGAATGAAGCGGCGGCTCAGAAAGCTGCGGGAGGTGTCCTGAGACATTTCCGATTGCGAATGTCGGATCACGCATTGGCTGGTCAATCGTAAATCTAGAACCCGGAATCCAAAATCTCAAATCCTCGCGGGGGGTGCCGATGCCGACGTATGATTTCCGCTGTGGCGGGTGCCGGAAGAAGTACACGCTGACCATGTCCATCTCCGAGCGGGGCCGGAAGCGCATCAAGTGTCCGAAGTGCGGGTCCAGCAAGGCCGAACCGGTGTTTTCTTCTTTCTTTGCCAAGACATCACGGAAGAGCTAGGGGTCTGCTCCGGCCTGAGCGGGGAGGGGGGGCCGGGGCGCGCAGAGTGATCGCGGCCTGCGGATCGGGCGGGCTCGTCCCGAGGCGGCGCGGGGTCGGCGGATGGGCAGCTCATGATTCTGGTTACCGGGGGCACCGGGTTTGTGGGGCGGCATCTGGTCCGGCGGCTCTGCGCCGCGGGGGAGGCGGTGCGGTGTCTCGTGCGGCCCGGCTCCCCAGGGCTCGAGTGGCTGGACTCGCATCCGGTTGAGGTGGTGACGGGCCACCTGCTGGACGCGGACGCCCTGGTCGCGGCGTGCCAGCGAGCCCGACGGATCATCCACCTGGCGGCGCCGATCCACGAGGGCCGGGACGCGATGGTGGAGCGGGTCCACCGTGAGGGCATGGCGCTCCTGCTGGAGGGCGCTCGGGCGGCGCGCGTCGAGCGATTCCTGATGGTGAGCCCGCTCGGGACGGGGTCATCCTCCGGCCTGTCGTTCCTGCGGAGCCGGGGGTGGGCCGAGGATCAACTGCGAGAGAGCGGCGTTCCCTTCGTGATCCTTCAATCCTCCCTGATGTTCGGTCTCGGGGATCGGCTGATCAGCGGCATGATCCGGCTGCTGCAACGGACGGGGCTGCTCTTGATCCCAGGAACCGGGAAGACTATGCTGCAGCCGATCTGGGTGGGCGACGTAGTCTCGTGCTTGGTGCGGGCGCTTCAGGATGAGGAGGCGCTCGACCGCACCATCCCGATCGGTGGTCCGCAGCACCTCAGCTACGAGGAGATCGCCGACCAGGTGGGCAAGATGTTGAACATCCCCCGGGTGAAGGTCCACCTGTCCCGGCGGGCCGTGGCCTGGATGACCCGACTGCTGGAGAGCCTGGGCCTGAATCCGTTCCTGGGGTACCGGCACCTGGAGCTGCTCGAGGTGGGAACCATCACCGCTCTGGATGCGGTCAAGCGGAGCTTCGGTTTTCAGCCGATGCCCCTGATTGAGGGGGTGGCCTACCACATCCTGCCCCGGAGCGAGATGGCGGCGTCGGGGCCGCCGTCCGGGGTGGCCCGGGGATCGCGAACCCGCGACCGGCGGTAGGCGGCAGGGCGGTCCTTTGAAGGAGTGCTGATGTTCTCCTCGCCTGGAGCCATTGCGCTGCAAATCGGGCCGCTGGCCATTCGATGGTACGGCTTGCTGATCGCCACCGGGGTTCTCTTGGGAACCACGCTGGCGCACCGGGAGGCCATCCGGCGGGGAATAGACCCGGACAGGCTGCTGAATGCCATCGTCGTTGCGGTCCTCGTCGCGCTGCTCGGGGCGCGACTGTACTATGTGCTGTTCAACTGGGATTACTACGCGGCCAACCCGGCCAAGATCCTTGCCGTGTGGGAGGGGGGTCTGGCCATCCACGGCGGACTGATCGCGGGGTTGCTGGCGACCATCCTGTATTGTCGGCATGCACAGCTGTCCTTGCCGCTCACGCTGGACATCATGGCCCCCTGCGTGGCCATCGGCCAGGCCATCGGCCGCTGGGGGAACTTCTTCAACCAGGAAGCCTTCGGGGTCCAGACGAACCTGCCGTGGAGGCTGTACATCGACCCCGCCCACCGGCCGCCGCCCCTGGCCGCCTTCGAGTATTTCCACCCGACGTTCCTGTACGAGTCCCTGTGGAACCTCCTGGTCTTCGGCCTCCTGTGGTTCGGACTCCGGAAGCGGCTGCAGGAGAGGCGGGGCGCCCTGACGCTCTGCTACCTGGGCCTGTACTCGATTGGCCGCTTCTTCGTGGAGGGGCTGCGGATCGACAGCCTGATGCTGGGCAGCTTCCGCGCGGCCCAGGTCGTGAGCCTCCTCCTGGTCGTTGCCTCGGGCGTGGGCCTTTTCCTGATGGCCCGGCGGAAGTGAGTCGGCGGTGGCGCGGGAACAGGGGAGGAGGGCATGAGGCTGGTCGTCGGCATCTCGGGCTCCAGCGGGTCCATCTACGGGATCCGGTTGCTGGAAGTGCTGCAGGGCGTTCCTGACCTGGAGAGCCACCTCATCATCAGCGCCGCGGCCAAGCGGACCATCCTGGAGGAGACGGATTACACCGTCAAGGACGTGGAGGCGCTGGCGACCCACGTCCATGACAACCGGGATATCGGCGCGGCGCTGGCCAGCGGGTCGTTCCGGACGGGCGGGATGGTCATCGCCCCCTGCAGCATCAAGACGGTGTCGGCCCTGGCCAACTCCTACGCGGACACGCTGATCTGCCGCGCGGGCGACGTCAGCCTGAAGGAGGGGCACCCCCTGGTCGTGGTGGTCCGGGAGACGCCGCTCCACGCCGGCCACCTCCGGCAGCTGCTCCACCTGGCGGAGCTGGGGGCCGTGATCCTGCCTCCCGTGCCGGCGTTCTACCACCACCCCAAGACCCTGGAGGACATCGTGAACCATACCGTGGGCCGCGTCCTGGATCGCTTCGGGATCCCGCACACACTCACCACCGAGTGGACGGGGACGCGTCTCCCGCGATGCCAGACGCCATGACGTCCCGGCCCTCTTCCCGCTGGCCGAGTCGCCGCGAGGCGGGGAGGCCCGCGCACTTCGACTTCGGCGCCGGCCGGGGGCGCCATCGCGTCTGGGGCACGGCCTTCCTCTCGCACGGGGGATTGGCCGTGACGCTCGTGGGCGGTGAGGTGCCCCACATCGGGGCGGTGGCGGTCAGCATCCCCCGCCCCAGCCGCAGGGATGCGCGGCGGCGGAGCGCCACCACGTCGGTCTTCACCCTGGTGGGCCACAAGGAGGATGAGATGGCCCGGCCGTTGGCCGCCGAGCTGGCGCGGACGCTGGATCGTACGACGGTCGTCATCGCGGGGGTGCACATCCGTCGCGCCGGCGCGGCGGATCTCGCCAGGGTCTTCGAGAACGCCGGGCGTGCCATGGAGGTCATCGTCGCCAACGTGAGGGCGGCTGCCCGAAGACCCCGAACCGTGCATCGCCGATCGATCCTGGCTCTTCGCTCATAGCTCACGGCAGGGACCATCCGCCATGAGCCGTGAGCCATCAACCGAAGGAGGCGCGCATGAGATACCGGGGGATGCTCCGGGTCGTGATGGCGGGGGTGCTGGCGTTCGCGGTCGGAGTCGCCGCCGCCGGAACCGCCTGGGCGCAACAGACGGTTGCATCGGCCCCGCCGCCCGGGGCGACACCCCCTCCCGCAAGCGACTCGCCGGGGCTCACCGCCATGGCCGCCCTGGCAGGAGCCATCGGGAGCTTCTTCTACATCCCGTTCAAGGTGGGGGCGATGTGTCCGGGGATGGCGTTGGCATCCGGCGCCAGCCTGGCGGTGACGGGGGGCAACAAGGACACGGCCGAATACCTGCTGCGGGCTGGCTGCACTGGGACCTACTTCATCACGCCAGGGATGGTCCGGGGGCAGGAGGAATTCCAGGGATCCGGGGCGCGGTAGCCGGAGAGTCCCAGGAGGTTGGACAGGATGCGATCTCCGTACGTCCGGGGAGCGGCGTGGCTGCTTCTGGGTGTCCTGCTCTTCTGGACGGCCGCGTGTGCGACCATGCGGGGGATGGGAGAGGACATCCAATCGCTGGGGCGCGGCATCAAGAAGGTCTTCTCCCAATAGCTCATGGGTCATAGCTCATAGTTCATGCTGGCTGCCATCAACCATGAACCGTGAGCTACAAGGCGCTGACCGAGTAGCGGACCTCCTGCACTTTGCCGTCCCGAAAACGGATGGTCAGGACCTTGTCGAACCCCGCCCGCAGGAGGGAGGGCGGGACGTGATAGCGGTAGGCCCACTCCTCGTCGGTCTGCGTGAAGACCTTGGTCTGGGGATACCCGAAGAGATGCACCACGTCTTCCTGGGTGTGGGTGCCGGATTGGATCAGGCGGATGCGCTGCTCGTCAAAGTCCTGACCCTCGGTGTTCACCATTCGCTGGGGTTCTCCGCTGGCGGCCGCTGCCCCGCCCGCCGCCGTCACCAGCAAGACGGCTGCCGACCCGCAGCCCAGGCCCGGCAGGAGGATCAGCAGGGCGAGGCCGATCCCAACCAGGCCATCTCCCCACCGCATTCCCGGCGACCTCATCCCCTCCCCCCTGAGGCGCGGCGTGGCTGCGCCACGTAGTCCTCGACCAGGCGGGTCAGCAGCCGCTTCAGCGTCGTGTCCTGTTCCAGCGCCTGGATGCGGAGCGCCTTCACCAGGTGCGCCGGCAGCTTGGCCTGGAGCAGCTGCTCGGCTGTCGCTGCCTCTGTCCCCTTCTTCGTCCGGCGCACGCGCATGGATTCTGAGCCTCCAGAGAGGTGGCAATACTAATATGCGAAAATTTAACCATTGTCAATATGAGAGTATTGAAGCATGGTCTCCGCCCCCAAGGGCTCGCCATGCCCGGCGCTCCCGGGCCTGCCAACGCACCACCTCGAGAGAGGCGCGGGAATCCCTCCCCGGCGGGGAAATCGTGTTGACGCCCGAGGGCGCGCATGCTAACTCTAATCCGAAAGAGATGTGAGCCACGGGCACCAGCGGCCCCGCCCCTGCGACGAGGAGTCCGGGAGGGTTCATTCCGTGGGCTAAGCCCCACCGGGAGGGATCTCCGGCCTCACGCCGGGTGAGGGCGGGCAGAGACGGCCCCCATGCCCCTCCACTGGTATGCGCTCCGTACCCGTTCCCGTCACGAGAAGCGTGTGCGGGAGCAACTCGAGACCCGGGGGATCGAGCCGTTCCTTCCCCTGGTGGAGCGGTGGCAGCACTGGAAGGACCGGCGGAAGCGAGTCGCCTTTCCGCTCTTCCCCGGCTACTGCTTCGCCCGATTCCCGCTGTCCCAGCGGGTCGCCGTCCTGACCACCCAAGGCGTGGTCCAGATCCTGGGGAACCAGGACGGGCCGGTCCCCGTCCCCGACGCGGAGGTCGAGGCCGTCCGCCGTCTCGTTGAAAGCACCCTGCCCTATGATCCGCATCCATACCTTACGGTGGGGATGCAGGTGGAAGTGATCCGCGGTCCCTTGGCGGGGCTGCGGGGCCTGCTGCTGCGCAAGGGCGCCCGCGCGCGGCTGGTTATCGGTGTCAGCTTGATCCACCAGGGCGCCTCCGTCGAGCTGGATGCGCTCGACGTCGCCCCCGTCTCGTGAAGGACCGGCCGGGGTACGGACGAGGATGACTGCGCACTACTCCCCACAACGACGCGCGGAACGGCTCATCGGCACGGAGCGGGTCGGGTTGGCGGCGATCGCGCTGGTGGCGATCTGGGCGGAGCCTGCCGGCCTGGCGGGCTCCCTGCGGATTGCCTTCGGCTTGGTTGGCGGCTATCTGGGATGCGCCCTGCTGGTCCTCCTGCGGGTCTGGCGCTCGCCCGCGCCCCTGGGCCGCCTGCCATTCATCATCCACACGGTTGACCTGGCCGCGTTTTGCCTCGTCGTGGTCTTCGCCCGAGGCGCCACCGGCCCCTTTTTTGCCTCGGCCGCGTTCCTCCTGGCATCCGCCACGCTGCGGTGGCTGTGGCGCGGGACGCTGTGGACCGCCGTGGCGGTCCTGGCGGCCTACGATGGGCTGGGCATGGCTGCGGCGCACATCGTGGCGGGCCCCGCCATCGAGCCCGCCACCCTCATCGTCCGCAGTCTGTACCTGGCACTGATGGCGACCCTGCTGGGCGGTCTGGGCGCCTACGAAGAGCGGGCGCGCGAGGAGATCCTCCGGCTGGCGTCGTGGCCGCGCACGCTGCCGCGGGAAGCCCTGGGGCTGGTACGTGACCTGCTGGGGCACACGGCCGAACTCCTCGGCTCTCCGCGCGTGCTGATGAGCTGGGAGGAGCCGGAAGAGCCTTGGTTCCATCTGGCGTCGTGGTCCCGGGGCGAGTTCCATTGGAACCGTCAGCCCCTCGGCACCTACGAGCCACTCGTCGCGGAGCCACTCACCGGGGCCGATTTCTTCTGCCCGGACGCCCGCGCCGCGGCCCCCACGTGCCTGCACACGTCCGCTGCGGGACTGCGACGCGTGCAGGGGACGCCCCTGCATCCCGACCTGCAGGCGCGGTTCGCCGTCGGTTCCGTCCTCTCTCTGCGGCTGCAGGCGGAGGCGATAGTCCACTGTGAGAAGTGGATCAGACCTCCATGTCTCAGAGGCTAATTGCCACACCTCATCTCCACGCTCGACACGAAGGTATGGGATTGTTGTGCCCTTCCGCAAGACAAAGACTACCGTGTTTATAACAGCTTGGGTGAAGACGTCTTCGCCATACACCCGCAACACACTAAACCCTGCGTTGTCCGCAACTACTTTTCGAAGCGGTGCAGAGCTCTCAAGTTTTAACCAGAGCTCGGGCGTGATATAGCTGACGTAGCCGCCATTCTTCACGAGCTGGAGCGCCCTTTCGATGAAATAGATGTAGCTGTCGTATTTGTACTTGTACGATTGATCCTCAACGATGCGCTATTTAGCGCTACAAGACCGTGGTCGAACGGCTGTTTTACGACGGAGAATCTAGGTTGCACAGGCCAAGATTGTTCTTGTCCACAACCCTACCCCTGGGTTA
>Ga0116137_1000844_pt1 | contig 22924 bp, 26 predicted proteins | sample June2015DPH_20_1_3_FD_88973 | JGI IMG/M metagenome (GOLD analysis project Ga0116137, IMG submission 88973) | Peatland microbial communities from SPRUCE experiment site at the Marcell Experimental Forest, Minnesota, USA - June2015DPH_20_100 | ecosystem: Environmental > Terrestrial > Soil >...
CCTCCTGCCTTGCCGATCCTCTCCATGGGTCACACTCCTTTCGGTTCCTCCTGGGAACCTCGGCTCCGGAGTGTCACCCATTTTCCTCACGGACTTTTGCTCATGATCTGGTCGTTAGCCCAAACTACCTGGCGGAGACGGTTCGCCTCTTGAACGGCTCCCCGGACAGGGCAGTGTCCTAAGGGGGGGTGGTGTCCTAATTTGATTTTCGTCGGGAAGGCAAGCTGCGACGTGCCGTTCAGCGGGTAAAGAGTACGACGGAGCGGTTGTCGGGGAAAAATCAGTAGTACACCGTTTGGTCGCCTCGGCGAAAAACCTCAAGCTCTTCTGCCTTCAAGCGACAACGCAATCTTTGGTATGTTCGGTCATCGTTGTGATGCCATTTGCGATATACAGCCCAGCAGCAATAATCTGCCACCTGAATCCATGCATTGGTGGCTCTCGGATGGTGGTACACCTGGAACGGAATCCGGCCGAGTTCGCGCCTACAAACGACCTTGAACGCCTTCTCTACTGGTTCCCTGTTGCGTTGCAAAGGCAAAGAGTCTGTGAAAACAAGAACCTGCGTGGTGCCTTTCTGGAGACAGCCACGAAAAATAAAAAGGAAGAGCATTGAGGCAAACTTAGGATAGAATTCGTATGGATCGCGTATCGCGGGATTTACTTTCGGCTTTTCTACGACAACCGATGCGAAACGCCAGCCGTCATAGGCGCACAATCTGTCAACGACCGCGTTCCGGGTACTCTGCTCGTCTTCACAGGCGTGAAACGAAATAATATTCTTCCCTTGCTTTAGGAGTGAGTAGCGTAGCTCGGTGAGTGAATTGGCAAGAGGGGTGGGATCGTATGTCCAAGCTGCGGTAAAGACGTAGTAGAGAGACGAGTTTCGATTAAAGTTAAAGTCTCCAGATTCATCTAGAGCAATATGAATCGTGGCCAAATTATGGGCCCAGAAATTCGACCTCCCCGCCTAGCCTTGTGGGCCGACCCCCTGGGGGTCCTTTCGGCGGGGAGGAACCTTTAGGTTCTCGTTCGAAGGAAGGCTACAGCGACGAGATGTAAAAATCAAGAAAAAAATCACACTAGGCCAACAATTCTTCTATTCCCCATATCCGGTCTGTCACCCCCGCCGCCATCGCAGGCGTCACCCGCAAGGTCTGGTGAATCCGGCAGAAATTGTAGTAGACGAAGTGCAGGGCCAGCGCGGCCTTTAGATTCGCCAGCTTCTTGCTGAAGGCATTGGTCAGTCGGGTGAACCTCCGGCACATCATCCGGACAGAAATCCGGTCAGAAGTTCCGAGCCCTCCCGAGAAACATAGCGAAAAATCAAGAGATTTTAAGATCGTTCCAGTACGTGCTGCTTTTGGGAATGTGAAGGGCCCCGCTGATTGCGGTGAGCCTGAGCGGACTGTTGCTTGCCGATAGCAAGCGGATAATCGCGATCGCCCGCAAGGTCGCCCTATTCTTTCTCAAGGACATGCCCCTTAGTTCGAAATATCGAATATTGTTCGCATTGGAGAACAGTGGACGCATTCTTTCAGAGACGGAATATCATTGTCAAGCGGAAAGCCGTAACGGGGGTTCTGCAAGGCCTGTGGCCATACATCTGTATAAGCATACCCGCAGCCGACTCCTTATCCCGGTCTGGTCTCAGGTTGTCCTTAGTATTCAGAGCGGACAAATATCTTTGACGTGTGGGTTCGAGCCCCTCGAACGTAAAAAAGGTACCGGACACCTTTTGAAGGCCAACGCCTTGATTTGCTTGGTGCGCGATCCGAAGTCTTGGCGACCGGTGCGCCAAGTGGGAAGACGACGAAGCGCTACCCCTGATTGACGATCTCGTGCGCCCGGTGCTGCGGGTCGGGATGCCGCGCGCACCGAGGCTGAATGCCCCTGGGGGCACCGTGCACGTGGTCGCCCGCTGGAGGGCCCAGCGCGCCGTGGACAGCCCGGCCTTCGTGGCGCCCTACGGTCCCCCGGCGGGGACGCCGAAGAATTGGAACCATGCCCTCGCAGAATCACGAGGCTAGGGCCTAAATGGTGTCCCGTACCTTTTTACACGTGTCGCGCCTGTGATTCAGGAATTGACACTCGGCACCCCCTTTTGATATGATTTTTCGTGACCATCCCGTCATCGACCCACTTTTTGCAGGAGCGCCACTCCGCCGTGTTTCCCACCGGGCAGAACAGGCCTACGCGCCTTCGGGTCAGCACGATCACCACCAGTGCATCCCGGGTCCCTCTAGCAGGTAGCGGAAAAACTCTTTTGGGGCATGCGATCAGAGTGTCTCCGCGGCTCGAGACTTCCTCAAGAGTCAGGGCCTGATCAAGTAGAATGTTTAAGGATCGTTGAGGAGGATGGGGCGGCTTCTATCGCCGAGCCGGAAGGGTTCCTGCCCAGGCGAAGAAGGCATCCCAAGAAAGGAGGACTTATGGTCAAGAGAGGTCTAGCCTATTTGGCGCTGGTTGTGCTGATCGCTGGGTTCTTCGTTATCGATACAGCCAAAGCCCAGCAACTGGCGAAAGAGCAGATTCTGAGCATTGCCTTTGATGCTGGAGACGTGGGAACACTTGATCCCCATCGGGCCGCATCGACGGTCGATCGCGCGACGGTCGATATGATATTCAATGGCCTCGTTCGATACCCACCGGGAGAACAGGTGAAGGTCGAACCCGATCTCGCCTCCTCCTGGACCGTCTCGAGGGATAAAACGGTCTGGACCTTTACCCTCCGGAAGGGGGTTTTCTTCCATCCCTATGCTGGCAACCCCACTGGGTACGAGTTGACCGCAGAGGATGTGGTCTATTCCTTGAAAAGAGCGGCCGATCCGAAACGCTCCTCCTACGCTGGGGAGTACGATGGGATGACCTTCGAAGCGCTCGATCCCTCTACGGTCAGGATCACGCTCGACAAGCCGATGTCCGAAACCCTGTTCCTGGCCAAGGTGGCGAGTTATGCGGGTGGATTTATCGTGAGCAAGAAAGCCCTTGAGGAGAAAGGGGACGACTGGTTCAAGACCCAGCCCGTGGGAACCGGACCCTTCATGTTTGAAACCTATGAGCCCCGACAGAAGACGGTGCTTGCGGCGAACGCCAAGTATTTCCGGGGAGCGCCGATTCTGAAGCAGGTTGTCGTCCGCTACATGCCGAGCGTCAGTTCCCGCGAGTTCGGGCTCCAGACGGGAGAGTTGCAGATCATCGAAGGACTCAAAGAGGAAAAATGGGCTGAGAAGGTCGCCACCTTCCCCGATGTCAGGGTGAGGAACTTCGGCCCCTGCGAGACGCAGATGCTCTACTTCACCATGACCCAAAAGCCCTTCGACGATGTGAGAGTTCGGAAGGCCGTCTCCTACGCCATCTCCCGTGAAGAGGTCGCCGCCTTCATGGGGAAGAGCCTGGCGATTCCGATTTATGCGGCTGCCCTCGCTCCGCCCGCACCCGGCGCCCTGACCAAGGAGGAAGCCCTCAAGGCCGGCGTGGTGTATGAGAACAACCAGGCAGAGGCCAGAAAACTGCTGACTGAGGCCGGCTACCCCAATGGCTTCAAGACAGAGGTGATCATCAGCGAAATGGAGAGCAGTTACCGAAAGCCGATGATCGCCATTCAGGCGCAGCTCAAGAAGGTGGGGATCGATATGGCCCTCAAGGTCGTCGACCACTCCTCCTTCCATACGCTGATTCGCAAAGATGCAAGTCCCATCGTCTACTATGCCGCTTGGCGGCCCAATGTGGACGTCTTTCTCACTCGCTTCTATCACTCGGGCTCTACTGTCGTAACGGGGAAGAATCCGGATACGAACTTCTCTCATTACGCGAGCGTGGACGAGCTGATTGAAAAGGCGAGGTGGGAGCTCGATGCGGACAAGCAGAACGCCATGTGGAAAGAGGCCCAGATCAGGATCCTCAGGGATGTTGCCACGGTACCCATCATCCGTCTGCTCTACAATTTCCCGGCCAAGTCGTACGTTGACATCGGCCATCCGTTGCAGTGGAGTTGGCAAACGTACTCTCCGCAGATCACGGAAAAGACGAGAATCCTGGCGAGATAAACAGATCGAATAACATCCGCCCTTGTCTCAGTCGGTCCAGCTCACCCCGTCCCTCTCATTGGAGGGACGGGGTGAGTAGCTTATGCTCATGGAGGATGCCAAGCATGTCGAGTTACGTCCTTCGGAGAGTCCTCCAAAGCATCCCTATCCTCGTTGTTGTCCTGACGCTGGTCTTTGTGGTGGTCCGGATACTTCCCGGTGATCCAGCGATCGCAGCTCTCGGAGATTACGCCAACAAGGAGGCTGTCGAGGCACTGAGAGAACAAATGGGGCTCAATGCCCCCCTGTGGCTGCAATATTTCCGGTTTCTCGGGGACCTTTGCCGAGGGAATCTTGGAACCTCCATCATCACGGGATTTCCTGTTGGGAAACAACTCGTGAAGGTCCTTCCCTACACCTTAGAGCTCACCTTCAGTTCCATCCTCTTCGGTTTTCTCTTTGGGATCCCTTTGGCGATTCCCGCAGCCGTTCGCCGCAACAGTGTTATCGATTATTTCAACCGTGTCTTCTCCTTGATGGGTCTTTCCATTCCTGCTTTCTATCTGGGCATCCTGTTGATGCTGGTCTTTTCAATCAAACTGCGGCTCTTCCCCGTGGTGGGAGGTGGCGATCTGGCGAGCCTCTCGAGCACTCTTCGTCATCTCTTTCTCCCCGCCCTTTCCCTGGGATTGATCATGACGGCCTATGTAACCCGGATGAGTCGCTCCTCCCTCCTGAACATCCTTCGCGAGGATTATGTCCGAACGGCCCGCTCCAGGGGGATCTCCGAACGGGTTATCCTCTTGAAGCACGCCTTGCGGAACGCCCTGATTCCGATCGTGGCCCTCGGCGGGGTTTATGCCGTGGTCTTGATCGGCTCCTCGGTCATGACGGAGATCGTCTTTTCCCGACCCGGGCTGGGGAGCCTCATGGTGGGAGCTATTAAGCAGAGGGACTACACCACCCTTCAATCGGTGATGGTCTTTTACTCGATGGTGGTGGTCATCCTGAATCTCATGACCGATCTCATTTATGGATGGATCGACCCTCGGATACAGTATCGTTAACGAGGGATCCTCTGGCCCCTCTCCGAATGTTGAGGAAGAGAAAGGATAGGAGGATTCCTGAAAAGACCTGGTTGCAAAAAGGCCCGAATGCCTAATGTCTGATAAGATTTCCGAGCAACAAAGGGCATGGCTGACGCTTATACGGAACAAGACGGCCCTGGTGGGCGGCGTAATTGCTCTTTGCATCGTTTTCGTCGCCATCTCCGCCCCATGGATCTCTCCGCTCGATCCCCTGGAGCAGGATCCCTATGCCCGTCTGATGGGGACCACTCCAAAGCACTGGCTCGGAACCGACGACTTCGGTCGGGACGTCTTTTCACGAATCATCTGGGGCAGTCGAATTTCTCTTTTGATCGGGGGCGCGTCGGTCCTTCTCGGGCTGCTCCTGGGGACCTCGCTGGGCATGATTGCCGGTTATTACGGCCGAAAAGCGGAAAGCCTGATCATGAGAGCCATCGATGTGATGATGTGTTTTCCGGACCTGATTCTGGCCATCGCCGTCACGGCCGCCCTGGGGGCCAATCTTCTCAACCTCATTATCACCATTGGCATCGTGATGACACCTCGATTTGCTAGGTTGGCTCACGGGATCATCCTGTCCATAAGAGAGAATGAGTTTGTTCTGGCTTCTCGGGCAGTCGGCGCAGGCGTGCCCCGGATCTTGGTTCAACACATCTTCCCCAACATCCTCGGGGAACTCCTCGTGGCTGGAACCCTCTGGGTGGGAGAGGCGATCCGCCTCGAGGCCAATCTTGCATTTATCGGATTGGGGGTTCAACCGCCCACGCCCACGTGGGGGAATATGACACGGGAAGGGGTCGATGTGCTCATCAACGCACCCTGGCTCTCCATCTTCGCGGGGTCGAGCATCCTCATCACCATTCTCGCGTTCAACATGATTGGGGATGGAATACGGGATATCACGGACCCCAAGCTGAGAGGAGGCTGAGAAGTAGCTCCCAATAGATGAGCAATTGCAGGATTTCTAAAGAAAAAAGGGACCGGACAGCTTTTGAAGGCTAACGCCTTGATTTACTTGGTGCGCTATTCGAATTCTTCCAGAGCGGTCGGCCACGCGGAGATGCTGTGAAGCCGTATCCCTTGGTTGATGATCTGGTGGGCCCCGTCCTGCGGGTCGGGATGCCGCGTGCCGCGCGCTCAATGGCGCTCCGGGCCAGGGTGCAGTTAGTGGCCCGCTGGAGGATCCAGCGCGCCGTGGGCAGCCCAAGCTTAATGGCGCCGTACGTCCCCCGGTGGGGCCGCCGAAGAATGGGAATCATGCCCTCGCACAATCAGGGGGTTGGGGCGTAAATGGAATCCGGTACCTTTTTCACGGGCGCCCGGGCCTTAGCGGGCATCTCAAGCGGGCGCCCTTCGAGGTGATCTTGCAGGAAGCGATGGGCCCAGCTTAGGATCCACGGCGCGAAGAGAAAGGTCGTGTAATGGCCTCCCGGCAGCCAATCGATCTTGGGGCGTCCGAGGGCCTGCCACAGACGTTCCACCGAGTGCCGAGGGATAACACAATCCCACCGGGCATTCACCATGTAGAGGGCCTTGCCGCGGGCACCCCCGGCGAAGGAGAGGGGATCGATTGGGGCCCATCGCTGCCGAAGGACCTCCTGGGTAAGGCCTTGGCGCTCCAGCCGCCTCCGGAACCGGCGGGCGAGGAAGCTGCTCCAGACGAGGTGGGCCGGGTCGCCCCCACCCAGGATCAGGACACCCGCCTTGAGGCGGTCCTCCACGCCGAGCGCGACGGCGGCGACCAGGGCGCCCAGGCTGATGCCGAGCACAGCCATCCTGTCATGGGCGATTTCGTCGCGCCCGTCGAACCAATCCAGAGCCCGCCGGAGATCGAGGACCGCCTGTTGGCCCGTCGCCAAGATGGCATCCGCATCGCCACGCCGGATGGCCTCCCACAGCCCCCCGTCTGCCTTCCGCATCATATGGTGGGGGAGGACGAGGAGGAGCGCCGCAAAGCCCCGCTGGGCGAACTTCCGTCCGACCCATTTCTCCAGGCGTGCCTTCTCGCTGCCGAGGGCATGGAGGATCAGGAGCGCCGGGTAGGCCCAGGGGTGCGCGGGAGAAAGTAGAAGGCCGCCACTCGATCGTTGGCCGGAAGGCCCGTTTGGACGGGGCTCGGGAAGGTGACTAGGAATTCTGAGAAGCCGGACCCCTCTGCCAGGGGCTCGACCTCGGCGATGACGGGGATCTTCGGGTAGCAGTAGACACTCGGGCAGGGGCTACCTTGGAGCAGCGCGGTGGCGAGGATAAGGCCGAACATACGGAATCACTTCTCTCTGACAAGAAGTTTATCCCCGGAAGTCTCACGGGGCAAGGGGGGGGTTGCTCAGACGGAGGCAGTCCCTGCCCTCCTCTTCGTCAGCCTCCTCGCGGCTTTTCTGCTGTACATGTCCCGGGCCGGATGGTTGACGGTGGGCCACATCCCCGCGCTCATCGCTTTCACCACCCTCCTCGGCGTCTTCCTCTCCCTGGCCGTGGAGCGGGCCGTGACGTTTCTGAGGGGACTCTCTGCCAGCGGGCTCGCGAAGGCCTTGTGGGGCTCTGCTGCGCTCATGTTTCCGGGGATGCTCAGCTTGACGCTGGCCCCGGCTGGAACGACCTGGCGGATCGCCCTGGTTCCCCCCTATCTCGTCCTGCCGGGGTTCCTGCTGGGACGACCGCGACTGCCTTTGCGTCTGACGTGGGAAGATGCCGTCGCGCTCCTCCTGATCTGGCTACCGCCCGATCTCGGCCTCCTGCCGGGCCCCCTCGCCAAACTTCTCGCCGTCGACTGGACGCTGTTCCTGTTTCTCATCGTTCGACGTCTCGATGGGGTCGGCTATCGGTACGTCCTTGGGGTGCGCAGCCTGATCGTGGCTGCCGCTAATGCCATCGTCTTCGGGGCAATCGCCGTCCCATTGGGGCTCCTCTCGGGCTTCCTCTCCCCTGCTTCAGCACACGCTTCGTGGATAGAGCTGCTCTTCCGGGCGGTCGGGGTCTATTTCGCTGTTGCTGTCCCGGAGGAGATCCTTTTCCGCGGGGTCATCTTGAATCTGTTGCAGCGGGGCTTCCCCCGACGGGGACCAACGGTCCCCCTGCTCCTTAGCGCGGGGTTGTTCGGGCTTGCGCACTGGAAGGAGCGAGACTGGCGCTACATGCTTCTCGCAGCATTGGCAGGAATCTTCTATGGCGGAACCTACCTGCGCACGGGCTCCGTGGTCTGCTCGGGCATCACTCACGCTCTCGTGGACTTCGTGTGGGGGCTGTTCTTCCGAACGTTGTGGTCCCCGCGGGGGTAGCAGGGCGAGCCAGGGGGACGCGTCGAAGGGCGGGGTTGTCCCATATAAAGGGGATCTCCCCCTTTTCATTGTGGTCGGAGGGAAGCTGAGGGCGGATGACGTCCTGGCGACCTTGACTGACTTGTTCCTCACGCGGGGGTGTCCCTATCCTCTCCGGTCCGACAACGGCCCCGAGTTCTGCGCCAAGGTAGTTCGCGAGTGGCTCCACTGGCTCGACGTGCGCACCCTGTTCATTGAACCCGGGAGCCCCTGGGAGAACGGCTACAGCGAGTCCGTCAACGGGAAGCTCCGGGATGAACTGCTGGATCGGGAGGTCTTCTATACCTTGCAGGGGGCTCAGGTCTTGATCGAGTGGTGGCGGCAGCACTACAACACCATACGGCCGCACAGCGCTTTGGGCTATCCGCCCCCCGCCCCCGAGACTCGGGCGTGGCCCCCGCTTGCGCCCCCCTCGCTTGGGCTAGAGTTGGCAGGGATCCGAAACTAACTTCGGGGTGGACCAATCACTGGGGGCAGGTCACTAGCTTCGGCGCGAATAGCGGCATGGTCTTGCTCCCTTCCTTGTCGGCTAATCGCTCGTGCCCGCGGCGCTCTCGATCACGTGGTAGTGGAAGTTGATCCGATCGACGGTATAGGTAAGGTGAACCCGCCCGCCGTTATCGGGCAGGAGGCAGGGGTAGGAGAGTTCCCCGTTGGTCGCGACCGCGACCGGCATCGGGTCCGACCAGTGGGCCCCGCCGTCCCTGGAGACGGCGAGGTCCAGGCGCAGCCGGTCGGTCGAGGAGTGGTTGTAGGCGGCGAGGATCGACCCGTCCGGAAGGTTGACGATGTCCAGCCCGCTGTTCGGATTGGGCAGGTCGAGGGCGCGGGATGCGGTCCAGGATCTCCCGTCATCAGCGGACCACGAAGCCAGGGCGCGGCCCTTGCGCCCGCGCGAGAGCATCAAGATCTTCCCGTCCGGCGCCAGCGCGAGGGCCGGCTGCAGCGCAACGCCGCGCACCGTGGTGTCCCCGAAGAGGCGCCAGCTCGTGCCGCCGTCCTTGCTGCGGAGCACGAGCGGCGCCCAGGTCTTCTCGTCGTAAATCGGCAGCAGGATCGCGCCGGTGGGAGTGACCAGGGGCCGGTTGCGGGTCATGAGGCCCTCACGCTCGTGGAGGAGACGCGGCCTGCTCCACGTCGAGCCGCCGTCGCTGGAATCGGAGAAGACGATGCGCGCACTGGTCCACTCCTCGCGATCGAGAATCACGTAAGCGAGGTGGAGCCCGCGCTCGTCTCGCCACAGGGCGGGGTTGCCGACGGCGGTGAGCGGGACGTCGACGATCACGCGGGGCTCTGACCAGACTCCCCTGCTGGAACGTTCCGATGCGACCAAGACGGTATCTGAGGAGGTCTCGTACGAGCACGCGTACCACACCCCGAGGAGCCGGCCGCCGGCGAGACCTGCGAGCGTGATGCCGTGGCACGCGGGCGGGTCGAACGGCCTGCGGAGGATCGGCTCGGGTGGAGAAACGTCGGGCCTCACCGGGCTCCCTTGCCGAGGGTTATCGCGGCCTCGGCGAACCGAACCTGGAGTTTCGCGGCGAGCGCGTCGATCTCGGTCTCGGACGCCCAGGCGAGTGGCGGCCGCGTGTGGCCGACAGGCACTCCGCGCCGGGCGAGGAGGTGCTTGAAGTAGTCCAACCGCGCGCCGTCCGCGGTCAAGCGGGTGACGTCGCCGATCCAGCGATCCCAACGCTGCACCGCGCCGTGATCGCCGCCCTCCCACGCCGTCCACAGCGGGGCGTATGGCTCTGGGATAACCCTCGCCAGCCCGGAGACGAAGCCCGCGGCGCCGCGGGCGAGCGCGGTGGCGGCGACGGCCGCGAAGTGCTCGGCGAGGGTCTCCTCGTCGTATCGGTAGTACCAAGGGGTGACGCACGTCATCGCGTCGGCGCCGATGCTCGCCGCGTGCCCCGCGAGAGCGACCGACTCGGCGGTCGTCGCCGCACCGACGTGCACCGCCACGGCGAGATGCCCGCGCGCCACGTCGAGTACGCGCTCGGCAACCTCTTCCCGTTCCTCGCGGGCGAGGAGGGGGCCTCGCCGGTCGTCCCGCAGGTGAACGACCCGTGCACGCCTCCCTTGGCTCGGTTATCGACGCGCGCGGGGATGCGTTCGACGGCGACTCTTTCGCCGGTGTCGTCGAAAGGTGCCACCATCGCGGCGATCACACCGCGCATCGGACCGGCCCCGGACCTGCCAACCGAATCGCTCATCTCGTCACCCCTTGATCCCCGTGGTGGTGATCCCACGCACGAACCAGCGTTGCATTGCGAGGAAGACCACCACCGCCGGTGCGGTGGCCATGGCCGCCGCTGCCGTCGGCATTCCGTACGTCGGCGCGGAGCCGCTCGCTCCGCTGGTCCCGCCCATGAACTGCGCGATGCCAACGGGGAGCGTTCGGGTGAAGTCGTTGCTGACCGCGATCAGCGGCCAGAGGAAGTTGTTCCACGAGGACATGAACGTGATGATGGTCACGGTGGCCATCACCGGCCGGGCCAGGGGGAGCATCACGAACCACCACAGTTGGAACTGATTCGCGCCGTCGATGCGGCCGGCGTCCTCGAGTTCGGCCGGGACAGTCACGAAGAACTGGCGGAGGAGGAAGACGCCGGTCACGTTCCCCACGGTGGGCAGGATCAGCGCCCAATGCGTGCTGAGCATCTTCACCTCGGTGAACCCGATGAAGAGCGGGATGACGGTGACCTGGAGCGGCACCATCAGCATCGAGAGAATCAGCATGTAGAGCGCGTCCCGGCCGGGGAAGCGCATTCGCGCGAGCGCGTAACCGGCGAGCGCATCCACCGGCACGACGAGCAAGGTGGCGGCGGCCGCGACCAGGATGCTGTTGAACGCCCAGCGTCCGAAGGCGAATCGCCGGAAGACGCTCGCGAAATTCTCCGCGGTGATGTGCCGGGGAACGAACTCCGGCGGGTAGCGCATGATCTGGCCTTCTGGCTTCACGCTCGTGATGAGCATCCACAGGATCGGGAGAAGAAACACGATCCCGACGACGATCATCGATAGCGCGGCACCGAACTGCAAGGATCGCCTGCGCAGGGAAGGCCTCACGATGTCACCTGCTGGTGGACGAGCCGGAGCTGGATGATGCCGAACACGGCGAGCAGGAGGAACACGAAGTAGGCGATGGCCGAGCCGTACCCGAGGTTGAAGCTCTGGAAGGCCTGGTAAAAGAGGTACTGAACGAGCGTGAGGGTCGACGTTCCCGGTCCTCCCCCGGTCATGACGTAGATCTGATCGAAGACCTGCGCGGCGTTGATCGTGGTGAGCATCAGCACCACGAACGTCGTAGGGGTGAGCATCGGCAGCGTGACATGGCGCAGCACGGCCAGCGGGCCCGCGCCGTCGATCATCGCCGCCTCTTCGAGTTCGCGCGGGACATCCTGCAAGCCGGCGAGGTAGATGATCATGTTGAACCCGACGGTCCACCAGATCGTCACACCGGCGACCGCGGGCATCGCCAGCTTGAAGTCGGTGAGCCAGCGGAACGGCCCCAGCCCGACCAGCTTGAGTGCGTAGTTGACGAGCCCGAAGTTGGAGTCGAGCATCCAGTTCCAGATCACGCCCACCACCGCGGCCATCACGACGTATGGAAGGAAGATCGACGTGCGCGCGAAGATCCTCGGGGCGAGCCGCATGTTGACCAGGAGGGCGAGTCCCAGGCTGAGCGCGACCATCGCCGGGACGGTGAGCAGCACGAAGAAGAGCGTGTTGACGAGCGATGTGTGGAAGAGCGGATCGCGCAGGAGCGCGCGGTAGTTCGCAAGCCCGACCCACGTCGGCGACCCGACGATGCTCCACCTGGTCAGGCTGATGAAGAAGCCGCCGATGACCGGGCCCAGGCGGAACAGGACGAACGCGGCGAGGAACGGTGCGAGGAAGAGCCAGGGGGTCGCCCCGCCGTACCAGCGGGATGAAGCGCCGCGCCGCAGGGCAAGACGTGTCGATGTCGCCGCGTTCTCGGCCACTCCGAGTCCTTTCGTTGATCGGGATTGCGGGGGCCCGGCCGATGCCGTGGCCGGACCCCCGCGGTGCCTCGCGCGGGTCGCGCCGCTAGGGTGTCGCCAGGATCTGGTTGGCCCCATCGATCAACTGCTTGAGCGCCTGTGAGACCGGCGCGTCCTGCAAGATCACGCTTTGCGCGGCGACCACGATCGGGCTCGGCCCAGCGGCGGAGAAGACCTGGTTCGTCTTTGGGATGTCGGGCAGGAACACGACGAACGGGAGAGAGTTCACGAAAGCCGTACGGCCCGGCAACGACTTGAACTCCTGCGTCTGGCGCGCGGCGAGCATCGCCGGGATGTTGCCGGAGGTCCCCCACCCGGCGGAGTTGTTGAGCAGCCACGTAATGAACTTGATCGCCGCTTGGCGCTTCGCCGGGTCGTTTTTCACCGGCAGCGTGAGGACGTGACCGCTGCCCCAGGTGGCGGGCGTCCCGAACACGTTCGGGAAGGTGGTGGTGCTCCAGGCGAAGGTGGCTGACTCCTGAGCCGCCGGCAACTGCCACGGGCCGTCCACGGCCATTGCCACTCGGCCGGTCACCCAGTCCTGGAAGGCGTTCGTCTCCCCGGGCGGGACGACCTTGTACTTGTAGACGAGATCCTGGAGCCATTGCCAGGCTCGCTCCGCCTTACCGGTGTCCACGGCCACCTTCGTTCCTGTCGGATCGAGGAACGAGGCGCCCTGCTGGGCCAGAAGGGCGTAGAAGTAATAGAAGGCGTGGTGATTCGAGTTTATCCCGAAGCCCCACTGCTTGACCTTCGTCGGATCGAAGCCGTTTTCGCCCGGATGCTTGCCGTTCTGGTCGATGGTGAGTTTCGTCGCGGCGGCGATCAGCTCGGCCCCGGTCGTCGGGAGCTTGCTGGGGTCGAGACCCGCCGCTTTGAACATGTCGAGATTGACGAAATTCGCGTGCATGTGCAGATCGAGCGGTAAGGCGTACTGGGTGCCGCCCCAGAACGTGCCGTTCCAGGCGGTCTGGGCGAACTGGTCGGCTTTGAATCCGGCGTTCGCGACATCCTTTGCGACAGGCTGGAGGAGGTTCCTGCCGGCGAACGTGGCGATGTCCTGCACGTGCATCGCCAAGACGTCCGGCACTTCACCGCTGCGGAAGGAGGTGAGGAAGCGGTCGAAGAGGGGTGTCCACTGGACGGTAAACAGGTTGACCTTCACACCGGGGTTCTGGGTCTGGTAATGGTTCACCAAATTCTCCATGACCCCGCGGTCCGGCCCGGTCCAGCCGCCCCAGAAGTCGATCGTCACCGGGGCCTGCGCTAGGGCCGAACCCACAGCCAGCCCTACCAGGAGGACTGCCGCGATGCCTATCCGGGTGATCGTCTTACGTTTCATGGCTCTCCTCTCCCGGCTCGACGATGCGCCGAGCCGACCGCACTTTGCCGGGACCGAGCTTCGTGGACAGCGGATGCGTACTTCCCGCCACGCGACCGCGCGGCGCCCGGCGCGACTCGCGGATCTCGCACGGTTCGTTCCCCTGGCGGGCCGCTGGTCCGGTGGATGAACCTGCCCACCTGAGTGTCGACGCTCGCAATCGGTAGCTTCAGCGTCTCCTTAGCGACGCGGGCGGCCTCGCGGACCGTTAGCAGGGCCGTACAACCCCAAGGCGACCCTCTCAGGATGTCGTGCCATTCCGCGTCTGCCCTTCAGGGCTGGGCGCGTTGAAGGGCCAGATCCATTGCACGAGGCGCACGCCTTGCCGGCGTGATTCAGGCTTCTCGGTGGCCCCACGGACGGCCACCCGACCGAAATGCATCCAGGGCCTTCTGAATCCACGGGCATGCTAAGTCTGACCGGGCGCCAATGTCAAGTCGCTCCAGAGGGACGCCAACCAGCAGCGCGGGACATAGTGCGGGACCCAGCCGTTTCTGCGTTGTGAAGCCAGATTCCTCCCTTCGACGTTAACACGTCGCCTCGCTGGTAGGAGCTTCCACCCGGGGGGCCTCTTCCTCGCTCCTGGCTCCGCGCCCCGTCGTAGTGGAGAGGACTGTCCATCAAGGGGCTGCTCCAGCAGGCGGATTTCGATCGCGCGGCGGCCCGGGTGGTAATCTGGGCGCAAGGCGGCAGGACCGCAAGCTATCCCCTGGCCGATATTCTCTCCGACAAGATCTTCCTGGTCTATCAGGTGAACGGAAAGGATCTTCCCCGAAGGCATGGCTTCCCGCTCCGCGTGGTGGCGGAGGATTACTACGGGTCTGACTGGGTGAAATACGTAACGAAGGTCAGCGTTGAGGGGACATAGTCTCGGGTGAGGGGCTATGCTCCCCGGAAAGCTGCCGCGCGCCTCCTGTCAAGGGAGGGGACGCCGCATCACGCCTCGAATTGTCCGCTCACCTCGGCTCGAGAACCTGCAACGTCAGGCCGGCGACGATGTCTTTCACGCGCTCCCGATACTCCCCCATGTGCGGCGCCTGCAGGTGAGTCTGGAGCGCCTGGAGGCTCTCCCACTTCTCGACGATCGTCACCGTGTCCTCGCGCAGGGGGATCTGGGTCTTGATGTCCGTCTTCAGGTCCACGGTCGGGCCGTACTGGATGCAGCCCTTCTCCGCGCAGACGTTCGGCATGTTCCTGTGAAACTCCGCCAGGAACGCCTCGCGCTTCCCCGGCTTCACCTCGATCGTCGCAATCACGTAAATCATGTCTTGTTCTCCCACAAGATGCCGCTGGTTGTTGTCATCCGCCCAATCGGCGTCGTTCGTAGAAAGCGCAGAGCGACCGCAGGGGGCAGCCCGGGCACTTCGGATTCCGGGCCGTGCAGAGCGTGGCGCCGAAATCCATGAGCGCCTGGTTCATGCCCCAGGCGTCCCCGTCGGGGATCACGGCCTGGGCCAGCGCCCAGAGGCGGCGCTCCGTCTCGGCCGGGCGCGCCGCTCGGCGCCGGGCGAAAACCCGGCCGATGACGCGCCGGACGTTGGTGTCCAGGATGGGCGCCGGTTCGTCGTAGGCGAAGCTCGCCACCGCCCCGGCCGTGTACCGGCCCACGCCCGGCAGGGCCTGCAGCTCCTCCACCTGCCGCGGAAAGCGTCCGTTGTGCCGCCGCACGATCGTCCGCGCCGCGGCGTGGAGATTGCGGGCCCGCGCGTAGTATCCCAGCCCATTCCAGGATTCCCGGACCCGTGCCGGGCGGGCCGCCGCCAGGTCCCGCACTGTCGGATATTCCCGCAGGAATCGTCCGTAGTATTCCCGCACGCGCTCGACCTGCGTCTGCTGGAGCATCACCTCCGAGACCAGGATCTTGTACGGGTCGCGGGTCCGCCGCCAGGGCAGATTCCGGCCGTTTTGCCGGAACCACGCCAGCAGTCGAACCTGGAACGCCTTGACCTTCTCGGTATCCAGGCGGGGACGGTATCCTCGATTCTTGCCCATTCTTTCAGAGTGTCCTGGCGCCCCTACCGTCTTGGCGGTTACGCGTTCGGCCAAATTTCCCCCCGGATCATCCGCCCCACCAGCTCCCGATCCGCCTCGAGAAAGTCGTAGCGGGAAAGATCGGTCACCCGCGCCCACTCGATCCGCTCGAAGGCGCGATTCACCGGCGTCCCCGTGTAGCTCTGGACGCGGAAGAAGAGCAGGCGGACCGCGAGGCCGTCGGAATAGTGATGGTCAATCCGATAGACCTCCGGACCGACTTCCGCTTCGATCCCCAGCTCCTCGGCCAACTCGCGGCGCAGGCAGGCCTCTGGCGACTCGCCCCCCTCGACCTTGCCGCCCGGGAACTCCCACTTCAGGCCGAATCGAGCCCCCGCCCGCCGTTGGCAGATCAACACGCGGTCTTCCTGGGTGAGGATTCCGGCCGTAACGAGAGTCATGACTCGGCAGGCCAAATTCCTGCCCGGGCAGGCGCGCCGCCTGCCAGGCGGACATCATTGCTGCGCAGGCGAAGTCGGCGGCGGCAAGTGTCGTCCCGGCTTCCGACGACGTGACATCGGAGCGCACTCCGCGGTCGAAATGCCGCCACACAGTAATCAAAGCCGAACAGCGGGTCAAGGGGTTTTCCATCAGCAGAGGACTTCACCGCCATGACGCCAAGGACCCTATGGCTGAGGACCTGCCCCCGCGAGGGGCGCGTTACGTCCCGAGTCTTTCCTCCGACGAGGACCCGGGATTCCTGGCCAACCGACCGAAGCACCGCCCCAACCGCAGATCCCCGCCCAGGGTTCCAAGGTGTTCGGCTCCTTGGCATTCCTGGCCCGCCAATCCCCCACAGGTGGATGCCGTTGGTACCGACGGTTCAGCGGGACGACCGCCAAAACACTTGCGTCCAGGCCCCTCACCCTGTAAAAAGTAGGTCGCGGACGGCGACCAGACGCACGAGGCGGACAAGGAAAAGGAGCCATGATGGGGAAGTGTCAACGGGTACCGGCGCCTTCGCCCAAGGGTGAGGGTCGGGCGAAGTCGCGGTGGATACCGTGGGCGATGGCGGCCGCCGTGCTGATTACCGCGCTGGCCCACCAGAGCAGCAGCAACCTCGCCTCCGGCGCAAACGTCGTGGCCCGCGTCGGCAGTCCGGCGCCGGACTTCACCCTGACGCTGTTCGATGGAAAGAGCGTCACCCTCTCCAGCTTGAAGGGCAAGCCTGTCGTCGTGAACTTCTGGCACTCCGGGTGACCGCACTGCCAACGGGAGGCTCCCGTTCTGGGGCAGGTTTATCAGAAATATCACCGTAAGGGCGTGGTCCTCCTCAGTGTCAACGTCACCTGGGACATGGAAGGGCCGGCGAAGAAGTTCGCAGAGGAATATCATCTGCCATTTCCCGTGGGGCGCGACGCCGACGGGAGGATCGGCACCCTCTACGGCGTCGAGGCGACACCGACCACCCTGTTCATCGGGAAGGACGGGAAGCTCCGGGAGCGGCTGGAGGGTGCTCCCGACGATGTCAAAGCCATCCAGGCCGGCTTCGAGCAACGGATCAACTGGCTGCTGGCAGATTGATCAGAGTAGATCGAGCGGCTAACCTTACGCGCAAGAGGAGCCCCATGGCAAAGCGCCGGCTGGCCAAGCCTCCCTCGGCAAAGGAGAAGCGCCGGGCGAAATCGCGCTGGACCGCGTGGGCGCTGATCGGCGGGACGGTGGTGGTCGTCGGCGTGATGATCGGCCTGGTCGTCATGCAGAGCGGCTCGAAGTCCACTCCGGGCAAGGCCCACGTCGGGAATCCCGCGCCGGACTTCACCCTGCGGCTGCTCAACGGGCAGAGCGTCACCCTCTCCAGCCTGAAGGGCAAGCCCGTCGTGCTGAGCTTCTGGGCCTCCGACTGCCCCCACTGTCAACGGGAGGCTCCGGTCGTGGCGAAGATGTATGCGAACTACCGCGACAAGGGGCTGGCCCTCCTGAGCATCAGCGTCTCCTGGGATACCGACAGCGGGGCGAAGAAGTTCGTGGAGGAGTACCGCCTCCCGTTCCCGGTCGGGCGGGATTCCGACGCGGTGATCGGCACCCTCTACGGCGTCGACTCAACCCCCAACACGTTCTTCATCGCGAAGGATGGGAAGGTCGTGGGGCGCGTGGAGGGGGAGATGGAAGAGGCCGCCTTCGAGCAGCGGATCAACTCGTTGCTGGCAAGCTGACGGGTTCGGGTTCGAGGCATTTCACCCAACAGCCCCGGCGTAAGGCAGGATCATCAGCCTGTCGAATCCCCCGCAGACTTTACCTCCAGCGCTGCTCCCTTCGAGGGGCAGGCAGTCCGGATTGTCCGCACACGAATCTCCACTCAGGTTGTTGGCATCAGGGGCGCAGCCTCGGCAAAAGCGATGACCTCGCCGCCGATACCGACGGTGACGTCCGTGAGCGGCGTGTCGCTCTCGGCCATGCCAAGCGCGTACCGGGCGATGCGGGTGAGGCCCGAGCAGCAGGGAACTTCCATGTGAACGACGGTAAGGCTCCGCGGTTGGGCGGCGCGGACGATCTCGGCCAGCTTCCGGACGTAGAACCCGGCCTGGTCGAGCTTGGGACAGCCGATGATGACCGGCTTGCCGCGCAGGAAGCGCTGGTGGAAATCGGCACAGGCGAACGGGACGCAATCGGCGACGAGCAAGAGGTCCGCCCCCCGAAAGTACGGCGCGTTCGGCGGGACCAGGGTCAACTGGACCGGCCAGTTCCTCAGCTCGGAGGCCGCAGGAACGCCCACGAAATTCCGTGCCGACGCAGCCGCGGTCGCCCGGTCCCGCAGGCTCCTGGCCATGGAGCCAGGGCACTGATGGGACGTGGGCATCATCGGAATAGGGGCGAGGCGTGCCGTCCGGACGCGAAGCCGCTCCAAATGCTCCTGCGTTTTGACTTCATCGAATGGCTCCGCCTCCCGCTCTTCCATCGTGATGGCGCCTTGGGGACAATGGCCCAGGCAGGTGCCCAGGCCGTCGCAATACGTCTCGCTGACCAGCCGGGCCTTCCCGTTGACGATCGCGATGGCCCCTTCAGCGCAGCCGGTCACGCACTCGCCGCAGCCATCGCACTTCTCCTCGTCTATGCGAATCACCTTGCGCCATGCCATGGTAACCGCTCCCTTTCTCCGTTTCGCCGCCCTTCGCGGAATATATTGTCCCCCACCCCTGTTGACACATACTGCCTTCGATTTTGCCGCCGGTGTATGATCCGGATCAGCCAGGACGAAATTCCCTCCGCACCCCCGCGCCTGATCGAGGGCACGTATGCGCTGCAGCGGATGGCCGAGGGCTTCTTCCCGCCCCCTGACTCGCTCCCATTGCTCCTCACCCCCGACATTCCCTCTGGAGCCGTTGCGGCCGGCGTTTGGCCGGCGGTCCCACGTCGGATCCCACCGCAGCAAGTCGTCTAACCGCTGATCGAGTGCGTGCCGGGGGGCCCTACGTCCCCTCGAAAACCGAGGCCGCAGTGAAGGCCCCCTTGCGGCTCTGCGACGACTGCCCCATGGAATGCGGCCAGGAGTGAGACTGCAGTCCCACGGCCTCCCCCACCTTCGCTCAAAAATCCCTTGAGTTGCCTTCAAGAATCGGGTAGCTATGTGCACACTGGTATCCGGTGCGTTTTGCGTGGGGGAGACGGAAGATGGCCAGCGCGATGGTGTCCCAGCCGACCTGCAAGATCAAGATGCACTGCAACGTGATGGTGCCGATGCGGGACGGCATCCGGCTGTCAACCGACATCTACATGCCCGACGCGCCGGGTCCGTTTCCGGTGATCCTCATCCGCACTCCCTACAACAACAACCGGGAGCCCGACGTTCAGGACGCCGTGTACTTCGCCTCGCGGGGCTACGCGGTGCTGCTCCAGGACGTCCGGGGGCGGGGCGACTCCGAGGGAGTGTGGACGCCCTTCGCCCACGAGGCCGAGGATGGCTACGACGCCCAGGAGTGGGCGGGGAAGCAGTCCTGGTCCACCGGCAAGGTGGGCACCAGCGGTGCATCGTACGTGGGCCTGACCCAGTGGCTGCCGGCGCCGCTCCGGAATCCTTACCTCACCGCCATGGCGCCCCGCGTGGGCTTCTCCAACCTCTACCACAACTGGGTCTACACCGGGGGCGCCTTCCAGCTCGGCTTCAACCTTCGCTGGGGCGCCATCCAGATGCACACGCGGACGAACCGGACGCAGTATCTTTGGCTGCCGGAAGAGGTGCACCTGTCGCGGCTCTTCTGGCACCTGCCGTTGATCGCCGGCGACGAGGCGGCCGGGCGGCCCTGCGAGTTCTACAAGGAGTGGATCCGCCATCCGAGCTACGATGCCTATTGGGAGCGCCTGGGGAACATCGAGGCAAAGTATGCCGAGATCGACGTCCCGGCCTACGGGTTCGGCGGCTGGTACGATGTCTTCCTCCAGTCCACGCTGAACAACTTCATGGGCGTAAAGAAGCAGGGATGCAGCGAGAAGGCGCGGTGCAGCCAGAAGGTCCTCATCGGTCCGTGGATCCACTGCCTGGGGGACCGGGGAACGTGCTCGAAGACCGGCGACATCGATTTCGGCCCCGCGTCCCTCATCGACCTCCCGGGCGAGGAGTTGCGCTGGTTCGACTACTGGCTGAAGGGGATGGAGAACGGCGTCCTGGACGAGCCGCGGGTGAAGGTCTTCGTCATGGGGCGGAACCGCTGGCGCGAGGCGGACACGTGGCCGATCCCGGGTACGCGGTACACGCGCTATTACTTCCACAGCTGGGGGAAGGCAAATTCCCTCCACGGCGATGGCGGCCTGGGCACGGCCGCGCCGGCCGACCAGCCACCGGACAGCTACACCTACGATCCGGGGAACCCCGTGCCCACGCTGGGTGGCAGCACCTGCTGTGGAGAGGACGTCACGCCGATCACCATGGGCCCGCGCGATCAGCGCCCCGCCGAAGAGCGGGCCGACGTCCTGGTGTACACCACGCCGCCACTGGAGGAGGACGTGGAGGTGACGGGACCCGTTTCCGTCATGTTATACGCCGCCTCCGACGCCCGCGATACCGACTTCACCGCCAAGCTCGTGGACGTCTTCCCCGACGGCTATGCCATGAACGTCGCCCAGGGGATCATCCGGGCGCGGTACCGCGATTCATGGGAGCGGCCGGCGCTCCTCGAGCCGGGCCGCGTGTGCCAGTACACCATCGACCTCTGGTCCACGAGCAACTGCTTCCTTTGCGGCCACCGCATCCGCGTGGAGATCTCCAGCAGCAATTTTCCCCAGTTCGATCGGAACCCGAACACCGGCCATCCCTTCGGCCTGGACGCCGAACTCCGGCCCGCCCGGCAGACCCTCTTCCACGACGCGGATCACCCCTCACACATCCTTCTGCCGATCGTTCCGGCGTAGGCTGGAGGCAAAAGGATCCGCTCATTGCCTTCATAGCTGGACGCTCTCGGGCCTGGGCCCCGGCGAAGCCTTCCGTGACCGCGGCAGCAAGGGGGAATAATACCTATAACGCAACGCCCCCTTCGCGTCGTCTCCCCGTGCAGCGCACACGCCTCCTAGCCTCCGCGCCGGAGGGTCTCTGGAACCCTCAGCCACATCACCGCGGCGCCGGTAAAGCCGAAAGCGGCGGTGACCATCGCCGCTAGGGCGAGGCTCGCGACACCGACGATGAAGCTCAGGGCGAGCGGTCCGCCAGCGCTCCCCACATCGCTGATGAACCGCCAGATGCCGAGGAACTCGCCCCGCCGACCCTCGGGCGAGAAATCGGCGCCCAGGGTCATGACGATGCCCGGCCCGAGGCCATTGCCGATGCCCGTCAGCACGGCCGCGAGGGTGAAGCCGTAAAGTTCGGTCGTCACCGGCAGGATGAGAAGCCCGAGGGGCAACGTAAGCAGGCTCGGGACGCCCGCCCACTTGCGGCCCCAACGATCCATGACGTGGCCAACGGGATAGAACATGCCGGCATCAATGAAGGAGGAGGCGCCGTAGACGAGGCCGATCTGGGCGACGTCGAGCCCGATCGAATCGCCCCAGAGGGGCACGAACACGCGCGGCACTGGCGCACCATCTGGAGGGCGACCACGGCCAGGCCGGCGCTCAGGAAGATCCGCCGGTGCTCGACCACGGTGGCCAGAAGGTGTCCGGCGGCGCCGCGTCCCCTGGGCTCTTCCGAGCCCGGGGTCTTCCGGACAACGTTGAACATCAACGCCGAGGCCGCGACACCCATCGCGGCCTGGGCGTAGAACGCCGACCCCAGGCCGTAATGCTTGCCGAGGAAGCCGCCGAGGATCGGACCGACGAAGGTGCCGGCTCGGCTCACCCCGCCGAGGAGCGAGAGGGCACGGCCGCGCTGCCAGGACGACGATCGAGCGGCTCAGGGAGGCGCCGATCGCCACCACGGCGACCAGGGCCGTGCCGGCGACCATCGCGCCCCTATCCCCGAAGCGGGACACGACGATGCCGCTTGGCAGGTCGAAGAGCATCGTCCCCAGACCGCGCATCGCGACGACGAGGGCGGCCGCGGCAACCGAGGCGCCGCGCCCGCGGGCAAAGAGGGGGATGATCGGAAGGACGGCACCTTCGCCGATCGAGAAGAGGAGGGTCGGCAGGTAAACGCTGAGGGTCAGTGAGCTGAGCTTGAAGGTCCGCTGCTCTCGACGAGCGGCGTTGGTCATGGGGCAATGCTTTAGCTTGGGCTGATTCCCCCACCATTCCAAGCCGCCCAGGACTCCCGGGACCGCTCTCGAGTCGCAGACGGCGACAAACGACGCGGAGTATGGGACTCCCGGCGGATGCCTGTCAAGCGGAAACCCGACCCCCTGCCATGCCCCGGGCCCTCGCCAGGCCGCCTCCGATGCGCTTCGCACTATCCCCCATCCCAACGCCAGGGGTGAAAAGCCACTAAAGCCGCGACGTCCCCTAAACGCACACTCTCTGCAAATCAGTAAACGTCGAACTTAGATATACTCGGATATCCGTAGGATGCGGTGGCCCCACAGAGTTGGACAGCAAACCAGGCGTGATAAGTGACACTCTGCCGGGGTCACGTTACGCTGCCTCGAGCTGAGGCAACGCGGCGAAGTAAACCATATCGGGGGTCTGGCCG
>Ga0116137_1000848_pt1 | contig 22822 bp, 15 predicted proteins | sample June2015DPH_20_1_3_FD_88973 | JGI IMG/M metagenome (GOLD analysis project Ga0116137, IMG submission 88973) | Peatland microbial communities from SPRUCE experiment site at the Marcell Experimental Forest, Minnesota, USA - June2015DPH_20_100 | ecosystem: Environmental > Terrestrial > Soil >...
AGGCGTGCTTCGAAGAGTGTCATCCTATGGTCCTGCGCTTCATGAACCGCGGGTCGGTCATCTTCCTGGTCACCTTGCTGGTCTTCGGCGTCACCCTGAACGCAGTCTGGTCGACCGACCACACTGCAAGCTTTCTGGACCTCGACTACGCGATGTGGGCCAACCACACCTTCGCGCTGGGCCGCGTGGGGCAATTCATCCCCAACTCCATAGACGTCTTCCAGTACAGGGGGCAGTACTACAGCGCCCTGGCGCCAGGACTGGCCCTTCTCGCCTTCCCCTTCTTGTTGCCTAGCTTCGTAATCGTCGGCCATTTCAGCGAATATGGGGCCGTGATGCTCTCCAGCGAGCTCTTCGTTGCGGTTCTGAATGCCCTGGCGGCTCTCTACCTCTACAAGCTGAGCCGGATGTACTTCAGGGAAGCCACGGCCACCTTCATCGCGCTCGCCTACGCGTTCTCCACCTTCGGCTGGCCCTTCGCCACTTTCTTCTTTCAGAGCGACGTCTCTGCGGCACTCGATGTCATCGCGGTGTATTCCATCCTGCGAGCCACCAGGGGCTCTGGGAGCTCAGCCGCGATCCTGATCGGAGGCCTTTCGGTCGCCGCCGCAATGACAGTCGATTACGTGAACTTCCTCCTGGCGCCGGTGCTGCTGGTCTACATCGTCGTGTCGTTGAGAAAGGACCATGGGCTTCTCGCGAAGGCCGCTGCCGGGTTCGCCCTCTGCTCCTTCTTAGGAGTCTTGGCGATGGGCCTCTACAACTACGCAAGCTTCGGGCAGGTCCTGGTCTCCTCCGAACAGCTGTATCTCCACAGTCCGTCAGTTCTGGGCGAATTCTCGACGCCTCTTTACCTCGGGGTGGTCCTGAACCTCTTCACGCCGCTGAGGGGCATCTTCCTCTATTCTCCGATTCTTCTCGCCGGTGTCTTCGGGTTCAGGAAGATGCTAGGCACTTCTGCTGTCAGAGGCGAGGGCCTTCTCATCCTGGCGGTCTTCATGGCGCTGTTTCTGCCCTACTGCGCTTGGTATGCTCCCACCGGGGGCCTGTCCTTCGGACCTCGATTCATAGTATCGTCGCTACCCTTTCTTCTCCTGCCAGCGGGCTACGTGATAGAAGGCAACTGGAGATATCGGGGCCCCGTCGTCTACATCCTGTATTCTGCAGGGGTGGTCATCAACGGCCTCGCGGCCCTCACGAGCGCGCTCGCTGGGAACACCGGCTGGCTGACCTCGCCCTTCCTTGACGGCACGGTTCCTCTGCTCATGCACGGGACCCTCGACCAATGGTGGGAGGGGGCCATCGGGCTGTTGTGGCCCGTGGCAGCCGGAACGGTAATCACTACAGCCCTTCTCCTTCCGTACATCCTCGGGCCTGCTTCAGGGCAGGGTCCAGGCCTAGCCGATGAGCCAAGAGGAATCGATATCGGCCAGAATCGCACTACCAAGCGAGGGACTGTCTCTTTAGAGACAAATGAGGTTCCAGCAGCAACGCGCGCGCGGACCTAGCCGTGAACACATAGGGTTGAAGTAATTACGCAACGAGCGCGCGCAAACGCGTCGGTAGTTATCACTACGAGCAAAACCTAAGTATGGAGGACAGTCCTTTCCATGAGGCGATTCTTTTATCAAAACCTAGCAAGGATGAGCGCAAGACCCGTCTCAAGACAATCAGATTCCCAGAGTCGTTGGTGCGTTATCTTGAGAAGGAAGCCGCCGATGAAGGTACGACCGTCAACGCAGATGTCAACTCAATCATCAGTCGGCATTTCAGTTGGGACAAGAAGATACGGGAGTTTGGAATCGTCGAGATTCCCAATTCGATGCTCAGGACCCTATTTGAAGGGTGCAATGACGAGACACTCGCTCGAATGGGGAGGGAGACATTCGCCGTACAGAAAGAGATGGCAGAGTTCTTCTTTCACGACTCCTCTCCAAAGGCGATGCTGGACTTATTGACGATACGGTCCAAGTTCAATCCCAGGAACCAAACAAGAGTAACGCAAGAAGAGGACAAGTACGCAATTGTCATGCGCCATGATTTTGGTCCCAAGTATACCATCTTTGCCAAGGATTTTCTCGAAGAGTTCGTGAAGCAGTCGTTTCATGTCAAGCCACGGATCAGCGCGGGGGAATCGGTCGTCACGGCTCGTTTCAAGGTCAATCCGCCGAACTCGCCCACCTGACCGGAAGCGCGCGCTCTCTACTAAACGGCAGCCCGGCAAGTAGATGCGGCAGCGGCGGCCACGATAGGCAATCTAGTAGCGAGACTTATCACAGGCCCTTTGGCGGGGTGGGTCAGCGAGCATGCCACGGTCGAAGGGCCCCAAGTACTGGGAAAGAAGTCTGGAACGCATCTCCAGGCAAGAGCTCGGGCGGCTGCAGAAGAGGAGGCTTCGGTTCATTCTGAAATACGTCTACGAAAAGAGTGCTTTCTACAGGAGGGTCTTCAAGGAAAGGAAGGTCGACCCGTCCGATCTCCGCGATCTGTCTGACATTAGGAAATTCCCATTCACGACGAAGGACGACCTAAGGCAGTACTCGTATCCGTACGGAGGCGATTTTCTCTGCGTTCCGAGGAAACGGGTGATCGGATGGCACATGAGCAGCGGAACGACGGGCCGGCCCACGGTAGGGCCCTATACGCTGAGGGACCACGAAACATGGATGAACGTGATGGCCAGGACGCTTGTAACGGCCGGCGTGAGACCGGGCGACATAGTCCTCAACATCTATGGCTACGGCCTCTTCACCGGGGGCTTGGGGTTCCATCAGAGCTGTCGTCGCGTGGGGGCTGCTGTGATACCCTGGAGCGTGGGAAGGACGGAAGCCATGATGCAGTTCATAGGCGATTTCAAGCCGACGGTCCTGACGGGGACCCCTTCCTACCAGCTCTACGTGCTCGAAACCATGCGAAAGAACGGGATCGACCCGACTGAGAGTTCCATCAGACTCGCGATTCCGGGCGCCGAGGTGTGGGCGGAACCGATGAGGCAGCGGATAGAGAAGGGGTTCGGGCTGAAGAAGAAGGGCGGAGGAGCCAGGAACGTCTACGGCGCGACCGAGCTGCTCGGGCCGGGGAGCGGGCAGGAATGCGAGAATGAGAACGGATTCCACTTCTGGACCGACCACTTCTACCTTGAGGTCATCGACCCTGAGACGAACGAACCAGCCGGGCCGGGGGAGCAGGGAGAGATGGTGGTCACCACGCTGACCAAAGAAGCCATGCCTCTAATACGATACCGACTGAGAGACCTTACGATACTGGACGAAGGCGACTGCCCCTGCGGAAGGAGCGCCTTCCCCCGCTGCATGTGGGTCACGGGGAGGCTGGACGACGTGATTCACTTCAGGGGAGTGAAGATCTGGCCCAGCGCCATACAGGAAGCCATGTTCAGGTTCCCGGAAGTGAACGACTATCTCGTGCAGGTCGACAAGACGGGCGCCAAAGGCTTTCGGATAACCGTGGAGGTGGGCTCCGTGTCCGACACACCAGAAATCAGAGAAAAGATAACGAACGAGGTGCGCAGAACCCTCATCTTCATGTCTCCAAAGGTCGAATTCGTCAAGGAAGGCGCGTTGCCGAGGTACGAGGGCAAGTCGAAAAGGGTGATAGTGGAGTGATGGCAGCGACAAGGACTCCATTCTTGCCCTGACTCTCGTCCTCGCCCTAGGCTCAAAGGACGACAGCGCGCGCGAGCGACAGTTGTTCCGGATTTGACCCAGCGATTTTGACGGTGTCGGAGCATAGAACAAGCGTTCTAGGCGATAGGACTATACACTCTCGGTCATCAAAGGGCACACGTAAATGCCCCGAAGCAGAGCAATCGGAACAACAACGACGGCGCTGGTTGTAATTCTAGTTGTCCTAGCGGGAGCATTGGGCTACGTCTCACTTTCACCCACGAGAACGACACTAACTACTACAGCAACGATCCTAACTACCACGAACGTAACTCAAACATCCACGGTCACCATCAGTTCTGTCTTGTATCAGCCTTGCAACAACGAAGTGTGGAATACTTCTAGTCTGACCCCATACGGCCAACTCGTACCCGTGCTCCTGATGCGCCCCAACTCCACAGGCTACGTCTGTGTCACATATCAGACGGCGTGGCAAGGCAACCAGGGTTTATACAACTCCGACTCGATGTACAATTCGTATCCTCTCCTCGTGAACGGAACCTATCGGTTCTATCCCTTCTCAATAGCCAACTACAATTGCAGCACCACTAACGAGACTTATTCGTGTACGCAGACCATCTCCAATTCATTCAAAATCACCGTACTTCCTGATTCTATCAGACCGTCAGCGAGCATGAACTACGTGACCGTGACCTACATCGTCACCGCATTGAGCAATTCGACGGGCTTCTATGACGAGGCTGCACCATGGACGGGTTGCATAGGAATGCCCATGGCAGTGGGCTACTCTGCTTCGCAGGTGAATGCATCTGACTTCACGCAACCACCACCGCATAGCTGTTTCGTCCAGCTTTTCGTCCCAGTCGCGGAATACGTTACTGGAATGAACGTGACGTACATCAACTTCATTCAACCGTGATGCCACCTATAGTATCTGTTGAGGCCCACGCCCTGTAACCAGCGATTTTGACGGTGTCGGACGGATCGGAGCCTAACGGAAGAAACCGAGTCCTTGACAGGTCTGACAGATTGTTGTACCGTTGCAATCTGGACAGGGGATAGAGATCGAGTCACTGCCCTTTAGTGGAGGCACCTCCCCCTTACCCCTGCAGTAGGTGCATTTGCCGACCAATTCTGGAGGTTGACGACCGCACTTCGGGCAGAGGATAGCCATTGGAGGATTCTGCTCGTCAGATTATTTATCCCTTGAGAGAGCCGGTTCTGGTCTCTGATGGCCACAGGTGGCATCGGTGGTTTCCAACTACTCGTCTGGGACAGCCTCGCAAACGCGCGCGGCCTAGACCCCTGGGAAACCGTCCATGGATTCGAAATTCAGTTCCAAGACAGATAATCCTGAATAAGCCTGACGGCTCAACTGGTCTCAGGCTTGGTATTCTGCACGAAATGTGGGCAAAGACTGCCCTCGCAGACACTCTACTGTTACAATTGTGGTGAATCACGTACGGGTAACGAATCTCGTCTGCCTAGAGGCCCGACCCCACTGAACAGATACAGAGAACCGTCTCGAACCAAGCGCGGTGAGACGGTCAAGAGCAAGGGCGAGAAGCAGATCGCGGATTACTTCTTCGAGAACGGAATAAACTACACCTATGAGAACCGGGCCGAGACTACAAATTCGGCCTTCTCCAAGAAGATCAGCAAACCGGACTTCTACCTTCCAGACTACGATGTCTACGTCGAGTACTGGGGACTCATAGACACAGGAGACTACGACGTCAGGAACAAGTATCGCGAAGACATGGAGTGGAAAAAGAGACGGTATTACGAGAACGGAACAAAATTCATCTCGTTGTATCTATGGCATCTGAAGGACCTTGACGGGGCGTTCAGAAACGAATTCGAGAGCGTGATGAAGAGAGAATTCGTCAAGGGGGCGCTTCAAAGCGCAAGAATACGTGCCCTTCCAGTCTCTCCCAATTTCAGAGAGGTGATTCAGGCGTCGGCTGTGTCTCGTGGGTTAGAATTGGCCGATTTGCGACTCGAATATCGACCTTGCTACCTCGTGAGCTACGATTGCTTTGCTCAGACCATTTTCGTATATGAGCGGTTTAACCTCGAGAGTCGGGGATTGGCGGTCGTGGACGGTCTTGGCGGTCAGGTGTTAGATGTCCACCTGCAATCTGGTACGGCTCCTGGATTGCCAAGAACGGAGCAGTTTGTCAGTTGCGCGGGAGTCCAACCTGTCGAGTTCCCGAAGTCTGAGATTGAACAACGCACGGGGATCAGCAACGTCAGCTCAACCGCGGTGAAGCTTCAGGACTTCGAGGCCGAGGACACCGTGCGAAGGGAAATCGCGAGAACTCTAGCGACGCCCCTGAGGCGCCAGACCAAGGAAGGTCGACTCTACACAAAGACCATTAGGCCGGGAATCAAGGATGTCAGGACCAGCGGAACCAAACTGCAGCACATCCCTCTGGTAACTGCGACGTTCAAGGCGAAGGACCGATCCTACGAGCGTGTTCTCCAAGCTACCACCAATCGACTGATCGCGGATGATCTCAGATACTGCAACACGGGTCAGTTGCACTACAGCGAGGTTCTCGTTGTGTGCCCAAGCTGTGGCGTGTTAGCCTGCGAGGAACACAGCAAGCGGTGCTCGGTCTGCAAAAGGCAATTCTGCCTGAACCACGTGAGAAGCGGGGGTACTCTGTTCAAGAAGTACTTCTGCTCTGATCATTCTAGATGATTACATATCCTTCGCGCGCGAGTTCAGCCGTAGGCAGGGTATCTGGTCCTGAGAAGTCGTTGCATCTCCGAAGCGAGCTTCATGTCAACATCCCTCTGACGCTCTGACAAGACAACACTCCCCCTACTAGTGAGGACGAACGGTCCTTCTGCATAGGCTCTCCCCTCCTCTGGCACGACCGTTTCTGATTTGAGCAAAGACAAGAAGTCGGCCGCTGCCTTGTCCCTCGGCGGATAACCTTCGCCTCTGAGCATCTGGAGAATCAGCTCAGGGAGCAGGCTCCGGTAGCCGTACGGAAAGGGGCCGGCTGGCTTCAGCTCCGGGCTGTCCTCGGTCAGAGAACCGAGCACAATCGGCGTGGGTTTGAATATCGAGTCCATCTTGAGCATCCAGGTTCCATCGGAGCCTGAGACAACGGCATCGTAGAATCCGTGCTTCCCGGAAGGCGATATAACGAAACTCCAACCCTTCGGGTTCTTGGAGTAGCTCTCGAGTAGGTGTCTCCTGAGGCTCTCCCCTTCCAGAAGCTTCATCATCCACTTCGACTGCGTGGGGGTAATAAGGCCTCGGACTGGCAAAGGCACTGCAAGAGCGCGCGCGGGAGTAGGCATCGGCCCAAGAAACAAGTGGTTGGAACTGCTTAAAAGAACAAGTGGCTCCCCCAAGTCTGATTGACCACTCTAAAATCCCGCAAGGCTCAGATGATAATTTGGGGGGTCGGAACTGTCATTCTTGGTTTCGTATTCACGTTCATTGGAATACCTAACCATAGTGCGAATCCATACTCCCCCAACCTCATCCTTGGCGTCCCGATTATGGTGATTGGCTTAGCGGTTATCGGATACGCTCTACTGTCGAAGACCACCCGAAATGAAGCGGTCTCAGAAATCACCCGAAGATGAAGCAGAACCAGCGATGCTCATCGAGGCCGTAGCGCGCGCGCTTGCCTTCCTTCTGTTCTCCTACTTCGCGCCAGTGTACAGTTCACCAATACCATGCCCTGCTGTGTCGAAGGACTGCGGCCCCCAGTTTCATCAGCCGCTATCCTATTCTGCATACGAATCCCTCAGTTGTGCTCTACTGGACTTTGGCACGGGTTACTGGGGTTCGGCGCTTCACGTGGGTTGTCCCATCGACCACATCCGCATCTATTTGCCTTGATTCTACCCTTCGAACGCGTGCAAAGAAGACAATGTAGGAGAAGGATAAGTAATGCGCCAGCGGACCATGGAAAGACCGAAGCAATTGGCCTTCGACTACACGAAGCTGCCAAGGGAGTTCCCGCGCCGGTACCTCCCTGCCGGGATGGGCTTCGAATGGGCGCAGCTCTCGCGTCCCTTTGCTGAGCTGAAGAAGAGGGAGATCAGGTCTGTGGAGGACCTGGAGCGCTGGCTCGCGGACCAGGATGAGCTCGACGCTGTGGTCTACGAACAGAAGGCATTGTGCACGGTCAACGTCTCACGGCAGACGGACGATTCGGGTTACAAGAATGCCTACATGGATTTCCTGCAGAACCTGGAACCAAGGATCAAGATCTCTAGCTTCGAGCTGCTCAAGAACTACGTGGCGTCGCCCTACCGTAAGGAGCTCCCCCCTCTGGGTTACAGCATGGTGGACAGGCGCAGAGAGAACGCAGCGCGGATATTCAGGGAGGAGAACGTGGAACTGGAGAAGAAGGACGCAGAGCTCAGCGAACAGTATCAGACCATCAGGGGCGCAATGATGGTGTCATTCAGGGGAGAGGAGAGGACTCTGCAGCAGATGACACGCTTCTACGAAGAAACCGACCGGGGTGTCCGCAGGGAGGCATGGGAGCTTGTCGAAGCCCGGTTCCTCAAGGACAGCGAGAGGCTTGACCTGGTCTACGACGAGATGATCAGCCTCAGAGACAGGATCGCCAGGAACGCAGGGTTCTCCAATTTCCGCGACTACGCGTTCGCGCAGAAGAACAGGTTCGACTACACTCCAGAGGACTGTCAGGCCCTCCATGATGCGGTGGAGAAGTATTTCGTCCCTCTGAGCCGCGAGATCGACGAGGAAAGGAAGCGGAAGATGGGGCTCGACCAGCTCATGCCATGGGACATGAGCGTCGACCCGGAAGGCAGGCCGCCACTGGCCCCCTTCGATGACATCAATGGACTCGTGGGCGGTTGCGCAAGAGTCGTGAAGAAGGTCGACGATCAGCTTTCGAAGTACTTCGACAGGATGGTCGAGCTCGACCTACTCGACCTTGACAGCAGGAAGGGGAAGGCCCCAGGAGGATTCCAGGAGGAATTTTCCGAATTGAGGTTCCCCTTCATCTTCATGAACGCGGCCAGGAAGGATTCAGACGTGAGGACGCTTCTTCACGAGTCGGGGCACAGCTTCCAGACCTTCCTTATGCAGGAGGCCGGCCTGCCGTTCTACAATTCCGGCCAGAACCTCCCTGCGGAGTTTGCCGAAGTAGCGTCGACTTCGATGGAGCTAATGGGCGGGGAGCACTTGGCGGGGATCTTCTACGACGGAACAGATGCGAGGCGTTCCAACAAGATAGAGGTGATAGACATGGTGAAGCTGTTCACCTGGGTGGCCACCATCGACTCCTTCCAGCACTGGGTCTATACCCATCCCGGACACACCCACGAGGAGCGCGCGGCTGCGTGGACCAAGATATTCAGGCGTTTCTCCGGTCTCGAGAGCTACGAGGGGTTCGAGGGCCAGCTGCGCTACCGCTGGCAGCGCCAGCTTCACCTCTACCAGTTCCCGTTCTACTACATCGAGTATGCCATTGCCACCCTTGGCGCGCTGGGGATCTGGTTCGGGTACAGAGAAGACCGCGCCAAGGCGATAGGCGCGTACAAGCGGGCGCTCTCTCTAGGGGCCTCGAAGCCCCTTCCAGAGCTCTTCCAAGCCGCAGGCCTCCCCTGGGACCTGGGACCCAGGACCCTGGAGAAGTATTCACGGCAGCTCGGTTCCGTTCTGAAGACCTACTCTTAGCGCGCGCCACCGTGACCGCTTGCCTCCTTCGTTGGGGCGCCTACCTGAACTGCGAAGTCCCGGCCAGGGCGTACGACTAGCCTTTCCTTCTCGTGCCACCCCACAACGGCTTTATCGTGCGACTCTATGCTCGACTGAAAGGAGACCTTGTCCCGGAGCGAGCGGAGACTCGCGGTTCCGGACTACATCTTTGGCGTCTGGCGAGTCTTACCCAGTCCTGCAGGTGCCAAGTTGAATTGTATGGTCTTGATACGCGTCATCTCGTCGATGCTGTACCCTACGCCCTCTCTCCCTATACCCGAATCCTTGTTCCCGCCGAAGGGGAAGTATCCTACTCCGTGAGCGGGGGCGTCGTTGATGCTGACGGTCCCTTCCTCGAGAGCCTTCGCCACCCTCCAGGCGGTGTAGAGGTTGTTAGTGAAGACACACGAATCCAAACCGTACCTGGACTCGTTGGTTCGCTCGATCGCTTCTTCGATGCTCTTGACTCTCACTACGGTCACCACAGGGCCGAAAGTCTCCTCCGAGGCTATCCTTGCCTCGAGGGGGACACGATCGAGAACTGTCGGTTCGAAGTAGGATTGACTGTGCTTTCCGCCCTTCATGAGCAGTCCCCCCTTGGAAACAGCGTCATCGACGAGCGACTGGACTCTCTCCGCCGCCATGGGATTGATCAGAGGCCCCATGCTATTCGACGTGTCGCGGGGGTCCCCAAGCTTCCAGGCATCTAGGTCTTTGATTAGCAACGCCATGAATTGATCGGCCACCTTTTCTTCGACGAAGACCCTGCTTATCGCGTCGCATCTTTGCCCTGAGTATTTCAAACACCCCTCCAGGACCTTCTTCGCTGCAAAGGGCAGGTCAGCATCGGCGGCCACGATTGCCGCTCCCTTGCCCCCCAGCTCCAGGTGCCTCCTTTTCATCCCGACTAGGCCGGCAACATGCTTTCCAACCTCAGTGCTCCCTGTCAAGGTTACCATGCTCACGTACTCGTGGCTCACCAGAGCATCGCCCACTTGTCTCCCTGAACCAGTGATGACGTTGACCACCCCGTCGGGGACCCCCGCCTCCTGCAGCACTCTCCCCAGGAGGAGCGCGACCACGGGGTCGTCGCTCGCCGGCTTCACGACGACCGTGTTCCCGGAAACGATGGCGGGGACCACCTTCGCTATGACTGAAAAGAGAGGATAGTTGAAGGGAGAAATGCAAGCGATAACCCCCAACGGCTCATGGATTACCAAGGCGAACTTCGCCATTGTATCTTCTGACCAGTCCCCCGGGACATACGAGCCGAAGATGCTCCTGGCTTCCTCCATAGTCATCTTTATTCTGTTGAGGGAAGCACTTACCTCGCCCACGGCGCTATTCACCGGTTTGCCCGCCTCCGCCACCAGGGTGTTCACGAAATCCTCTCTGTGGTCTTCTATGATGTGTCTGGCCCGGTTCAGAACCTCAATCCTGTCTATGGCTGGGATGTCCCTGATCGACCTCCTTGCTCGATACGCCGCCCCCACAGCTCCTTCAACGTCGGCGATTGTTGCTGCCTGGACCCTCGCGATGACCCTGTCGTCTATTGGTGAATCAACATCCGAGGTTCCTCCACCTGCAGATTGGACCCATTTCCCTCCAATGAACAGCTTGAACTCAGGTACCCCCTCTCGTTCGCTGTAACACTCGGCGAACATGCGCGACAGTCTCAGCTTGGTCTGTTGTCCTTCGAGCACATACGTTCAGACCGGGGGGCCGAAGATAAAGCTGTTCTCAGAGCCCAACGAGCCTTGGAGCTCCAGCCCTAAGCCAGTCGGGGAAGAGTAAACGCTGTTCCAATGGAGTCCATTGCTATACTTTATGTGAGCGCAGCAAGTGCATTCTCGTTATCCAGGGAAATAGGGCCGAGAACTAGGGAGTTCTTGTTCATCTTACCGGCGCGCGCGCGCGTCTACAGATAGCTGGTCACCTCGATTCGCACCTACTTGATAGGGAGGGTTCTCCGTACGACTCTGCCATTCCTTCTGAAGCCACCCCACAACGGCTTTATCACGCGACTCTATGCTTGACTGAAAGGAACTCTTGTCCCAGAGCGAGCGGAGACTCGCGGCGATAATGTTCACGGACATAGTTGGTTACACGGCCTTGGGACAACGAAACGAATCCCTGTCTCTCGCTTTGCTGAAAGAGCACAGGAAACTTCTGAGGCCGATCTTCCAGAGACACAACGGGAAAGAGGTCAAGACGATAGGGGACGCCTTTCTCGTAGTGTTCGCGAGCGCCCTGGACGCAGTGAGGTGCGCCTACGACGTCCAGAGGGCCTCCAGAGAGTTCAACATCTCCCTTCCCGACGAGAGGCGAGTCAAGCTCAGGGTCGGCGTCCACCTGGGAGACGTGGTCGAGAGCGAGGGTGACGTGCTCGGCGACGCGGTCAACGTAGCGTCTCGGATTCAAGCAATCGCAGAGGAAGGCGGCGTTTGCATCACACAGCAGGTCTACGACCACGTCCACAACAAGCTCGACGTTGCCTTGGTGAGCAAGGGGAAGATGAGCCTCAAGAACGTGAGCGAGCCAGTTGAGGTCTACAGTATGGTGATGCCGTGGGGCGAGGAGAAAGCGGTTTCACTGACCCAGCGTGACAAGAACAAAATCGCCGTCCTCCCTCTCGTCAACATGACCAACGACCCAAACGAGGAGTACTTCGCCGACGGCATGACGGAGGAAATGATATCGACGCTCTCGAACATAGGCGGCCTCGCAGTCATCTCGCGCACGTCGGCGATGCAGTACAAGGGAGCCAAGAAGAGCCTAGTCGACATAGGCAGGGAGCTTGGGGCGGGAACTCTTCTGGAAGGGAGTGTCAGGAAGGCGGGAAACCGCGTCAGGATAACAGTCCAGCTGCTCGACGCATCCGAGGACAAGCACCTCTGGGCTCAGAGCTACGACAGGGAGCTCCAGGACATCTTCGCGGTTCAGTCTGACGTGGCGACCAACGTGGCGGACGCCCTGAGGGTGAAGCTGCTCGACAGGGAGGCCGTCCAGATCAAGAAGAAGCACACTGAGAACATCGAGGCCTACACTCTCTATCTCAAGGGGCGATTCCTCTGGAACAAGAGGGACAAAGAGGGGGTCTTGGAAGCACTGAAGCTGTTCCAGGAAGCGTTCGAGGTGGACCCTGATTACGCGAGGGCGTACGCAGGACTGGCTGATGCCTACCATATCGCCGCAGTCCAATTCGATTTCATGGATAGAGCCGACGGACTGGCCAAGGCGAAGGAGGCGGCAATGAAGGCGTTGGAACTGGACGACACACTCGCCGAGGCTCACGCCTCGTTAGGGCTCAACCTATTTGACGACTTGAGGTACGAAGAGGCTCTACGAGAGTTCCGCAGGGCGATCGAGCTGAACCCCAGCTACGCTACAGCTCATCACTGGTACTCTCTATGTCTGGCAGAAACGGGAAGGACAAAGGAGGCGATGGAAGAGATCGAGAAGGCCCGCGAGTTGGACCCGCTGTCTCCAATGATCACGCTTAATGTGGGACTCATGAACATCCTAAACGGAAGGCTGGACGAGGCGATTGCAATATATGACAAGCTGATCGAGAACGAGCCTACCTTTGCCGCCTCCTATTGGTTCCGTGCTCAATGTTTCGCGTTCAGGGGCATGAAGGAGAGGGCTTACGCCGATTTGGAATCTTGGCACAGACTTACCCGAGATGAAGATGAATACAAGGTCAACCTCGCCTTCCTATACGGATGGTTTGGAGAAAGGGAGAAGGCTTTGCCGATGATTGAAGAACTCATCAAGAAGATCGGAAAGTCATCAGTCTGGGAGGGGGACATCGCTGACTGCTACGCAGTCCTTGGAGACAGGGATGAGTTCTTCGATTGGATCGATAAGGCCATACCTACGAAGAGGATTTCGGCGGCAGTTCTCCGGTCTTCTCCTCTCTGCGACAAGGTGAAGGAAGACCCACGCTTCCCTGAGATCTTCAAGAAGTTGGGCCTACCCTACTGAGCAGTTAACGCGCGCGCTCGCTCTTGTGGTGCACGCTGCTCGGGCGAACATCAGGCGTTGCGAGGAAGCAGCTTCAATATCGCCACCGTAGTGAAGGCCTCGCCGACCAGACTGAGCGAGACAGGGACGAAGTAGCCGAACGCGTTGAAGAGTAGCCCTCCGAGGATTGGCGCTGGGAAGGCGACCAGCCCGCGGAACGCCGCGAGCTTCCCGCTCACGCTCCCCCATTCGTCCGCAGGGGCTGCGGTCAAGATCAGGGAGGACTGTGCAGGAACCCAGGTGGCAACGGACACGCCGAAGACCACGCCGATCAGAACGAGGGCTGGCACGGACTGTGTCAGGAGCCAGCCCCCCAGCACCAAAACTGTCAGGAACTCTGAGAAGGCGAGAGTCTTCCTGGCTCCCACCTTGAGGAGGAGCCTGGCCGCGGCGTACTGGCTTGCCAGTATCGAGACGGAAAGCGCCCCCACTATCAGGCCTATGTCAGCCGGGGTGAACCCGAACTGATCCGTCCACATGCCGTAGATTATGGAACCGCAGAGCCCGAAGGAGAAGGCGTCCAGCGCGAAGGGGGCGCAGATCCTGGCGAACCCTCTTGGCATCCGGACCGCCCTTCGGATGGAGAAACCGTCCGACCGAAGCTGGCCGTCCGCAAGCTCCGGATTCCGGCGCGTCTCCTTGAGCTGAGTGAGCAGGACGAGGAGGTTCGCCGACTCGAGAAGCGCGGCGGCAGCGAAGAGGATTACGTATCCCGCGTATGTGACGAGGAAGCCGGCCGCGAACGGCATGATGGCTCCCGGAATCTGCGTGAAGAAGAAGACGACGCTGAACGCGATGTTCAGCTTCCCTGGGTCCATCGAAACGCTCTCCGCGATGGTAGCCTGGGACGCCGGATAGCCGAGCAGGGAGAGCCCCAGGAGAAAGTAGCCGATTGAAAGCGGGATGAAGCTGTGGGACGCAGCCGCAATCAGGAATGACGCCATGGAACAGACCCCGACCGCGCTACCGGCGACGATCAGCCGCCTTCTGCCGAGAAGGTCGGCAAGCGATCCCGCAAACGGCTGGACGATGGAGCTGGCGATACCTGTGGGCCTCGCCCCTACGGCCACGAGAATCCCCAAGACGACGACGCTAAAGCCGAGGTCCTTCACGACGAAGGGTTGGAGTATCGTGTTGAGCATGCTCACGTAGATCCCGGTGATCATGCTCGTCAGGGCTAGCGTCCTGATGTTCCCGCGCAGCAGCAGTCGGGCGGACAGAGAGAAGATGCCGCCCGGAGCGTTGCTCAACCGTTGTCCCACGCCGAATGCCACTGAGGGGCTGGCTTTCACCTTTGAAGCGCCCGCTACTGTACAGGGGTTCTGGATACACAGGGTACCAAGTCTCTATCGAGACGAAAATCGATCCCTGAGCCATCACCCAAAGAGAGGCAATCCTTCAGTCCGGCATACCGGACGTCAAGGGAGGTTAGGAAGGTCAGCAATGGAACGCGGTCATAATGACGCACGCGCGCGAGAAGCGTGCACCACTCTCTCGTCTTCGCACACATAGCATGGACCGTAGTGCCAGAAGTCATGACATCCGCAGTTGAATGGAGGCACCCGAGCGAGTATTCGCCGCTTTGACGTTGTCGCGGCCCATGAGGTTCCAGGGGGGAGGTCCTCCAGTTCAGGAAGGGGATAGACTAGCCAGTTACGGATACCCGTACGACATGAATCGAACCCTGATTGTTCTGGTCCCCGCTGTACGTTGCGGTCACCTTCACTGCCCCCGCGGAGCCTGGTGCCACCGTCACGGAGCACTGCCCAGTAATCAGAGTGCAGGAATCAGACGTGAAACGGACTGTCCCTCTGCCCGACTGGGTCCAGCTAACTACTCCTGTGGGAACGTATCCCTTCACGACGGCGGTGCACGTGAAGAGGGCACCCGAAGCTGCCGAGAGAGAGCTTGGTTTGCAGGATACGCTGGTTTTTGTGACCTTCGTCTTCACAGCTAGAGGGAAGATTCCTGATGAGCGCGCATTGCGCGAGTCCCCGCTGTAGCTTGCTGTCAACGGAACCGGGGAGGCGGCAGATGTGGGCCCATATTCCACTTGGCAGAACCCCTGCGAAGAAAGGGAGCAGGTCGATGGCGAGAAGTGCCCAGATCCGCTCACGAACCACTCAACAGTGCCGGTGGGAGAATTCCCGCTGACCGTCGCCCTGCAAAGAGCGACCGAGCCCACCACTGTAGGCGAGACTTTGCACATGATGGTCGTAGGTTCGTGTATTACGACCGCAAACGGCGTCTTGGGAGCGGCATTCTTCGCGGACGTGGCTATGAAGCTCGCATCTTCGGTGATTGTGGTCGTGCAGATGACACTGCTTCCCGATGTCTCAAACGCGGTGGGAGGGAGGAGTTTGCCCAAGCTCACGAGCTTGTGCTTGCTTATCGCGAACACTTGGGCTGAGACAAGATTGCAGCTTGGACCTGCAACTTCTACCGGGAGCTCCACTTTGACAGTGAGGTTCACGTTTCCGCTTACCTTGCCCGAAACTACGAGTGCCTGATCGAAACAGGAGGCGACTACCCCTAGGCCTGATTTGACAATTGAGACCGACCCGAAAGCAGGTTGACACGTAGCCAGGGTAACGCCAAAGTCCTCTGCCCTCCCAACGAAGGGAAGGACACTCCCTTTACTGCCCAGGAGGTGAAGACCTGGCGTTCCCGAAAGGACAACTTCGGAAGCCTCGCACTGAGAAGCGTTGGTAGATTGCGCACAGATGTTTGGGTTGCTCGAGTTCCAGTTGTCCCCTGATACGCTTTGGGAAAGGAAGGTCCCAGGTATGGCCTGGAGGCCGTTCGGAGGATTGGGGACCAGAAAACTGAAGCTGGTGACCGGTCCGTAGTTCGGTCCCCAGATTCTGATTTTCATATTGTCGCCTGGACAAATTGTATAGATAGTAGAGCCTGAGCAGACTCCTCCGGCGTAAGTTCCAGGCCCGAGTAGCGCGCTGAACCCGTTGATCACTATCCTATTGTCCGACCAGCTTGAGAGGAAGACCCCGATTGCGTTTCCGCAGTAGAGTTCTGCACACCAGGGCACACCAGGGCTGGTGTCAAATAGGCCGGTATGACCCGCCTCCCAGCCTTTGCTGTCTGTGCCAGCACAGATGCCCTGGCAGAAGTCCGATATGTCGATTGACGGCGTACGCGCGCTTTCCACTGTGTTCACTGAACCATCAGTGTGGTGGCTCAGTTGCGGGGGGGTAGTTCCGAAACCGGAACCTTGTATCACTATTTGGGCGTTCGTCTGAATGGAAACCCCAGTGACCGATGTGATGACCGGCGCTGGAGGAGCCGGGCAAAAAACGCAGACCAATGATACATCAGCCCACCATGCAGTTCCCGTCCCGTTGAAGTCAAACAAGAACCACAAAGCCTGAGCGTCGGCTGGCATGGATGGCAAAGTGAAGGCGTCACTTTGGAAGTACGTCCAATCCTGCGTCCCAGTCACTTTTCCTATCTCTTGCGCATGTCCATCACTAGGGCTGATTCCACCAGTTCCTACGTAGTCTAGGGCGATCACAGCCTGACCCGTAAGGTTATTCGTCCTGATCCACCCACCGATCTGGTACTGTTGTCCCGGTGACGCAATCCCACTCACGTCCTGATACAACCGGCCGAAGCTGGCCGCATTGGTTTCGTTTCTCTTCACCGAGCAGCAGCCAGAATGCACAATTGTCGAATCAACCACATAGACTGCCTGGCCTTGAGAGGTGTTCCAGCCTGCAAGACCATCTTCAAAATTTGAATTCGTTATCAAATTGCCCGAGTGGGCGTGAACTACTGGAACGACGTTTGTTATCAAAGGGAGGAACGAAGCCGAAAGAAGGATGAGGACAATAGCTGCTGAGAATCGATTGCGGTCCAAAGCCCCGAACGATTGGGAGCGAGGCGTCCTAATACGGGTTAGGGGGGTCGCGCCGCATGAGCCGGGGGAGTCGATCAGCCAGAGAAGTGATTCCTCGACGCCACCAGGTCATGTCGAACCATGTGGAGCGCGCGCAGTCCGACGAACCTTCAGCCTTAGTTCGGCTCTCAAAGTATTCATCGGTGTGATGGTTATAAGTTCATAGGACTAACGGCATACGTCGCATGGGAAACCTCAAGCATCGCAGCGCTCTCGAGGGGAGGTCATGGGACGCTGATGCGGACCACAAGAGGCATCTCTTGGCCCTATCCAAACTCAACCTTCATGCACCACGGGATTGGGAGCGGATCATTTCCGGGGAGGAGTTGCACCGGCTGCTTGCTGCGGGCGACCAGACAGGTGTCCACGTTGTGGTCGGAGATGTCCGCGGTTCGACTTTGCTAATGAGAGAGGCGATTTCTTCGAGGGAGTACGCCATAATCACCACCTTGTTCGCCGAGAGGGTAAGCAGAACTGCACGAGAAACCAGCGGGTGGTTTGACAAGTTCACGGGTGACGGGTTCATTGCATATTGGATATGTGGATCCAAGCCCACGAGATATCTGAAGGAACTCGTGTCATTCTGCTCCAGGTTACACTCGGACTTCGAAGACTCAGTTCTCCCCGAGCATCGTAAGAACGTGCGGAACCTTCCCTCACATGTGGGGCTCTCCCTGGGCATTGATTCGGGTAGGTGCGCGATGGAAGTGGTGGCAGGCGACTTCACCATAATCGGTCACCCAGTAGTCGGCGCAGTAAGAATGGTCGACGCTGCGAGGAGGGGCGAAACCTTGTGCAATGTCAGGACTGGCCTAATGTTGCAAAGGGAGCCCTCAGTGGAAGGCATGATTCAGGTGAAACGCACGAGTGTGAAGACAAAAGAGTATCCACGGAACGGGCAGGAAGCTTACTTTATCACGTTCAAGCAATAGCACTTCGGACCTGCTGCGGGGGGTTGCCCACACGAGGCTCGAGAAGAGCTCAACCTGGATGCGAAGCTGATTGGTTGCACAGCGTTAGGCATCAGCAGGAGGAGAACCGATGCGCGCGCTCTCGAACTCATAGAAGAACCTAGCCACTTCGAAGACTCCACCGAGCAGCACGGACGACCCGATTCCCACCCACAGGCCTCCCAGGAAGAGCTCGTTTTGGTAGGCGCCGACCACGTTGCTGTCCTGGTAGTCCACTGTGACTGAACTCGCGGCGAAGAGGTTCTGCATGTTCAGAATCAAGCTGTTTGTCGTCCTCTCTACGTCCGCGTACGAAGGAATGAGCTGTTCCAACTTTGAATCAGCAGGGAGGACCACGCTAATCTGGGAGTAGTTGATCTCGAAGAAGGAAGAGGGAGAGGGGAAGGAAACGCCCTTGGCGACGGAGTTCTGGGCATCCCGGACCACGTCGGCGGGAGGATATATCCCCACAGGTAGGTAGAGCTCATATTCACCCTTCAGAGATGACACCAGATCCCCCGTGGCGTACGTGGTTACCCCCGCTCCCGCAGATGCCCAATAGCTGTAGTTCTTTAGAGGAACCCAAGTGAATTGCAGGACTGAGCTTGATTCGCTGACATTCTCAGATTTCAGAGAGCTGACCGATCCCCCAATCGTTTCTGCCGTCGAGATTGTAGCGTTATGAATTGGAAAGGGCAGAATGATGGCGAACGAATGGGCTTGAGCGAGCCTCGCTTGGAAGGCGAGCCAGACATCGACTTCCTTTGTCAACGCGCTTACCTTCATTTGAACATAGACGTTGTTCACTGATAGAACGGTTGTATGATTCTGAATCGCGGTCGAATTCGACCATCCAAGCAGCATCCCCTTGAACACGGTTTCAGAACTGATCCCACGTGTGTTGAAGAAGCTGCTCGAGAGGCTGTAACCGTAGGAAACCAGGACAAGTCCTAGCAGCATAAGGAACAGAACGAACGCGAAGAAGAGATAATGTCTTTGGCCCCAACTTTTTCCAGGACGACCCTTCTTTGTTGAAGCGGGTTTGCCCGACATCGCTCTGGACTCTGGTAGACCGCAAAGTTGTATTAAGGTTAATTTGATTCAGTGAATTCTAGCGCGCGCGCTGCGCACACGAACAACAAATCCTCCTTTTCCATTCTTTTCATGTTCGTCTTAGGCCTTGGTCGCTGTCCGTTCGAAAAGGATCTGTGTTCCATGCCGGCTGAACCCTGCCCTTCTGAGAGTCCTGATTATCCTTGAGCCTTGTGGGATCCAGACCATTCGTCTTGCAGCCTCCGTGGCTTCTTTCAATCCTAAGACGTGCCTGACGAGTTTCATAGGTCCGTCTCCCGTGCCAGTAAGAAAGCCGACCTGCCTCCATGTCCTGTCCCTCGCTCCACCCAGGGTAGCGACGCCAACTGATTCGCCTGAAGTCCAGACCGCCCCCTCGCGGACCAGCTTCTTGATGATAGAGGGGCTGAGAGACTTTGCTTCGTAGGAGTCCCAGTAGACGCCCGAACCGAGCCTGAATTCTCTCGACCCCATTACCAGTCTCGTGACCTGCGAAAGCTCGGTCATTTCCGCGCGCCTCACACCTTCCTGTGGCGCGAACTTGGCTCTCTTCCCGGGCTCGTAGACGTTGACTCTTGACAATTCCTTGAAGTTCATCCTGGCAATCTGTCTATGCGCCATCCTGTTCGTTGACCTGCTGTCTAAACGGAAGACCTTCACTCCCCGGTCCATGGCGAAGCGCATCGCGCTGCTCCCCAGCATCGTCGCGAGCCCGCGGCCTCTGAAACCGGGATGGACCCTCGCAGCCTCAAGAAAGGCAGACCCATCCAAGAGGAACTTGACTCTGCTCATGCCTACAGGGACACCGTCCGCCTCTACTACGAACACCTTTCCTTCTTTATCCTCGAGCCATCCATCCCATGCTTGGGGGATGTAATCGTGCCCTCCCCAGTTATCTTTGATGAAGCTCATGAGCGGTTCCTTGTCGGTCGGCCTCGCCGGTCTGACCTTAGCAATCATCTGCCTCGACTCGCTCGCCCTGTCGTAATAACACTTCGAAGTCTCGACGTAATGACGTTGGGTTGGCTGCCGACGCGCGCGCTGGCGTCCCAGGCTGGTTTCCCCAGCATACACCAATTAACGACCGGCTGTCTGGTTCGTGTCGGGCATCTTGCAATCTCATGAAGATCTTGACAGAGCAGAGGTGGCTTTCTTTGCTAGCCTCCAGACGCTCTTGCACGCCAGGGCGAAATCTCTGCCAAAGAAGATCTCGAGAATATGCGCGGTCGATGCCTCCTACCATTTCGACAGGGTCGCCGCAGTCGCAACAGAGGCAGTGGACGGCCTGGTCGTCGAGCGGAGCGTCTATGCCAGTCGCTTCAGCTTCCCCTATGCCGCCGGGCTGCTCTACCTGCACGAAGGCCCCTTCGTGACCGAGGCGGTGAAGAGGCTGAAGGTCCGTCCTCAGCTGGTGTGTCTCGACGCGCACGGGGCTGCGCATCCGCGCTTCATGGGTCTTGCAACCATAGCGGGGATGGTTCTGGGTATCCCGAGCATCGGGATTGCGAAGTCGATACTAGTGGGAAGGGTCGAGCCCTCCGATGAAGCGATCCGCAGGATAACCTACAACGGACTGGTGGTGGGGTTCGCGACTGGGAGAGGGGCGACGAAATACTGGAGCCCGGGCTACTCCGTCAAGCTCGATGACCTCGAGATGCTGATGCGAGAGCAGGGCTCCACCTGCCTCAGGCTGATGGAGGAGTCTCACCACCTGGCTGGGGAGAAGGCAAGGACATGGGGAATCTCTGAATGAACGTGCGTGCGCGCGCAAAACAGCGCAGGTTCGGCCGGGATTTCGACCCAGCATGCTTGTCGGTCGGACGAATTCGAACCCATCATGATGGGCTGAAAGCTGCGGTCGCCGGGACTTCAACCCGGGTTCTGTACGTCGGAGCGTCTACATTAGATGCGAAGTCCTGGCCAGGGCGCGCGCTATCAGAAGCGGGCCCGGAGGGACTCGCTCCATAACGGTGAACAGACAGATCCAGATTAGCGACGAGCCAGAGTCCCCCAAGGCGAGGGGCAGCCTCAGACGCGCCAGCTGATAGCGCACGCGCCTCAACTTGACTTATATGCATCAGTCCGACGGTGATTCCTGCTTTCCTGATGGGCCAGAGGGTCATCGAGATGGAGAATCTGACGAAGATCTTCGGCGAGAAGCTCATCGCGGTGAACAACGTGAACCTCGCAGTCGAGAAGGGCGCCATCTTCGGCTTCATGGGTCCGAATGGCGCAGGCAAGACCACTACCATCAGGCTGCTGCTCGGGCTAATACGGCCGACGGCTGGGGAGGTCAGGGTCTTCGGAGAGAAGATGACTCCCGAATCCTCTAGCTTGCGCAGGAGGATGGGCTACCTTCCCACGAACCCCCGGTTTCCTTCGAAAATGACCCCGATCACGTACCTGGACTTCGTGGGGAAGCTCTTCCGTCTCGGGAGGGAGGAGAGGATGGAGCGGCTCTCCAGCCTGATACGCTCGGTCGGACTGCTTGGCGAGTCGTCCAGGGAGATAGCTGGGTTTTCAACGGGGATGATTACTCGCTTAGGACTAGCAGCGGCTCTGATGAACGACCCCGAGTTGCTGATCTTCGACGAGCCTACGTCAGGGCTGGACCCTGCCGGAAGGAAGTCGACCCTAGAGCTAATTGCTGAGCTCGGCAAGGAGAAGACGATTTTCGTGTCGTCTCACATTCTGAGCGACATTGACAGGATATGCACGGACGTCGGTGTGATAAGCGAGGGGAAGGGCATCTTCTCAGGCTCGATAAAGGACATGAAGAAGAGAACGCGCAGTCACGTCGTCCGTCTGGAGCTGGAAGGGGACTTGGGGAAGTTCTGCGAATCGCTGAGAGCTGCGAAGTGGGTCGTGAGCTTCGAAACGAGAGGTGGCTTCGGGGTGGACATCACCTTAGACCCTGAGATGCCCATGGCGAACGCGGTCAGAGAGGTGACGAACCTCGTTTCTGCGCACGGATTGGATCTGATTTCTGTGACTTCTTCGACATCCAGCATCGAGGAAGCCTTCATAGGGCTACTTCGAGATGAAGAGTCGCGTGGGTTCCTCAGGGCAGCCTAGCCGAGGAGAGGCACTCGCGCCCTTCTGGGCAATCGCGCGAGCGGACCTGAAGGGCCTCTTCAAGAGCAGGATAACCTACGGATGGCTGCTGGCTGCGGTCTTCATCGAGGTGGTGACGACACTCGGTTCGCGCTCGAACGGGACGACTTCGAGCGTAGTTACCTCCGGGCTCTCGGACTTCATCTATGTCTGGAGTCTTGTCATCATAGGACTGGCCGCGAGCTCGGTCTCGTCGGAGGCGGGGGAGCTCGCCGATTCCATCCTGAGCAAGTCGGTCACGCGTCTCGACTATGTCCTGGCCAAGTTCGCCTCACGGGTCGCCTACACGCTCATCGGCTGCTCTGTGCTCACGGCCCTCCTAGTTGGGCTCACGTTGAGGCTAGAATCCGATGACTACACCGTCCTTGGGCTGGCATCCGCGATACTCCTCAGCGCTCTG
>Ga0116137_1000850_pt1 | contig 22794 bp, 22 predicted proteins | sample June2015DPH_20_1_3_FD_88973 | JGI IMG/M metagenome (GOLD analysis project Ga0116137, IMG submission 88973) | Peatland microbial communities from SPRUCE experiment site at the Marcell Experimental Forest, Minnesota, USA - June2015DPH_20_100 | ecosystem: Environmental > Terrestrial > Soil >...
CCGGCGGGTCTTCTGGAACGTGACCCTGCCGCTGCTGCGGGTGCCCATCCTGGCCGCTTCGCTGCTGGTCTTCCTCTTTGATTTCACCAGCTTCGGCGTCATCCTGTTGCTGGGCGGACCGCACTTCTCCACGCTGGAGGTCGCGATCTACGAGCAGGCCACCCAGCTCCTTAACCTGCCGCTTGCCGCGCTGCTCTCGTTTGTTCAGCTGTGCTGCACGCTGGTCTTCTCGATCCTCTACAGCCGCCTCGTCACCCGCAGGGGGGTGAGCAGCACCCCGCGCCCGGCCGATACCAAAGGGCGGCCGGCGCGGACCTGGCGGGAGAGGTTCTTCGTGGGCGGGATCGTGGTTCTCCTCTTCCTGATGTTTGTGCTCCCGCTGGTCTCCCTGCCACTGCGCTCCGTCACCCGCCTGGAAGCCGACCGCGGCCAGCACACTGCGGTGCAATACGGGCTGACGGGGGCTTACTATCTTGATCTCTTCCAGAACCCCAGCGAAACGATTTTTTATGTGCCGCCCTTTGCGGCGATCGGGAATTCGCTGCTCTATGCGACCGTGACGGTCGTCCTCTCCCTGCTGCTCGGTTTTCCCGCCGCCTCGGCCCTGGCGCGTCCGACGCGGCTGGAGCGGGTGCTTGACCCCTTCTTCCTGCTGCCCCTGGGGGCATCTGCCGTAACCCTGGGGCTGGGGTTCATCATCACCTTCAACCGGCCGCCGCTGCTCCTGGTCACGAGCCCGGTGCTGGTACCGCTGGCGCATACCCTGGTGGCGCTGCCGTTCGTGATTCGCATCCTGCAGCCTGCCCTGGCCTCCATCCCTGACCGGCTGCGTCAGGCCGCGGCCTCGCTCGGGGCGCCTGCATTCAGGGTCTGGCTGACCGTGGATTGGCCGATCGTCCGGCGCGCCACGCTGTCTGCGGCAGTCTTTGCCTTCACCATTTCGCTCGGCGAGTTCGGGGCCAGCTCGCTGGTCGTCCGCCCGGAGTATCCCACCCTGCCGATCGCGATCGCCCGGTTCCTCTCCCAGCCCGGGGCGTCGAATTACGGCCAGGCCATGGCCATGGCGACGATCTTGATGGCGGTGTGCGCTGCGGGGATTGTCCTGATCGAGCGTCTGCGTTTGCCCGGTGCCGGAGAGTTTTAATGCTGGAAGTCATAGATCTCTGGAAATTCTATGAGGGCTCGCCGCTCCTGTGCGGCCTCTCCTTTCACGTGGCGCAAGGGGAGACGGTCTGCTTGCTGGGGCCATCAGGCAGCGGTAAGTCCACCCTGCTGCGCATCATCGCCGGCCTGGAAACCCCTGAGCGAGGTCAGGTCTGCTGGGAAGGGAGGGACCTGGCCGGGGTCCCGGCTCACCAGCGCGGCTTCGGTCTGGTCTTTCAGGATTATGCCCTCTTCCCGCACCTGACGGTGGAGCAGAATGTCGCTTTCGGATTGAAGATGCAATCCCGCCCAGCCTCGGAGGTCGCCGACCGGGTGTCCAAAGTCCTGGCGCAAGTCAACCTTTCCGATATGGGCGGGCGCACCGTCACCGACCTCTCCGGCGGGGAGCAGCAGCGCGTGGCGCTGGCGCGCGCCCTGGCACCGGAGCCGCGCCTGCTGATGTTCGATGAACCTTTGGGTGCGCTGGACCGCAACCTGCGCGAGCACCTGATGGTCGAGCTGCGCAGCATCCTGCGTGCCAGCCGGGTCCCGGCTGTCTATGTCACGCATGACCAGGAAGAAGCTTTCACCCTGGCTGATCGGGTGCTCCTCCTCCACGAAGGGCAGATCATACGTAGCGGGGCGCCGCCGGAGGTCTGGGGGGACCCCGGATCGGCCTGGGCGGCTCGCTTCCTGGGGGTCGGGAACGTGGTGGAGGGCGTGATGCGCGGGGATGGTCGCGTGGCGACCTCCATCGGCGTCTTTGCGGTGAAGTGTTCCTCTCCTCACCGGGTCGGGGAACCGGTCACCTTGCTGCTCCGCCCGGCGGGGGCCTGGCCACTGCCCCTCAAAGGAGGCGCCGCGCCGGAGGGCTGTGTATCCGGTACGGTGACGGATGTCGTCTTCCACCTGGAACGATTCAAGGTCAGCCTGTCCAACGGCCTGTTCTTCTACCTGGCCGATCCGCCGAGGGTGGGGGAGGAAATCCGACTGGAGCTGCCTCCCTCCGCGATCGCATGCCTGCCATGAACGAGTCAATCACCGTCATTAAACGCAACCTGGCCGGGGAGGAGACGTGGCGCTATCCAGGCCGGTTGTTGACCCGGGAGGAACCCGGCTGGTCCTGGAGGCGCGTTTTAACCGCCCGGATCTGCCGTTCATGGGTGTCGTCCTGAAAACCGGCGATCGGTTCATAGAAACCTACTATACCGACCGCTGGTACAACATTTTCGAGATCCATGACCGCGACGACGACCATCTCAAGGGCTGGTACTGTAATATCAGCCGCCCGGCGGTCCTGGAGGCGGATAACCGCCTCTCCTATGTGGATCTGGCGCTGGACCTGTGGGTTGCCTCTGACGGGACACAGACCGTGCTGGACGAGGGCGAGTATGCCGCCCTGGACCTGGATGCGGCGGGCCGCGCCCAGGCTCGTCGGGCTTTGGAAGAACTGCAGCTGCGCTTCACCCGGAAATGAACAGGCCGGCCTCCTGATGAGACCGGCCTGAAAGCGTCCAGCTGTCCGATGCGCCGAGGCAGGACCCCGAGGGTGGCCATCACCCCAAGCGGTGGAAGCTGAAGGGGATGGTCAGCAGACCTACAGCCGTCAGGACGATAACCGGCAAGCAGATGCAAAGGCTCAGACCCAACTGGACATACCCCAGGGCCAGGCCCGCGGTTGCCAGGCCGTCGCCGGTGAAGCCACCGGCGCTTTTCTTGATCTCGTTCTTGGCCATATGGCCGGTAATGATGGCGACGATGGCCGCGATGAAGGGCAGGAGGATCCAGGCGAGGATCCCCGTTACCAAGCTGACCACCGCCAGGGTGCTGGTGGGCGGGGTCGGCGAGATGGGCAGGGGTGGACGGCCGGAGGAGGTCATTGGGACTCTTTGGGACCAGACGGGACGGGCGGACGGTTGGCGCGCCGCCACAACCACCAGATGAAAAATGACACCAGCACGATCAGGATCACGGCCACCAGGACCGGGACGACCACGGATAGGATGGAAAGCACGGTGGCGACCAGGTCTTCGCCGATGCTGACCGGCACGTTGCCGGCTGCCGCGGTCGTCACGGTGACCGCCGGCCGCACGACCGCCGCCTTGGCCACGTGGATGCTGCCGGCGACCAGCAGCCCGCAGGCCAGGGCCAGTAATGGGTGGACATGGGTGACAACAAGGGCGCTGGCTGCAAAGACAATCGCCCCCGCCGCCGGCCGGACGACGGTCTGCAGGATGTCGTTGATGTGGTTAACGGCCGGGATCTTGTCAACCAGCATTTCGATGATCAGCAGGATGCCGATCAGGATCAGGATCCACGGATTGGCAAGCAGGTCGTAGGGTGAGCTCAATTTGATCCAGTCGGTGTAGTGGGCAATGACGCCGATCACCAACAGGGGGATGTATGCATTCAGTCCGGCACTGGCCGATAATCCGAAGGCCGAAAATATCCCGAAGAGCGCATTGGTTTCCATACGCTGATGTCCCTTCTCTAACCCGAGATGGGGAATCCACTCCAGGTCCCGGTGAGCCAGAAGCGCACGGCGTCCACGCCGGCGGTCTGGATCATTGCAATCGTAAAGCCGGCCAGGAGCGGCAGCCAGAGCTGGGACAGCCGGGCGAACTTGTTCTCCTCGGCCATGATCATCACCCAGACCATGCAGTAGACCATGCTCAGCAGGACCAGGACACCCACCACGCTGATGACCGCCACGGGATAAAGCACGATCGGGCTCTGGGTCAATACCAGCAGGTCAAGGATGAGCTGGATGCCGACCAGCAGGCCGAAGGACTTCAGGTCCGGCAAAGCAGCCCGTTCGTCTTCGGTCGACCAGATGGTCTGGTTGAAGGCTGGCAGGAGAACTGCGGCGATGCCCAGCCCCATCCCGCTGCCGGTCAGCAGGCGCAGGGTGTTATTGGGGATGTACAGGTTGGGGACCTTCGCCAGCACGCCCGGGTTGATCTCCTTGACCAGGTAGAGGTACGAATTGGCGCCGTCGATGCCAAATCCGACGACGAAAATGATCAGCGGGACGAGCACGCTCCAGGGGGGGATCTTCCTGCGTCTGGCTCCGACGATGGTTTGGAAGACCAATCCGGTCATCGCCCCCAGGTACATGCCGGTGCAGCGCGCACACAAGGGTAGCTGGATGTTCCCGATATGGAACGAACGCGTGCTGATCTGGTGGCAAACCGCGTACCCGATGGCATCCGCTTTGGCGGGCAACCCCGGCGGGGTACCCACCCACCAACCGATCAAGACAAGCCCGGCCGCCAGAACCACTAAGTATTTGGAGGCGGCCCGGATGCGTTGGAGAGTCACAGGAGGCATGATGTGACCATTATAGGATTTTTGGTATCGGAATGCAAGCTGCCGTCCTGCACCGGATGTGCGTCATTTTTTCGGGGGAGCGTCAAGGCGATAGAGAGCGCGTCGGAGTTTGAACTGTCGCCAGGGATTGTCCTTGGGATCTTTCGGCTGGTGGGGCTTCGGAATGGAGATGAGTGGAATGGACGATAAAGCTGCTTGGAGAGCGGCTGGAGTGCGGACTGGAACTGGCTGTCTTCGGGACTGATGCAAGAGCTGTCTTCGTCGGGAGGTGCGTTGGCGTAAACGCTCTTCAATCCTGGGCCAATCTTCCTTCCAGCGTCCGCTGCACACGATATTGCGGAGGGCGAGCATCGCATTGACATGCTGGTCCGCCCAGTGCATACCGGAGCCCTTCAGGCGAACTTCCACGACCAGCTTGTTGCCGCTTTCCACGCTGCCGTTGCCGATCGGCCAGCCCTCTGCCTGAAAGCGGGGATATTGGAGTTGGGGTTCGCGTTTTCGGAGATAGGTCAGATTGGAGGATATTTCTGCGGCTTGCGGATGTCGGGTCTGCAACCGCCGCAGTTCCGTGAATAACCGTTTGGGCCCTTCATGCTTGAGGCGGTGGAGTCGTTTCTGGAGCCATTCCTGGGCCTGGGGCGTAGCTTCTCCGTACAGGAATTCCCCCACCTGGCTGAGGTGCTCCCCGGCATGCGGAAAGTCCAGGATCCGCACGGCATCCGGCCGGTGATAATCCGTGAAGCCCTGCAGCCAATCCGACCCATCCATAATGGCGGCCACCTGCCGGGCATTCTCCACTCCCCGCCGCTGGATCTCCACCAAAGCCTGCCGGGCAAACTCTTCGGCACTGATTTTGCGAGAGAAATAGGATAAATTGCGGGTATGGACCACCCATTCGCCCCTTTCGAGCACGGCTGGCTGCACTTCCCCGATCACCACGGTCCGCACTTCTGCCCATTGCCCATGCAGCAGCGGTACCATCGCCCCATCCGCACTCATCTGCATCTTCTCCGCACCTGCTGGTGCTGGGGGCTGTTTCTTTTCTAATCGTTCCACTTCCTCCGATTGCATCTCTACATACGCCGCCCCTGCAGCCTCACTGCTGCGCCTGCCCGTCGCGGGACTGACCCCGATCCCCTGCATGTCTGCCAGCAGCTCCACGGCTGGCTCAAAAGGCATCCAACTCGATAACCGCACCAGTTCCTCATACCCGCGCGGCGTCAGCCTGCCCGGCAATAATTCCAGTTCCTCATCGAGGGGGAAAAATCCCCTGCCCACACACCGGACAGACTCCTTGTTCCCGCTCGATCTCCACCTCGTTGCCTCCCCGCGTTTGCAGCTTGCGCTTTTTCTTCCCTCTCCCCTCCAATTTGGCTCCACATGCCGGACACACCGGCGCCTCCCCCTCGATCCATTCCGCACTCGCTCCCAGGTTGGCCGTGTCGGACAGCACCTTTGCCCGATATTCATCCATCCGCCGATCGATCTCCGCTTCGATCTCTCGAAACGTCGCCCGCGGGTGCTGCTCCCGCCACGCCGCAATCCCCGCGTTCATCTCCTCGCTCATCTTCTGCCATTCCTGGCTCACCTTTTTCTTATCCATCCGGGCACCTCCTTCTTTGACTCCCCCATCTTACCCCTTCCCCCTACGGACACAACAATCTTGTCAAGGGTGGCGAGCTAATCGCTAATGAAAAGACGAGTCAGCTGGTAAAAGACCGGCTTGCTCGCCTTTTGTGGGGGTAGGGTAATTATAAGACCTCCCGGCTCTTGGAAAAACGCCACTGAACTTTTAAAAGGACAAACACATCCATACCGCTTCGCCACTCGACGAAACGTTCGCTTGACCGCAGTTGTATAATGGATTCGAGTGGTGAGCCCGTTTCCAAATACCGGGTCAGGTCTTTATCCCGGGGCGTCAGGAATGTATCCTGTTTTCAGGAGCGCCGACCTACTTGGGACACCGCTCACTTTTTTGGGGGTAGCAGTTTTGAGGCTGGAAGCTTGTGGCGTTTCGCGCCCCAGGAGATCTCCTGCAAATCCTGGCCGATACCCAGCCGGTCAAGTTGTTCCCGAGTGAAGGCTTTCGCAGACTGCCTTTCTGGCAGATTTCTCACACCGACCTGATAGGCATGGGCGAAGAATGAACGGGCCACATTTGCCGGGTCTGCAAAGCGGTCCACGACGTTCTCACTGAGCACATGCCAGACGGCCACCAGGAGCTTGCGGGCGATGGCCACAACGGCTTTGGAACGCCCCAGGTGAGGTTCTAAGCGCTCAAACTCTTTCTTCCAGTGGAGATGATGCTCGATCGCATGGTTGGCAGCATTCACCATGGCGCGGCATAAGTCTCGCCTGCCTGCTTTGGTAATCCGGCCGGAATTATGGGTCATGCCGCTGTCGTGGACACGGGTGCCCAGCCCGGCATACCCCACCAGCTTTTTGGCATCCGGGAAACGGGTGATGTCACCGATGGCTGCCAGGATGGTGATGGCCGTGAGCATGGCCACTCCGGGAAGTTGGACCAGCAAGGGGATGCGCTCATCCTCGGCGCTCGCCTTCTTCAGGCATTCTTCGGCTTGCTCAACCTGTTCCTGAGCAAACTTGAGCGTGTCCAGGTCGGTGCGCACCAGGAATTGCTCAGTTGCAGAGAGCGGCAGGTTTTCCCACCAGCTGCGCTGCTCAGGCGAAAAAGGCTTCTCCGGCAGGGCCAGGTGGTTGCGGTGCAGCAGCGAATGCAGCCAGTTCTTAGCCATGGTCGAGAGGCGGACCATCTTCTCCCGCCGGGCGATCAGGGCACGCAAGTCACGCACTGGATGCGGCGGAATCCACACTCCTTCGAGCATCCCGGCCGCATGCAGCTGGGCCAGTGCCAGGGCTGCCTTCTTGTCGGTTTTCACCTGAGCACCTGTTATCAGCGTCACGTTCGGTGGGTGGACGGCAATGACCGAGTGGACATGTGGCAGCAAAGTATCATAGAACAGGTAGGTATTCGTGGTCATCTCCAGGGCCACCGCATCCTGGGGCGTGAGGACCCGAGAGACCCACTCGTCTAGCTGATAGTTCGAGACTCTTTGCGGACCGAAGACAACTTCGCGCTGTGCGTCGACCCCCACCACCACAAAATACTGTTTGTGAATATCCAATCCAAAAAAGCGTGTGGGACCTTCTGCCATATCAACACCTCCGTGAGAATGGATTTTGGCCAGGTACGTTGATTTATGGGCAAGGACATCACACACGGACACGGGCTGGCTCTCTTGAGCCTCCCAGGCTAGCGGATCCGAACGGGCAGCCAAACAAATTTGCGAGCTTGCCAAAGGCTTCTCATAGGGAGGACCGGCTGGCCCAAACGTCACATACCCGGAGCAGGACGTTCCCGTTCCTAACCATCGGGAAGTCTACTCCCAAACGCACCTGGCCACCCCTTCTGCAAGGGGTGTTGAATGCTAACAAATTTAGACGCACACCCATCTCTGGGTTGGACAGGATGAGGGGAGAGCTTGCCCTGCCTTCACAAATAGTGTATTATCCTTTCGCTGGTCCGCTATTATCATGGCACCGGAACGCTTGAAACGGAAACACCAGAGTTTCAGCCACCCGGTCTGCCCAGCGAGGAAAAGATGAACAAATGTTTCGCATTGCTGATGTTGGTGTTTCTGCTATCCGCCTGTTCGGCTGCCGCCCCGCTCCCGCCTCCGACGGATACGCTTTCCGATACGCCCACCCCTCTTAGCGCGGCCACGGACACACCCGGCAGCCCATCCATCCCGTCGGAAAGCGCTCCCACTATCACCGCCATACCGCATTCCGCCCTCGCAACGAGCGGGCCTTACCTGGCCTATCTGCACAGCCAGGGGAACCAGTACGAGATCGCCCTCCTGGATGCGGATGGGAAAGGGCAGGAGCTTATTCCTTTTCCGGCGGATGCAAACGTGCAGACTGGCCTGCCGTCCCTGTCCGACACGCTCTCACCCGATGGCAAGTGGCTGGCCTATTACACAGGTTCGGCGGGGCAATGCTTCGGGAACGGCAGAGCAGATACCGCCGATCTGGCCCTCAACCTGCTGGATTTGACGGATGGGAAAAGCCGGCTCGTCACAAATCTGTTGTCGCACGATTATCCGGCTAACTTCGCCCGGGCCGCCGGGCAGTTGAACTCCGGTATAACGGCAGACCTATTGCAGAATGCTTTCGTCTGCGGGATCACACAGTCCATCTCCTGGTCGCCGGACGGGCGGACCCTGGCTTTTGCCGGCCAGATGGACGGGGTGTCCTCGGATCTTTATCTATACAACATGGCCAGCCAGGCCATAAAACGCTTGAGCAGCGGACCGCAGGAATTGCAGGGGCTCGCCTGGTCGCCGGATGGCCGGTGGATTTTGAGTTGGATTAGCTACTCCTCCGGTGAGGGGACGGTATATGATCTGTATGCCACTTCCCTGGACGGGTCCATCATCCATAAGCTCCCGCTGAGCAGGTGCGATACTTCCATGTGGCTGGATGACCAGACCTGTTTTTCATTTGAAGATGAAAACGGGGTTGGAACCTTCAACCTGTCCCTGCTCAACATTGAAACCGGCGCCGTGATCCCCGTCTGGAGCGGGGAGTTCAGCTCCCAGGCGGTCAGCGCAGACCACCAGTGGCTGGCGTATTTTTCCCATTATTCATACCGGTCTTTGTTTAAAGGCAGCGATCCCAATTTCGTACCCGGTCTCTATCTGGTCAACCTGGGTACATTAAAGTCCAGCCGGGTTGTGTTGCCAGTATTCGACGATTCCCAAACTTTGCAGGCCCTCGGCAGCGGTGATCGAACCTTCATGCTCCTGGACACAAAATGGCAGACCCTGGATTTTCTTTCACCGGACGGGGAACTTTCCTCCACCGGCATCAATGCATACTCCATCTCGCTTTCCCCTGACAGGCAAACCCTGGTCGCCTTCGGGCAAAAGATCCATTTCCTCAAGGCGGACGGTACACCCCTCCGGGATGTAGATCTGCCGGCCGGCCTGGTGAGCCGCAATATCGTCGCCATCCTTTGGCGGCCTGACTCCTCCGGCCTGTTCTTTACCTACCTGGCTCCTCTTCAACAGTTGTATGCCCTGGACCTATCGGCGGGCAGCCCCAGGCTGGTTGATAATGCCGATACCCTTGCCCTTGGGCCGGCCGACTTTACCTGGGTGGGTCTGCCTAAAAATACGCCCTAAGCATTGAGCGGATAATAAGTGGAACAACGGCACTGGTACTTTGGTACCAGGGTGTGCGTCAAAATTCCGCGAAGGTAAGTAGTTTGACATATACCCTGCACACAAAAGGCATTTTTAGCCTAGAAACATCAGGAATTGAGGATGATTCGGCAGCGCAATCATGGCTCGCGAAAAAATGACGCACACCCTCCTGCACCGGAGGAGGGCGGCGGGTTTAAAGCAGCTTCATTTGTTCGGGAGGCTCGATGGGGTCGCCGGCAAGTTCTTTTTCCCATCTGTCGCGGGTGAGCGGCGCCCCTTCCGCCAGGCGTCTCAGGGTCCGGAATTTGAGAGTGCGCCAGGGCTCGGCGACCTTTTTCAGGGTGGGATCACGCTGCAGCTTGTAGGCCAGCAGGCCGGCCCGCCCTCCCGGCAGGACCAGCACGGGGTGAGCGGATGGATACGGATCTTGGCGCAGGATGCGCCCGACCACCGCCGAAGCCAGGAGGTAAAAGGCATAGGTGGTATGGGAGGTTTCCTGCCAGAGGATCAAGCGCAGCGGCTCGTCGCGCCGTACCACACCATAACCCATCTGGGAGGCAAGCTTTACCAGGACTTGGGCGGCCGACTCGAGGTCAGCACGGCGCAAGGAGGGGGTCTCCTCCGGGCGCAGGCTCCAGCTGCCGCCGCTTTCCACGGCATAGGAGGCCAGGATAGCACGCAGGGTGCCGATGGAGGGAGTGTCCAGACCGGGGAACTCGACATTCAGGCCCTTTTCCAGGTCGCGCAAGGTACAGCCGGGATTCTTCTGCAGGAGGCGGACCACCGCCACCTCGACGCGGTCAGGCAGAGGGTCGGAGTCGCGATTCCAGTTCTTCTCCGCCCACAGTCCGGTCTCTGGGTTTTCACTGCCTGCCAGGTGAACGAACTCTCCCGCTCCCAGGGCGGCCTGAATCGGTGCATGCACTCGCGTCAGGGCTTCCTCCCGCCAGCCCAGGGTATGGTTCTCAGCCATGGCAATCAGGCTGGCGGCGTGCAGCACGAGATAAGGAACCGGCTCGCTGCGTTCTTGAAGGTAAGCGGAGATGGCCTTCTGGATGACAACTGCCTCGACGCCGGCTTCGCCCTCTTTGGCCTCCAGGGTAAAGGCGTGCCGATACCAGAGGATTTGCAGCGGGTCATGACGCGTGCGCATGGCCAGGCCGTGCAGATCGAAGCCAGCACCGGAGGCGGCCAGCAAGGCCGCGGAGAGGAAGGATGGTTCCGCTTCGGCCAGGAGCGCAAACAGGGGCGCGTTGAGAGGTAGGTGGCCCGAAAGGTTTTTCAGGGCCGCATCCAGCGCCGCGGCGTGCCAGTTCCAGTCATAGCGCTGACGGCGCAGGACCGACTTGAACGGTCCGACCGCCTCACGCCCCCACAGCCAGCCGGCCCACAGGGCGGAGAGCGTCCAGAAGGCCTGGTTTGGCCGCGGCAGGGCCGTGACCACCGCTTGGGGGGTGACCTCCTGCAGGTGGGGGGCAAGGTCACGCAGCGGCCCTTCGAAGAGGCAAATGCCGCCGCTTTCCGGTGGGAGGGCCGGCCAGATTGAAAGCGGGACCGGGTCGCTCTCCGCCTTCCAGACCTCCACCGCCTGTTCCAGCGAGCGCCAGATGTTTTTCTCCAGGTAACGGGGCGGGACGGTCAACTGCTTGGGACGCGGGCGCTCGGTGGGATGCGGCCAGAGCGTGTTGGCTTCATCACAGGCACTCAGGATGAGCGCCACCAGGCTGCGCCGGCGTTCGGGGGTCAGGCTCAGGCTTTCCAATTTGTTGACGATAGTGCTCAGGACGTAAACCGCGCGGGGCAGGTAGCAGTCCAGGGCTTCCTCGGCGTGATGCCGGTCGGGGTCGTGGGGGGCGGTGACACGTTCCAGAGCGCGCGAGCGATGCAATCCCACGGTGGCAGCCAGCTGGGCGGCGCGGGCGCGGTCCGCATCGCTGGCCGGATATTCGCCGCTGTCCCCGCAGGCGCAGTGATAGATGCGTCCGATGGGCTCCTTGCCCCCGCGCTCCCAGATGAAGGCCTCGGCCTGGACGGCCTACTGACATTTCTGGCAGTCGGTCAGATAGAGCGACTGAAGGTGGGTCTCAAGCCGCTCCTCGCCTTTGCGGGCCGCAGCCAGTTCGGCCAATGCCGCCTGCAGGTCGGCTTTGGCGGGAGGGTTGGCAGCTGCCTCGGTCAGGAAGCGCATCACCGGGTTATTGACGGCCACGAGGACGCGGTAGCCCAGGCGGGCCATCTCGACCCCTAGCTGCGGCGCGGCACCGAATGGGTCCAGCACCCATGCACCGCCGGCAACGTGCTGCTTCACGAAGGCGGCCGGCACGCCGCCCGGGATCGGGGGGAGATAGCGCGCCAGAGGACCAGGATTGGCCGGTTCATCTCCGGGAAGATACACGAATCCTTCCATACCTGTTAGTATACTGGTCTGGGACGAAAAAGCAACCTTGAATTGGAAAATCGAAAAGGATTGGGGTCGACCGGAATGGGTCCGCCGGGCTTCAAAAGACCGGGAGGGGAACCGGCCTCTGGGGTCGGTTCGGCTTTTAGTGCTTGTGCCCGGTTACAATGCTGTTTTTGTCAATCGCTTCAATCCGCATCGCCGAGAGCTGGCTGGCGATGAGGCCGATCGCAAAAAATAACGCTCCCACGACGATCGCCAGCATGGCGCCGACGCTGACCCCTCTCCCTAACAGGATAAAGGGAATTCCCCACCCGAATCCGACCAGCATGCACAGGATCGAGATCGGCAGGAAGACCCGCAGGGGGTTGAAGAGCAGGGCGATGTTGATGATTTCGATGACCGTTTCGAATGCGGTTTGGAGGCCGATCTTGCTTTTTCCGGTCTGCCGCTCACGAATCGTGATCGAGTGTTCGAGCACAAGATCGCGCTGGCTGATGAAGGCCAGGGTAATGACGTCGCTGAAGGCCATGGAGTTCGGGCAGAGCGGGAGATATTTTTTTGCCAGTTCCGTCCGGTAGAGTTTAAAGCCCGAATTGAGGTCGTGAACCGGCAGAGGCATGAGCAGCCGGGTAAAGGTGCGGATCAACCATTTTCCGAATTCACGAAAGAGGTTCGTGTTCTTCCCGGTCCCTCGGGAACCGACGACTAGGTCAGCGTCCTTTTCCAGGGAAAAGTGGAATACGGTCTCGATGTCCGCCAGGCTGTGCTGGCCATCCCCATCGATCGTGACCACGTGGGAGGTTTCGGAATTCAAGATCCCTGATTTTAACGCCCCTCCATATCCGCGATTCACTTTATGGTTGACGACCTTTATGAAGGGAACCCCCTGGTAAGCGGACAGGCATTCCGCAGAGCCATCCGTGGACCCGTCGTTTACCAGTACCGCCTTCCAGCCTTTGGCTTCGCAGACCGCGATCAATTCGGGCAAAAAAAGAGGCAGGGTGCCGGCCTCGTTGTATACCGGTACAACGATCGTAAGATTGGTTTGATCAATCATCTTTGGACCGTTCCCAGGCAAAAACAAATTTCGCTTCCTGCCGTGCTGGACCTAATCCGATAGTTGTGCAACCCGACGATACAGCCACCAGACCAGCCGGGTGGGGAGTAAAAGCAAAAGGGACTCAGACGCCATGCGCAGCAGGTCCGCGGGGGCTGGCTTGATCCCGAGCTTCACCATGGCATCGCGTTTGACCCTCAAAGTTGCCCGGACCATGTCCTTCAAATGCTGGTGGCGGCTGGAGGCACCAGATACCCTGTATTGTAGCACCACATCGTCCAGCGCGTCGATTACGGCATACTGCTGCATTTCCAGCCACAAGAAATAGTCTTCGGCGTAGCGATACCTTTCCCGGTAATGTAACTGATGGTGGGTCAGGACGCTGCGCCGCATCATGACCGTCGGATGCAGCAAAGGGTTGCCCGCCAGGCGCGAGGCCTGCAGAGCGCAGTGGCGGATCACCCCCAGTTCCTTGCCGGATTCGTCGATATAGGTGAGTGCTCCTCCCATAGCTCCCACCTTTGGGTTGTTTGCAAGTGCTTGCAGTTGAAGGGCCAGCCGATTGGGCAAGGCCACATCGTCTGCATCCATGCGCGCCACGAAATCCCCGGTGCAGGCATCCAGGCCGATGTTCAAGACCTTTACGATCCCCTGGTTATATTCCTGGTAAACAGGGTGGATGCGCGCATCCTGCCCGGCGTATGAATGGACCAGGTCGGACGATCCATCCGTGGAACCGTCGTCGACGAGAATGAATTCAAAATCATCGAAGGTTTGCATCAGGATGCTCTCAATGGCCTCTCCCAGAAAAGGGGCGGCATTGTACACCGGCATGAGCACGGATACCTGCGGTGTAAATGTAGGATTAAATCGGACCGCTTCAATCATCCGCTGATGTTTTCCCAAAAAACCGCATCAGGGCTTCGACAGCTCGATCGGCCTTGCTATTCATCTTTTTTCCTGGGGGCTTGCTTTAACCGGTGGGGCGGGTTGGGTCGAGAGCAGGACCACAATTTCATTGGGTTTTAAGATCCAGGACCGAGAGTTTTCGTGGAACCCGGTCGAAAGGAGCGGGGTCCATTTTTCCGGTTCAGCTCCAGCTTCGATCTGCAGTTGGATGGGCTTCCGGGTGAAGTTCAACATCACCTGGACGGTTTGACCGGCGGATCGCCTCTGGTAGACCAGGGTACCAGACGGAGAGGCCAGTGATACGAATTCTCCCTTCCGCAGGGCAGGGATCTCCTTCCGAAGTGCGATCAATTTTCGGGTCCAGTTAAAAAGCGAATCCGGGTTGGAGCGCTGGGCGGCGAGGTTGCGCTGGAAGTGGTCGGGATGAACCCGCAACCACGGTTTGACGGTTGAAAAGCCGGCGTATTCAGAGCCGTCCCATTGCATGGGGGCGCGACAGCCATCCCGGCCTTTGTAGAAAGGCCAGTAGCGCTTTCCGGGCGGATCCTGGATCTCCTCCCGGCGTAGCGGGACATCACGCATGCCGATCTCTTCTCCATAGTAAAGGAAAGGTGTGCCCCGCAGGGTCAGGAGCAGCGTCATGGCCAGTTTGGCCTGGGCATCATCTTCACCGCGGCAGTAGCGGCTGGCGGTGCGGGGGAGATCGTGGTTGGCGAACACGGTGGTCGGCCAGCGCTCCCCGGCGAAGAGCGCTTCGCGGCGTTCGATCTGTTTACGCACCCAGGCCGGGCTCCAGGGGAAGAAAAGCTCTGAGGCGGTGAAGTCAAAGCTGAAAGCGGCGTGCAGCTTTTGGTCGCCGATATACTCGGCGGCGCGCCCGGTTGGGCTGAGGAATATCTCCCCGACGGCATAGCGTTCGGGGTAGGAGTCCAGCATGGCGCGCAGCTCTTGGGTCAGCGGGAGCATCTCGGGCTGATCGCAGTCGTAGACATGCTTCTGCCGGTTGAAGCCGCGCAGGCCAAACTGGCGGGGATTGTCGCGGAAGGCTGCATCTTTGAAGTACATGTTGAACACATCCAGACGAAAACCGTCCACGCCGCGTTCCAGCCAGAAGCGGAAGACCTCCAGCTGCGCTTTACGAACCTGGGGATTGCGCCAGTTGAGGTCGGGTTGTTCCTTAAGGAACATATGGTAGTAGTATTGAGCGCTGGTGCGATCATATTCCCAGGCCCGCCCGCCGAAGGAGGCTTCCCAGTTGTTCGGCCGGTCGCGCCAGAGGTACCAGTCGCGTTTGGGGTTGTCGCGGCTGGACCGGGATTCTCGAAACCAGGCGTGCTGGTCGGAGGTATGGTTCATCACCATATCCAGGATGATGTGCATGCCGTGCCTGTGCGTTTCGGCCACCAGCTGGTCGAAGTCTGCCAGGGTTCCGAAGCGCGGGTCGATGGCCGTATGATCGGTCACATCGTAACCGAAGTCGGCGTCAGGGGAAGGGTAGATCGGGGACAGCCAGATGGCGTCGATTCCGAGTTCGACCAGATAATCCAGCCGGGAGAGGATGCCCTGCAGGTCGCCCAGCCCATCGCCGTTGCTGTCCATGAAGGAGCGCGGGTAGATCTGATAAATGACCCCGTCCCGCCACCAGAGGTATTTTTCCATGACATCCTTTTCAGGGAGGGAATGGACCTATTTTACTTTAGTTTGGGCATCAGGATAAAAGTGTTACAATCTAAAGCAGTATTTTCCCTGTTGGCGGACCTTGGGGACCTATGGACACACCGACGGAACGGATCCTGCTGGTTGAGAACGACCCCGCGATCAGTGACCTGATCGTGCTTCAGGCACTGCGGCCGCTGGGATACCAGATCCAGCTGGTTGAGGATGTAAGCACCGCCCTCCAGCAGATAGACCGGGGGGCGCCGGATCTTGTCATGGCTGACCTCACCCTGCCGGGTCTGAACGGGAAGGATTTGCTCGTGGCGATGGGCTCCCAGGGCCTCCAGGTCCCGGTCATCGTCATTGCCAAAAAGGGCCAGGAACAAAAAGTGATCCAGGCCTTCCGGCTGGGGGGGACGGACTATCTACTTTGGCCCATGCGGGAGGCAGAGGTGGTTTCGGCGGTGGAGCGCGCCTTGAAACAGGTCCGTGAACGGCGTTCCCGCCAGCATGTGGACCTGCAGCTGAAAGAGACCAATCAGGAACTCCAGGAGCGCGTGCGCGAGCTCACCACTATATTCGGGGTGGGCAGGGCGGTCCTTTCGATCACCGACCAGCACCTCCTGTTCGATAAGATCGTTGAAGGGTTGGTCTTCGTGGCCGAGGCGGATTTCGGCTGGCTGTTGCTGAGGGACGAGACCACCAAGACCTTCACGCTGGCGGCCCACCGCAATTTGCCCAAGGCATGGTCGGAGCGCATGGGCCAGACTCTGGACGATGGTATCAACCCGCTGGTCGCTCTCTCCGGTGAGACCCTGGCCATGAACGGTGAAGTGCTCCAGAGGTTCAAGGTTGCCAGCCTGGGTAGATCGGCGGTGGTTGTGCCGGTCAAGATCCGCAAGGAAGTCATCGGACTGCTGGCCGTCGTCCGTAAACGTGATCTGCCTTTCGACCGCAGCATGCTGACCCTTCTGGAAGCCGTGGCGGATTACGCCTCGATTGCCCTGGTCAATGCCCACCTCTTCCGGGCCCTGCAGGAGGCGGCGCGGTCAGCCCAGGATGGGGAGAAGGGGCGGATGGAGCCTGTGCAAGCCCTGGCCCGGGTGATCCTGGGGCGGCTGCAGCCGGTCATGGATCCCATCGAACGGCTCCTGGCTGGTAAAATGGGCACGTTAACCGAGGATCAGGTGCAGACCCTTAAACGAACCCAGGCAGCCTTGGAAGACGTCCTGAAGCTGGTCAGCCAGCGGCAGGCTGCTCAGACCGGCTCGACGGCCGGCCGGGCGAACGGGTGAGGCATGCCAACAAAATCGATATTGATCCTACTCGCGCTTGAGGAGGGCCAGACCCAGCTGTTATTCGATCGGGCCCTGATGGCGGCCGGCTACCAGATTGCGGTCGCCGGCGACCACGCCGCGCTCGACAAAGCCTTACAGGAATCCTCGCCGGCCCTGATCATCGTCAGCCAGAATTTCTACGGCGAGGATGGGTTGAAGGTCGCCTCCAGCCTGCTGGACCGTTTTCCAACCCTGCCGGTCCTCCTGTACCTGTCCCAGGATTCCCCCCTGGTGGTGAAAGAGGCCCTGCACCTGGGGATCAGCGACTGTCTTTACCCGGCCCTGCGCGTCGAGGATGTCATCCGTACGGTCGAAAACTGCCTCAAGCGCGCCCAGCATTTGGGGGATTGGACCCGGCGCCAGGTCAGGCTCACGACGGCTACGCTGCAACATCGTCTGGACGAATTAAAGAAACTGGAAAAGATCCTTGATACCATCGAAGACGGTGTCATGATCCTGGATGAAAACCACCATCTCCTGATGGTCAATCCTCCGATGCGCAGGACTTTTGGCTTTTGGAAAGATGATGACATTTTGGGCCGGCCGGTCCTGGAGGTGATCCCGAACCAGGATTTACGCAACCTGCTGAACTCCGAATCGGAACACTCGGTCCCTCACAATGAGATCACTTTTGATGACGGGCGGGTGCTTTCGGCGCAGTACGCACGTCTCCCCGGGGTGGGCTTTGCGATCACCATGCAGGACATCTCCTATCTGAAACAGCTTGACCGCCTGAAGAGTGAGTTTGTCTACTCCGTATCCCATGACCTGCGCTCGCCCCTGACGGCCATCCTCGGCTATGTCGATCTGCTCGAGCGCGTCGGTCCGCTCAACAGCCAGCAGCGCGAATTTGTCAGCCGCATGCAGCACAGCGTCCAGAGCATCACCAACCTGGTCAATGACCTGCTCGACTTGGGCCGGATTGAAGCAGGGTTGGACCTTCAGAAACAGGTGGTCCCCGTGGAAGCGATGATCCGCGACACCATGGATACCTGGGAGCCCCAAATGAAGGACAAAAAACAAGAATTCCGCCTGGATCTGCCCAGCGTTGACCTTCCCTCCCTGCACGGCAATCCGATCCGCCTGCGCCAGATGCTGGACAACCTGCTCGGCAACGCGGTCAAATATACGCCGGAGGGCGGCCATATTCAGATCCAGGCAGAGCAGCAGGCCGATCAGATCATTTTAAGGGTTTCGGACACCGGTCCGGGCATCCCGCCCGCGGACCAACCCCATATCTTTGAGAAGTTTTATCGGGCGAGCAACGTACCCAAGGGGGTAGGCGGTTCCGGCCTCGGTCTGGCGATCGTCAAGTCCATTGTCGATAGCCATCAGGGCCGCATCTGGGTCGATTCGGTGATCGGGAAGGGATCCACTTTTACCGTCGTCCTGCCGCTCTTTCAGCCGAAAGCCGTTTCTCCCGCATAAGGCATATCGAAGACCTCCGCGATCATCTCCGGACCGTTCAATGGTTCGGGGGTGAGGCTTGGCGCGCCTCGAGAGGCACTCCCTTGAGTGGCTGATCCTGAAGGACCCACGCGGGGATTAAAAGCGGCCTCCGCAAGGTGGAGCTACCTTGCGGAGGCGTTCGCCAAAGGAGGAGACAGTGATGTGCATGATGGAGGTGTCCGATTCCCGTCTCCGCAGTTATGATAGCTTACTTGTCTGACAAGGGATAGCGAGAAAAGTCACGGATTATCCGTGACTAATTTCACAGATTAGGCAGGCGCTGGGCAAGGAAAACCCGTACGGTTTCCACGGCTTCCCCTGCCTGGTGGTACGTTTTCACCTGAAGCTGGGCATGGGTATTTCCGGTGAGCATCTTGGAGACCGGCTGCCCTTCCCGGTGAACGCATAACACCGGTTTCCCGAGGCTGAGTGCAAAGGCGACTTCGTACCCGACCCCATGCGAGGGGGTGCTGACTTCGGCGACCAGCGCATCGCAGGCTTCGATCCAGGCCACATCCCGCTCATAGACCTGGCGCGGGCTGACCACCGCTTCCAGGGCTTTCACCTCTGGATCGGCCAGATAAGCGGTCGGCACCAGATGTCCGTCCGCCAGCAAGGCGCGCGTAATGGCTTGATAAACAGGTTCGAATTCCCGCCCACCGGTGATCGAACAGGCAAAGTAAATGTTCATCTAAAGATGGTTCGGGTTTGTCTATAGCCTTACCGGGGGGCAGCCGCCGACCGGCGCAAGGCCTCTCTCCAGCTGCCGCGCATACTTTCCAGCTCGGTGCTGAACTCCATCCAGTCCGGGACGAGCAGTGCCAGTCGGGTAGTCCGGTCCGGGAAGAAGAATGGTGAAAGGAACAAGCGTAGAGCGCCTCGTGAAATGGGATAACCGTCGAGATCCAGGACGATTGCCATCTTCCCGGCCAGGGGGCGCAGGAACGTGCGCTGCCAGCCTTTGACGTTCGGGAAAAGGCGCGCCATCTCGGTGCAGGATGCCTGACGGATGCGGCGGTAAGAGATGTTCAGGCGCAGGAATGGCGTCACCAGTCGAAGGTGGTCGCGGTAAGGCTGTACGTAGGCCGATTTGCGGAAGGCGACCAGAAAAATGGCCACAAAGATCACCAGCGCACCGACGGCGCCGGTCACCCACAGCCTCAGGCTTTCGACCTGCAGAAAGGCATCCTGAGGCAGCCAGCCTGGGAGCAGATCCAGGCCGACTGCCAGGGCGATGAGGACGATCCCGGTGGCGAGCAGGCCCCGCCACAAGCGGTTCAGGATATAGGTGTAGAGAAGCAGAGTGTGGCGGCTGCCGCCAGGAGGCATAACCGGCTCAATCCTCGTCGGAGGCGGGCGGCGGGACGAGCTGCGCGCCTCCCTTGAGCGGGCCGGTGCCCGGCAATTTTTCGCTCAGCCGCGAGATCGAGCGTTCCAGCTGCTCGCCGCGCAAACTGAAGGTCAGGTCCCCGCGTGTGCGTTCCAGGATGCTGCGGGCCACGTCCGTTTGGCGGCGCAGGCCGTTGGTCACCGCGTCGGGATAATCCATCGTGACCAGGATGGAAAAGATGTCATCCATATGTCCCAGTAGGTGCTCGGCTTCGGCGGAATTGCTCTGCCGCAGCATATCCAGGCAGCGCCGGCGCAATTCCCCGATCGATTCCGCCAGGCCGTTCAAGTAGGTGAAGGAGGGCATGTCCAGTTCTGCGGGGTCAGGCAGCGCCTGGTGGCGGACGAGGGCGCAGGTGATGCTGGCTTCGGCAAATTCTTTGAGGGCATCCTGAGTGTAGCCGGCGAAGTACAGATCCGGATACTTTTGAGCCAGGTCTTTCCGCAGGGCATCCGCCAGCTTCTGCGCCTCATCCAGATGCTCCTGCATGGTGTCAGCTTCATCGCGGTGAACGGCGCGAATGGCCATGGCGCAGTGGCGGGTGAGCGCTCGAGCCTGGGAAAGGGCCTGGTCGCGAGCCTTGGTGCGGGCTTCAAATTCCTGGTGGATTAGTTCGGCGATCGGTTCGAGTTTGTGCATGGATCACTTGGTCTTGTCGGGAGGGGGTGGATTTTCGGAGGGAGGCTGGAAGGGACGGAAAAGGTTGTCGGCCAGGGTGGTGCCACCGGCCGGCAAAAGGATGGTCCCAAAGCTGGCCTCATAGCGGGCGACGTTTTCGGTGAGCGCCTGCAGGAGCAGCTTGATGCCTATCGGTGACATCACGATGCGCGCACTGACCGTCGCCCGGGTGTCCCCGGGCAGGAATCGAGCGAAGTCCAGGACGAACTCGGTCGGGGCGTGGGAGATGCGTGCCAGATTCGCGTAGATCGGCAGGAGGTCTGCCGGGATTTCGAAGGGCAGGGGGATCCCCGGCTTCGGAGCAGGGGTGGTCATATCCGCCTCTCTTTTCGGTTAGAACGGGATATCCCCCTCGTCAGCGGGGGCGCTCGCGCCTTCCTCAGCGGATGGCGCTCCGGCTTCTGCCTCGCCGCGCGAGGTCAGGAAGCGTACGGTTTGTGCGGTGACTTCATAAGAGGAGCGTGCTGAACCGTCCTGGCCATTCCAGATGCGCGGCCCGCCCGTTTCCTTGTCAGGGGTCAGACGCCCCTCCACAAGGACCTTTGAGCCTTTTTTAAGATACTGATTGCAGGTTTCCGCCTGTTTGCCCCAGGCGGAGATGCGGAACCAGATCGTCTCTTTAACCGTTTCGCCGTTGTTGGTGGTGTATTGGCGGTTGCAGGCAACTGAGAACGAGGTGACGGCTTGGCCGGCAGGCGTGTAACGCATCTCTGGATCGCGGCCGACGTTACCAACAAGGATCAGGGTGTGAAACATGGGAATTCTCCTCTCAAGCAGTATAGGTACCGCCGCAGCGCGGCGGTGATGATAGGTATGGCTTATTGTACCTTACCTTCTTTGCGGCGTGTATGCCCTGCCGTTCAGAACCGGGGAGTTGTCAGGTCCCCGTCCGGTCGATGAGCCCCCGGGGTTTTCAAACCTGTCAAACCGTGGTTAAAGCTCGCAGGAAAGCAGGGGAATCTCCATTTCCAGCCCCGTCAGGCCGCCGTGGTGGCCGTAGTAACGCTGTTCGAAACGGTCCTTCTCATACCACCAGACGGACTCGCCGCGGTAGGGGAGGATCACCAGATCACCGGCGCGCGGAGGGAAGAGCGGGGAAATGACCGGTCCAAAGTAGCCGGCCTTGATCAGGTCGGCCACTTTTCGGACCTCGGCTTTGCCTGTGAGCCGGGAGGAGAGGAAGCGCTGGGCTTCATCCACCATCCCCTCCTGGATGTAAAGGAAGAAGTCTCGCGGGGAACCGGCCGGGACAAGAGGCTTCCCCTGGCGGTCGGTTTTAAGGTATTTTTCAACGCCGGTAAAGTGCGGGTCGCGGTTCAGGTAGAGGGCGGTCTGCGGATCGGTCTCGGATTGGCCGTGATCCGCGGTGAGCAGGAATAGGACCTTCTTGCCGCTCCCTGCGACCGCTTTCAGAAAGACCTGTTCCATGGTCGTCAGGAAGACCAGAATTTCGGCCTCGGTCTGAGCGGCCTCGGGCCCGTAGACGTGGCTGAGGGTGTCGATCTTCTCGTTATAAAGGAAGAGATAGGCAGGGGGGGTTGATTCCCGCAGCACCTCGCCCAGGTTGACCAGCGCCTCGGGCAGGGTCCGGTAACCGCGCGCCGTCGCCCCGGCAAAGACCACATTGGAATAGGAGGAAGGGGTGTACTCGCGGTGCTGGAAAATCGTGGCGGTCACGCCCTGCTTTTTGAGGGCCTGGTTCAACGTGGATTTGGGGAAAAGGCGGCCTGGTTTTGCGCCGACGGCCTTGAGCGTATCGCGCTCAGGGGCGCCGGCGAAGGAGAAGAGCAGCGGCGAGATGACCGCCTCCAGGCTCGGCTCGTAGTAGTTCCACTCGAAGATGGCGTGCTCCCCGACGGTCAGCCCGGTGTGGATGGTCGTCAGCTCCGCCGCGGTGGTGGATGGGAACTGGGCAGTGAGTTTCTCAATCTGCCCCTGGCGCGTCATGCGCTTGAGAAATGGGCTCTCCTGGAACTTCTCGAAGAAACGCCAGCCAAAGCCATCCATGAGGACCAGGACGACTACCTCGTACCCGCCGGCCGTCAGCAGTTCCCTGAGGCGCTCCGGGATCCCGGCAAAGCCGCGGCGGTCGTAGAGAGGTTGGATGAAATCGGGGTTCATCAGATGGTCAGCACCACGATCCCGGCGACGGTCAGAAGCGTGCCGAGACCGACCTTCCAGGTCAGGGGCTCACCCCCCAGCAGGATCCCCATCAG
>Ga0116137_1000852_pt1 | contig 22734 bp, 19 predicted proteins | sample June2015DPH_20_1_3_FD_88973 | JGI IMG/M metagenome (GOLD analysis project Ga0116137, IMG submission 88973) | Peatland microbial communities from SPRUCE experiment site at the Marcell Experimental Forest, Minnesota, USA - June2015DPH_20_100 | ecosystem: Environmental > Terrestrial > Soil >...
GCGGCCGTTCGGCCTGATCGAGTACGGCGCGGGGTCGGGCACGCTCGCCCTCTCGATCCTCGAAGGGCTGAGCCGCCACGGCTGGACCGATCTGCTGGCGGCGGTTCGATACGAGCCGATCGAGTCGAATCCACACCGCCTGGCGGACCTCCGCGAAAGGTTCGAAAAGGCCGGCCTTGCCGAGCTCCTGGCGGTCGCCGGCTCCCGATCGAATGGACCCGTGCCCGTCACCGGCGTCATCCTTGCCAACGAGTTCCTCGACGCCCTGCCGGTCCACCGGGTCGTCGTCCGGGACGGGCATCTGCTCGAACTCTTCGTTGCGTGGCGGGAGGGCTTCGTCGAAGTTCAGGCCGAGCCCTCCACCCCCGAGCTTGCCCGCCGCCTCGCCGACGACGGGATCGTGCCCGACCAGCTCGCCGAGGGCCAGCTCGCCGAGATCTGCCTCGGTCTCGCCGCGTGGCTGGACGACGCCGCCAGCCGCCTGGCTCGCGGTTACGTCCTTGCCATCGACTACGGCTACGAGGCGGCCGAGCTGTACGGCCCTCGCCGTCTCGCCGGAACGCTGCTCGGCTATCGCGGCCACCGCGTGCAGGAGGACCCGTTCGCCGACGTGGGCCTGAGCGACCTGACCGCCCACGTCGACTTCACCGCTCTGCGGTTGCTCGGAGAGCGGCGCGGTTTCCGTTCCGTGGCCCTGACCACGCAGTCGGAGTTCCTGGTCGCCGCCGGCCTTGAGTCGGAGCTGCGGGCGCTGCAGGCCCCGCGCGCCACCACCGCCGCGGACTACATGCGGGCCCGCTCCGGCATCGTCCGCATGCTCGACCCCCGCCACATGGGCCGCTTCCGGGTGCTGACGCTGGCGCGTCGAGTGGACAACTCGCCACGATAGGGTAGGCGTCGTATTGAAGCGACCGCCCGTCACGAGCAACGTACGCGGCGGAGCGGTGGACACGCGGCGGGGTCGTGAGATCGCGGAATCGATCTGGCCCCTCGGCGCACCGGCTCCACCGACATCGAAGAACTGCGTGCAGCCGCCAGCCGCTACCCCACTGGCGGTCTAGCCAGGAGACGCGGGCGGCACGACTAAGCCCCGAGCCGCCCGCGCCGACTTTTCATGGCCAATCGCTCGAGGCGCTCGCGGCCGCGACGACACCGGAATCCCCGGCGATCCCGGCCGTGCTGGTAGACTTTCAGCCGGACTGTGAGGGATCGGGCATCGAACCCGTCCCCGTGGCCCGAGACGAAACCCTTGTGCCCGACGCCCCGCGGAGAGCCTGACAACGGACGACGGGTAGTGCTGGAGAGAGATGACCGGCCTCTGGTACGTGCTTGGCCTGGCTGCCGCGGGAGTCGGTTTCGTCTTCCTCGTCATCGGCCTGGCCTGGGTCATATCGCACCGCAACCGCGGCGATCGCCACAAGGGTGTGCCGTATGAGAGCGGCATCGACACCTACGGCGACACCTGGGGCCGGTTCGGCGTCTCGTTCTACATCTACGCCCTGCTCTTCGTCGCCTTCGACGTGGAAGTCGTGTTCCTCTACCTGTGGGCGATCGTGTTCCGAAGCCTGCTGCTGGGCGGCCTGGTGAGCATGGGGACCTTCGTGCTCGTACTCATGCTCGGGCTGGCCTATGCCTGGCGGAAGGGAGCCCTGACGTGGCGGTAGGCGATCGAGGGCCGAGGCGCACCAGGACCGCGCCGCCCGCCGCAGATTCGGCCGCCTCGAGCTTGCCCGCCGCAGCGGCAGCGGCCGGGGGCGATATCGCAGCCGTCGCCCCGGGTGACCTGACCGCACCGATCGTCGTCCCCAACACGTTCTGGCGCGCGACCAACCCCCTGGCCTACGACGGGGGACGTCCGCCCGAGGTCACTCACCTGCGCGAGTTCGGCCGGACGGATGCCGGCCGTCGCGACGACGCCCGCTGGGGCGCCCTCCAGGTCGTGCCTACCAGGGCCGACTACATCCTCGACCTCATCCGGGCCAACAGCCTCTGGCCCCTTCTTTCGGGCCTGGCCTGTTGCGCCATCGAAATGATGTCGAGTGCCACCAGCAAGAACGACATGGACCGCTGGGGCATGTTCCCGTTCCGGGCCTCGCCCCGCCAGTCGGACGTGCTCATCGTCGCCGGAACCCTCACCACCAAGATGTCCGGGCCGCTGATCCGGCTGTGGGAGCAGATGCCCGAGCCCAAGTGGTGCGTTGCTCTCGGCGACTGCACCGTTTCGGGCGGCCGCTACAAGAGGAGCTACTCCACGGTCCAGGGCATCGACCGGGTCATGCCCGTGGACGTCTACATCCCCGGCTGCCCGCCGCGGCCCGAAGGCCTCATCTACGGCATGCTCCAGCTCGGCCAGCTCGTCAAGGATCGGCGCGGGCACTGGCCCGAGCGCGAGATCGGCCCCACCGTACCGGACAAGATCTGAGCGATGGATCGAGCCCTCAAGCGCCGGCTGGAAGCGCGCCTGGGCGCGCAGATCCGGGGGCCGATTCGGCAGCGCCACGACCAGACGGAGATCCGGATCCAGCCGGGCGGCCTCCCGGATGTGCTCCGCACCCTGCACGACTCAGTCGATCTCCGCTTCGAGATCCTGGCGGACCTGGCCGGCGTCGACACCGGCCGGGAGATGCAGGTCGTCTACCACCTCTGGAGCGAGACCACTCCGGACTGGCTCCGCGTGATCGTCGAGGGGCTCTCCCGCGAGGACCCGCGCTGTCCCTCCGGCACCTTTCTCTGGGCCGGCGCGGAGTGGCTCGAGCGCGAGGCCTACGACATGTTCGGCATCGTCTTCGAGGGCAACCGCGATCTGCGCCGCATCTTCATGCCGCCCGACTACACGAGCTTCCCGCTCCGCAAGGACTTCCTGCTGCCGGACGATTCGGCCCGCTCCCCGGGTGAGGGCGTCCGGCACATGGAGCGACCCTTCGCGCCGGCCGTGGTGGCCGGCGATCCCGCGGACGGCGTTCGGCGGGCGCCGGCGAGCTGAGGACGGAGATGCCGACCCGCCCCGCCCGCAGCACGACCCGCACCACGACCCGCGCCGCGGCTCGCCCCAAGGAGCAGCCAGCCCAGCATCGCTCCGAGGACGACCCGCGCATCATGCTCGACCGCCAGGTCAGCGCGGACCTGTACCAGCCAATCCCGCCCTACCCCACCCGGACCGAACGCGAGGCCGAGTTCTACAGCCTCGGCGACGGCCAGATGTTCCTCAACATCGGCCCTCACCACCCGGCCACGCACGGCGTGCTGCGCCTGGTCGTCAAGCTCTCCGGCGAGCAGGTCGTGGACGTAGATCCCGTCCTCGGCTACCTCCACCGCGGCGTCGAGAAGATCTGCGAGAACTCGGACTACTACCACGTCATCGACCAGGTCGACCCGCTCGAGTACGTCAGCTCGCTCTTCCAGGAGTGGGCCGCGGTGCTCGCCTTCGAGAAGCTCATGGACGTGGAGGTGCCGGCCCGGGCCGAGTACATCCGTGTCCTCTCCGGCGAGCTGCTGCGCGTCGCCAGCCACACCCTCTTCATGGGCTTCCTGGCCCTGGACCTGGGCGGCCTGACGCCGATCCTCTACAGCTTCATCGAGCGCGACGAGATCGTCGAAATGCTGGCGGCGCTCACCGGCGCGCGGATGCTCTTCAACTACTTCCGCATCGGCGGCGTGAACGGCGACCTGAACCACGACTTCATGAGCCGCCTGGGCGACTGGATGAGCCGCGCCGCCAGGCAGACCGAGGCCAACACCGGGCTCCTCAACGAGAACGAGATCTTCGTCCGGCGAGCCCGCGGCGTCGGCGTCATGAACCGCGAGATGGCTCTCCGATTCGGCGTCACGGGCGGCAACCTGCGCGCCTCCGGCATCCCGTTCGACGTCCGGCGAGCCCACCCATACAGCGTCTACCCGGCGCTCGACTTCAACGTCCCGACCCGCCTGGAGGGCGACTCGCTGGCGCGCTACCTGATCCGCATGGACGAGGTCCGCGAGTCGATCAAGATCATCGACCAGTGCCTCCACCAGATGCCCGACGGCCCGGTGATGGCCAGGCTGCCGCGGCTGCTGCGGCCCCGCCCGGGACGCGCCTGGGGCGCGGTCGAGGGCCCGCGCGGGATGCTCGGCGTCTATGCCATCAGCGACGGCAGCGACCAGCCGTTCCGTTTCCGCATCCACGACCCGAGCTTCATGAACCTGGAAGTTGTCTCGCACCTGCTGCCGGGCAACCTCCTGGCGGACACGATGGCCATCGTCGCGTCGCTGGACCCGATCATGGGCGGGATCGACAAGTGAGGGCCGTCCGATGACCTTCGCCGGCCGGACCTGGGGCCGCATGTCCCCGACCGCTCGCCTGACCGCGATCTTCGTGCCACTGGCCCTCCTGCTGGCCATCGCCGCGGTCGTGGCCGTGGTGCTGGTCCTGCCCGCACTTGTGAACTTCCTGGGCGCCAACGTGCCGCTGGTCCGGTTCGTCGTCGCAGTCGTGGCGATCCTGGTCCTGACCATCCCGACGGCCTTCGTCTTGATCTACATGGAGCTCAAGGTCATCGCCCGCGTGAACCTGCGGGTCGGGCCCAACCGGATCGGCCCGTGGGGCACGGCGACGAGCCTGGTCCACGGCTTCAAGGTCCTTTCCAAGGAAGACTTCGCGCCGACCGGAGCGGATATGCCGGTCTTCACCCTGGCGCCGGTCGTCACCTTCCTGGCCAGCGTCATGACCCTGCTGGTCATCCCCTTCGCGCCCGGCATCTTCGGCCAGGACTTCAACATCGGCCTGCTCTTCTTCTTCGCCATGGGCGGCCTCTCCGTGCTGGGCCTGCTGATGGCGGGCTGGGCCAGCTTCAACAAGTACTCGCTCCTGGGCGGGCTGCGCTCGGCCGCCCAGATCGTCAGTTACGAGACCCCGCTGACGATCTCGGTCGTGGGCGTGGTCATCCTGGCCGGCACGATGAGCATGAACCACATCGTCCTGGCGCAGTCGGGCTCGGCCCTCGACTGGTTCGTGTTCAAGCAACCCCTGGCGGTGCTCATCTTCTTCATCGCCGCCACGGCCGAGGCCAACCGCACCCCGTTCGACATGACGGAAGCGGACTCCGAGATCGTGGCCGGCTTCGCCACCGAGTACTCCGGGATGCGCTTCGGGTTCTTCTTCTTCGCCGAGTACGTCAACGTGTTCATCGTCTCGGCGCTGCTGGCGACCATCTTCTTCGGCGGCTGGACGGCCCCGTTCGACTGGCCCTGGCCGTACAACCTCAACTGGCTGGCGGCCTCCAGCATCGGCATCCTCTGGATCCCCATCGCCCTCCTCGCGCTGTTCGTCGGGACCGGCGTGATGGCGGTCGCCGTGCGCTTGATCGGAGGCCGGGAGTGGACCGCGCCGAGCGCCTTCGGTCTCGGCTTCATCATCACCGGGGCGGCCATGACGGCCCTCCTTGGCCTGGCCCTGTTCATCGCCTTCGACTGGGCTCAGGGCATCTTCTGGTTCATGGCCAAGACCTACGCCTTCGTCTTCACCTTCGTCTGGATGCGCGGCACGCTGCCGCGAGTGCGGGTGGATCAGCTGATGGGCTTCGCCTGGAAGTGGCTGCTGCCGGCCTCGCTTCTGAACCTGTTCGTGACGGCCGCCGCCGTCATCATCCTCAACCGGTGAGCGCGCGATGACCTTCATTCCCGGCCTCGGCATTGCGAAGGGCATGGCCCTGACGCTGCGCCGCTTCTTCCTGCCCAAGGCCACGATCCAGTACCCCGAAACCAGGCCGGACGTCGCGGTCCGCTTCCGCGGTCGGCTGCAGCTGCTGTACGACGAGTTCGGCAACATCAAGTGCGAGACCTGCTTCCAGTGCGCCCAGGCCTGCCCGGTCGAATGCATCGACATGGGCGGCCACGACACCAAGAGCCGCTTCTACGCCCACTGGGGGCCGGCCGAGATGTACGCCGAGCGGCGCGAGGAATCGGCCCTGCGGCGCTCCGGCCGGCCCGTGCCGGACCAGGCCTACGTCCACTTCGAGCCGATCGACCTGGTCGCGGTCGAGGAGATCCTCGAGAGGCACGACTACGACCCGCACCCGATGCTGCCGATCCTGGAGGAGGTCCAGGCCGCCTACAGCTATCTGCCGGTCGCGGCGATCAAGCACATCAGCCACGTGACGGGCGCCCCGTACGCGCTCGTGTACGGGACGGCTACCTATTACGGCCACCTCAGCTTCGAGCGACGGACCCGAACCGTCGCGGTCTGCCGCTGCACGAGCTGCCTGCTCGCCGGTGCCGGCCGGATCGCGAACGCCATCGGCGAGGGTCTGGGCACGAAGCTCGGCGGCGGGCCAGCCGGCGGCGGGCCGGCCGGCGGCGTGGCGCTCGAGCAACTCCCGGCGCACATCCCCGGCGCGGCCTCGCCTCTCGTCACGCTGGACGGCGAGCCCCAGGCCCACCTGACCGAGACCGGCGCCGGCGCCTGGGGCCGCGCCCTGGCAGGGAAGACCGTGGCATGACGACCTCGAACCTCCTCGCGACGCCCGAGAAGTGGCCGCACCTGCTGCTGCCCGCCGGCGCCACCGACCCGACGGACCTCGAGGCCGCCGTGGCAGCCGGTGCCTTCAAGGGGCTGACCGCCGCCAGGGACATGTCCGCCGGCGAGATCGTCACCTCGCTGGCCAGCTCCGGGCTTCGCGGCCGCGGCGGCGCCGGCTTCCCCACGAGTGAGAAGTGGCGCGCCTGCGCCCTGGCCCCGGCCGATCGCCGCTACGTCGTCGTTCACGCCTACCAGGCCGATCCCGCCGTCTTCGCCGAGCGCGTCCTCCTCGAGCGCAACCCCTACGCGGTTCTCGAGGGAGCGGCCATCGCCGCCGTCGCCGTGGGCGCCTCCGAGGTCATCGTCGCCCTGCGCGTCGAGGCCACCGAGGCCATCGCCACGCTCGAGACCGCGATCCGCGAGGCGGAGGGCGCGGGCTACCTGGGCGACGACGTCCTCGGCAGCGGCCGCGACATCCACGCCCAGGTCAGGCCGCTGCAGGGCGCATACATGCTCGGCGAGGAGACGGTCCTGCTCAAGGGCATCGAAGGCCGGCGCGGCCAGCCCGAGCAGCAGCCACCCTATCCCACGACGAAGGGGCTGTATGGAAAGCCCACCCTCGTCCACGACCCGCAGACCCTGGCCGTGGTCCCGGGAATCGTCGCCGGCCTCCCCGGCACCTACCTCGATTCCGGCGCGAGCGGCAGTACCGGCACCGTGCTCGTCCAGGTTTCCGGCTCGGTCGTCAACGCCGGCCTGGCCGAGGTACCGCTCGGCACCCCGATCGGCGAGATCGTGGCCCTGGCCGGCGGCGTCCCCGCGCCGCACATCGTGAAGGCGCTCCTGGTCGGCGGCCCGTCCGGCGGCATCCTGCCACCGGACGCGCTCACGACCCCCTACGAGTTCGAGTCCCTGGAGGAGGCGGGCGCCCACATGGGCTCCGGGTCGATCGTCGTCGTCGACGAGCGCAGCTGCCTGGTGGATCTCGCCTCCGTGCTCACCCGCTTCTGCGCCGACCAGGCCTGCGGCAAGACGATCCCGTGCCGGATCGGGCTGCGGCGCCTGGCCGAGATCGGAGCACGAGTCTGCGAGGGTCAGCCCCGCGGCGACGAGATCGCGCGCCTGACGGACCTCTCGGCCGACATCGTGGCCAGCCGCCTGTGCGACCACGAACGCCGCTCCACGCTGCCCCTCCTGAGCCTCGTCCGGTACTTCCGCGACGAGCTCGACGCCCACATCGACCGCAGCACGTGCCCCGCCGGGATCTGCCAGCCGATGGCAGCCTCCCGGGCCGGGACCGCTTCCTGAGGCGTCCCATGCCAAGACCCAACCTCCGCCGCGGCCCGAGCGCCCCGCTCGCGACTGCACCGGCGGGCAAGCCCGCCCTGCCCGCCGGCAGGCCCGCGGCGACTCCGCCCGTCCTGGCCCCGAGACCCCTGCCCGTGCTGCCGCCGGCCCCGTCGGTCAAGGACCTCAAGCCCGCGGCGAACGAGAAGCCGGTCTGGAACCGCCGGGCCGGACGAGTCGATAGCCGCCCGGACTCCAAGGCGCCGCGCGACACGGTCACGCCGCTCGACGATTCGCCGGCGGAGCGCCTGATCACGACCCAGGCCCCGCAGCGGCCGCTCTCGACGCCGACCATCAAGCTCGAGATCGACGGGCGCGAGGTCGTCGGCACCGAGGGCCAGACGATCCTCGAGGTCTGCCGGGCCAACGGCATAGACGTCCCTACGCTCTGCTACGAGCCCAAGCTGCCCGGCTTCGGCGCCTGCCGTATGTGCGTCGTGGAGGTCGAGGGCGAAGACCATCCCGCCATCTCGTGCGCTCGCGAGGCCGCGAACGGCATGGTCGTTCGGACCCAGACCGACCAGGTCCGCCGCCTGCGCCGGACCAACCTGGAGCTGATATTCAGCGACCACAACGCGTACTGCCTGCCGCCCTGCCAGAACAAGTGCCCGAGCCACATCGACATCCCGGGCTTCCTCAAAGCCAACGCCGAGGGCAAGTTCCGCGAGTCGGCGCGCATCTTCAAGCGCACCATTCCGTTCCCCTCGATCCTGGGCCGCGTCTGCCCGGCGCCGTGCGAGGAGCACTGCCGGCGCGACGAGGTGGACGAGGCGATCGCCATCCGCGACAGCCACCGCTATGCCGGCGACGTCGTCCTCAAGGGCCAGGCGGAGGGCGTCGAGCCGCCGCTGCCGTTCGAGACCCGGCCCGGGACGGGCAAGAAGGTCGCGATCGTCGGCTCCGGGCCTGCCGGCATGGCCGGGGCCTACTACTTGCAGCTGGCCGGCCACGACACCACCGTCTTCGAGCGCGAGGCCGCCCCGGGCGGCATGCTCCGCTACGGCATCCCCGAGTATCGCCTGCCCAAGAAGGACGTCCTCGAGCCCGAATACGAGGCCGTCTGGCGCCTGGGCGCGAAGCTGGAGTGCCACCAGGCCCTAGGCCGCGATTTCAGCCTGGACGACCTGCGCGGGCGCGGCTTCGACGCCACGATCGTCGCCACCGGCTGCTACGACACCAACAAGCTCGGCGTTCCCAACGAGAACGCCGCGGGCGTCATCGACGGCCTGGAATACCTGAAGATCGCCACCATCGGCCTGCCCTATCCGGGCCACGCCGGCAGCCGCGTCGTCGTCGTCGGCGGCGGCTTCACGGCGATGGACTGCACTCGTACCTCGATTCGCCAGGGAGCGAAGGACGTCACCCTCGTCTACCGCCGCGACATGAAGGACATGCCTGCCGCCAGCGAGGTCCACGAGGCCCTCGAAGAGGGCGCGAAGATGATCTTCCAGGCCGGCCCGACACGCGTCCTGGTCGATGCCCGCAACCGCGTCACCGGGGTCGAGTTCATCCGCATGCGCCCCGGCGCTCCGGATGCCTCCGGCCGGCGCCGCCCCGAGCCCGCGGCCGGGACCGAGTTCGTCATCAAGTGCGACCGGGTACTGCTGGCCATCGGCCAGGGCCCCGACCTGTCGTGGATCGGGCCCGGCAACGAGGGCCTCCAGGCGGTCAGGTACAGGCTCAAGGCCGACGCGGTTACCTTCGAAACCGGCCGGCCCGGCGTCTTCGGCAGCGGCGACGTGCGCATTGGCGCCGCGACGGTGGTCCAGGCCATCGCCGAAGGGCGGCGCTGCGCCTACGCGGTGGACGCGTTCCTGCGCGGCACCGACCTGTCCGAGCTTCGATCACGCGAGCCCTTCGTCGAATGGGAGCCCGGCTTCCTCTCGATCACGCCCCACACCGACGAGCCCAAGGAGCCCCGCCACCGCCTCAAGGCGACGCCGGCGGAGCAACGCAACACGAGCTACGTCGAGTACGAGATCGCCTACACGCAGGCCGAGGTCATGGCCGAGTCGAGCCGCTGCCTGCAGTGCACCTGCGAGGCCATCGGCTACTGCGACCTGCGCAACCTGGGCATCGAATACGGGACGACGCTCCCGAGCCTGGAGCCCCGCAACGACGAGGGGGCCGGCTTCCGGAGCGTGACCGAGAATCGCTTCACCGGCGCCAACCACGACTACATCCGCGACGACAGCCACGCCTTCATCCTGCGCGAGCCGTCCCGCTGCATCGACTGCGGCCGCTGCGCGGCGGTCTGCGCCGATGTCGTCGGCGCGGCCTGCTACGACTTCATGCGCATCGGCTTCGACACGCTCGTGACGACGCCGCTCGACATGAGCCTCAACGACACGCCGTGCGTCTCCTGCGGCCGCTGCGCCGAGACCTGCCCCACCGGCGCCCTGATGCTCAAGCCGCGCGTCCTGGAGAAGTACGACGTGGACGAGAGCCGCTGCATCCTGTGCGGCATCTGCGTCGACGCCTGCCCGTACGACGCGCTGCGCGGCGGCGCCGACAACGAGCTCGCCCACACGGACCGCTCGGCGCCACTGATCGATCTCATCGGCCTGGCCGCGATGGCCCGGGAAACCGAGGTCACCTACATCCAGCGCGAGCGCGACTGGATGGCACACGCCGTGGCCGACGGCCGCCTCGCGGCCACCGGCACCGCCACTGCTTCCGTGGCCCTGAGCGACGGCAACGGCAACGGCAACGGAGCGCAGCACCAGTGAGCCACGACGAGGAGGTCGGTCAGGCATGCCGATAGGCGACACACTCCCGTTCACGGCGATCCGCTGGGACGACATCCTGTTCGTCGCGCTGGCGGTGACGGTGCTCGGGTCGGCCCTGCTCGTCGTGACGATGCGCGACATCATCCGCTGCGGCCTGGCGATGATCCTGTGCTTCGCCTCGCTGGCCGGCATCTACGTCGTGCTCGGCAACCCGCTCGTCGCCGCCGCGCAGGTCCTGGTCTACATCGGCGCGATCAGCGTCCTGGTCCTGTTCGCGATCATGCTGACCCAGACCAAGAACGCTCCCACCCGTCTGGTCTTCCAGACCCAGGCCGTGGCCGCGGCCGTGGCCGCGGCCACGATCGGAGTCGTGATCATGGCGACGGTCCTGGCCACCACCTGGCCCGCCGGCAGCAGCAGGGTCTGGACCTCCACGTCCGACATCGCCACGATGCTCTTCAGCCAGTACGTCCTGCCCTTCGAGGCCGTCAGCGTGCTCCTCACCGCCGCCGTCGTGGGCGGCGTCCTGCTGGCCAGGCGCGAGCCGGCGGCCCGCGACGAGGATCGGCCGTGAGCAACTCACTCGACTCCTACCTGATCCTCTCGGGCCTGCTCTTCGCAGTCGGCACCTTCGGCTTCCTGGCCCGCCGCAATGCGATCAGCATGCTCATGTCGATCGAGCTGATGCTCAACGCCGTCAACCTGACCATCATCGCCTTTGGGGCCTTCGAGCCGGCGCTGCACACGCAGGCCTCGGTCATCGCCCTGCTGGTGATCGCCGTGGCGGCGGCCGAGGCCACGGTCGGCCTGGCCATCGTCATGGCCATCTACCGCAACCGCAAGACGCCTCTCGTCGACGAGTACGACGCCATGAAGGAGTGACGCCATGACAGCCCTCCTTCCGCTCATCCTCCTCCTGCCGCTGGGCGGGTTCGTGCTCACCGGCCTGGTGGGCTGGCGGTACCCCGACGACGCTCACCGCATCGCCGTCTGCGCGGTGGTGGCGTCGTGGGTGGTGGGCTCGATCGTGGCCGCCCTGGCGCTGCTCAACGCCTCGCCGTTCGGCACGCAGGGTGCGGGGATAACGCTCTGGACGTGGATCCCGGCCACGGGCTTCAGCGCCGACATGGGGCTCTTCGTGGACCCCCTGACCGCCTGCCTGCTCATCGTCGTCACCACGATCGGCATGCTCGTGCACGTCTACTCGATCGGATACATGGCCCATGACCCGGGGCGGTGGCGCTTCTTCGCCTACCTGAACCTGTTCATGTTCTCGATGCTGCTCCTGGTCCTGGCCGACAACTTCCTGCTCGTCTTCGCCGGCTGGGAGCTGGTCGGCCTGTGCAGCTACCTGCTGATCGGCTTCTGGTATCCGCGCCGGTTGGCCGCGGTGGCGGCCAAGAAGGCGTTCCTGGTCAACCGCGTCGGCGACATGGGCTTCGCGCTGGCGATCATGGCGATCTGGACCCAGCTGGGCACGCTCAACATGCAGGCGGTCTTCGCGAAGTTCGGCGGCGTCCCCCACGAGTGGCAGATCGCCATCGCCCTGCTCATCTTCTGCGGCGCGGTGGGCAAGAGCGCCCAGTTCCCGCTCCACGTCTGGCTGCCGGACGCGATGGAGGGCCCCACCCCGGTTTCCGCCCTCATCCACGCCGCGACGATGGTCAACGCCGGCGTCTACCTCGTGGCCCGCTGCAACCCGATCTTCGGGGCGGCCCCCGAGGTCATGGTCGTGGTGGCCGCGATCGGCATCTTCACCGCCATCCTGGCCGCCTCGATCGCCTTCACTCAGACGGACATCAAGCGCGTCCTGGCCTACTCCACGCTCTCGCAGCTCGGCTACATGTTCGCCTCCCTGGGCGTGGGTGCCTGGACGGCCGCGATCTTCCACCTCATGAGCCACGGCTTCTTCAAGGGCCTGCTCTTCCTGGACTCGGGCTCAGTGATCCACGCCGTCGGCGACGAGCAGGACATGCGCAAGATGGGCGGCCTGCGGCGCAAGATCCCGATCACCTACGCCACGATGCTCGTCGGCGCGGTGGCGATCTCCGGGGTTCCGCCGCTGGCCGGCTTCTTCAGCAAGGACGAGATCCTGGGCGGAGCCTTCAAGAACGGGTTCCTGTGGGTCTGGGCGATCGGCTTCCTCGTCGCCGGCATGACCGCCTTCTACATGTTCCGGCTGATGGGCATGACCTTCTGGGGTCCGAGCCACGTCGATCCCGAGGTCGAGCACCACATTCACGAGTCGCCGCGGTCGATGACCGGGCCGCTCATCCTGCTGGCCATCCCATCCGCCCTGCTGGGCCTGGCGATCGGCTTCCCGCCGGAGACCGGCCTGCTCCACCAGTGGCTCGCGCCGGTCTTCGAGCACACGATCGCCGCCAGCGGCAGGGTCGAGCAGGCGTACACCTTCTTCGGCGTGGACGGCGCCCTGGCGATCGCCACCACGGCCCTGGTCGCCGTCGCGATCGTCGTGGCCTGGCGGCTCTTCGGCGTCGAGATCCCGGCCCTGGGCCTGCGGGCACAACCCCAGCCGGACCGCGTCCGCGCCCTGAGCGCGCGGCCGGGCCTGTCGTTCCTCTACAAGGGCTCGTCCAACAAGTGGTGGTTCGACGACATCAACCACAAACTCTTCGTCGACTGGGGCGGCAAGCTCGCCGCCGCCGCCCTCTGGTTCGATCGGACGATCGTCGACGGCACCGTCAACGGCATCGGCACCGTCACCACCGACGCCGGCCTCCGGATTCGCCGCATCCAGACGGGCCGGGTCCAGAACTACGCGCTCGGCATCGCCCTCGGCTTGATCCTCATGGCCGTCGGCTATCTCGTGCTCGCGGCCAGGTAGGAGCAAGAACGATGTCCGGCCTGCCGATCCTGAGCCTGATCACCTTCCTGCCGGTCCTGGGGGCGCTGCTGATCGTCGTTCTGCCGGCGGGCAATCCCAACCTGGTCCGGCGCACGGCCCTGGTCACGTCGCTGGCCACATGGGCCCTGTCCCTGGTCCTGCTCGCCTGGTTCGCCCTGGGCCCGGGCGGCTTCCAGTTCAAGGAAACGGCCGACTGGATTCCCTCGTTCGGCATCCAGTACAAGCTCGGGGTCGACGGCCTGAGCGTGCTGATGGTCGTGCTCACGACGACGCTCAGCTGGGTCAGCATCCTGGCCAGCTTCGGGCCGATCAAGGTCCGGGTGAAGGAGTACATGATCTCCTTCCTGGTCCTCGAGGTCGGAATGATCGGCGTCTTCGTGGCCCTGGACCTCTTCCTGTTCTACATCTTCTGGGAGCTGGTCCTGGTCCCGATGTACCTGATCATCGGCATCTGGGGCGGGCCGAACCGCATCTACGCCACGATGAAGTTCGTGCTCTACACGCTGGTCGGGTCCTTGCTGATGCTGGTCGCGATCCTGGCCACAGCCTTCACGTACGAGTCCGCCACCGGATCGTGGACCGGCGCGTTCGACTACGAGAGGCTGACGCAGTTCGCTGCCGCCGGCTCCTTCGGCCACGACTTCCAGCTGCTGGCCTTCCTGGCGCTCTTCCTGGCCTTCGCCATAAAGGTCCCGATGTTCCCGTTCCACACCTGGCTGCCCGATGCCCACACCGAGGCCCCCACGGCCGGCTCGGTGATCCTGGCGGGCGTTCTCCTCAAGCTCGGCGCCTACGGCCTGATCCGTTTCGCCGTCCCGCTGTACCCGTTCGCGGCCCACGCCTTCGCCTGGCCGATCATCGTCCTGAGCGTAGTCGCCATCGTCTACGGCGCGATCGTCTCGATCGTCCAGCCGGACCTCAAGCGCCTGGTCGCGTACAGCTCCGTGAGCCACATGGGCTTCGTCACGCTGGGCATCTTCGTGTTCACCGCGGCGGGCCTCCAGGGCGCGATCCTGCAGATGATCAACCACGGCCTCATCACGGGCGGGCTCTTCCTCCTGGTCGGCGTCGTCTACGAGCGCACCCACGACCGATCGATCGAGAAGATGGGCGGCCTGGCCGCGACCATGCCGTTGTGGTCCACCGTCTTCGGCTTCTTCATCCTGGCCTCGATGGGGCTGCCGGGACTGTCCGGCTTCGTCGGCGAGTTCCTGGTCTTCGTCGGCTCCTTCACCTACGCACCCGTGATCGCCGTGGCCTCGATCATCGTCATGGTCCTGGTGGCCACGTACCTGCTGTGGATGTTCCAGCGCGTCGCCTTCGGCGCCGTCTCCGACTTCCTGAGGGGCCTGGGCGATCACCTGACCGACATGAGCCGCATCGAGTTCGTCACCATCGCCCCGCTGGCTGCGCTGATCGTCGTCTTCGGGCTGTTCCCGAGCTTGCTCCTCGACTTCCTGCGCGGTCCGGTCCAGGCATTCCTTGCGGCCGCCGGCGTCGCGGTCGGCTGAGAGGAGACGCATGCGATGAGCTGGTCGGACCTCGGAACCATCGCCCCGGTGGTGCTGGCCGTCCTGGCGGCCGCGGCGGTGCTGGTCGTGGACCTGGCGGCGCCCGGACACCGCGCCCCGGCCATCGCCATCGCGCTGGGGGGCCTGGCCCTGGTGGCGCTCGTGATCGTGTCGCTGGCCGGGCACAGCCAGACCGCCTTCGGCGGCGCCTACGTCCTGGACAACCTGACCAGCTTCCTGGATCTGCTCTTCGTGGCAATCGCCGCCCTGACGATCCTCTTCGCCAATGACTACCTGGAGCCGCGCGGCCTGCCGATCGCCGAGTTCGCCGCCGTCCTGATCTTCGCCGTGACCGGAGCCATGCTCATCGCCGGCTCGGCGGACCTGCTGCTCCTCTTCGTGGCGCTCGAGCTGATGGTCCTGCCCGGCTACCTGCTGGCCGGCTTCGCCAGGCACGACCCCTACTCGACCGAGGGCGCGATCAAGTACTTCCTGCTGGGCTCCTTCTCGAGCGCCATCCTGCTGTTCGGGCTGGCCTACGTCTGGGGCCTGACGGGCAGCACGCGCGTAGACGTCGTGGCCGCGGCCCTGACCACCGCCGCGGCGAAAGGTTCGATCCAGCCGGGGCTCGCGCTGGGCCTGGCCTTCATGACCACCGGCGTGGCCTTCAAAATGGCCGCCGTGCCTTTCCACTACTGGACCCCGGACGCCTACCAGGGCTCGCCCACGCCCGTCACGGCCTACCTTTCGGTCGGGCCCAAGGTGGGCGCCTTCGCGATCGTCCTGCGGCTATTCGTGGAGGCGCTGGGTCCGCTCAAGGCCGATTGGCTGCCGGTCGTGATCGTCCTGGCGGCGCTGACGATGACCCTCGGCAACCTGGTGGCGATCACGCAGGACAACGTCAAACGGATGCTGGCCTACTCCTCCATCGCCCACACCGGCTACATACTCGTGGGCCTGGCGGCGTACGCCGGCGGGCAGCAGAGCGGCATCGCGGCCATCCTCTTTTACGGCGCGGCCTACACGTTCATGAACATGGGCGCCTTCGCGGTGATCACGGCCCTGCAGCGCCGGCCCGGCGTCACGAGCCAGATCTCCACTTTCGCCGGTCTGGGCCGGCGCGATCCGTGGCTCGGGGCGCTGATGGCGCTCTTCCTGCTGTCGCTGACCGGCATCCCGCCCCTGGCGGGCTTCTGGGCCAAGGCGTACGTGATAGTCGCCGCGGTCCAGGCCGGCGGCTGGCTGTCGGCCCTGGCCGTGCTCGCGATGCTCAACGCGGCCGCGGCGGCCTTCTACTACCTTCGCGTGGTCGTCTACATGTACATGCGCGAGCCGGCGGAAGGGATGGAGGTCGCGAAGCCCGGCGTCCTCTTCCGCACGGGCCTGGCCGTGACAGGCATCGCGACTCTCGTCTTTGGGCTCTTCCCGGCGATCCTGACCGTGGTCAACAACGCCGCCGACGTACTGAAGGGTTAGCGCTGGCGCGGGCCGCGACCAGACGGGCCAGGCACCTGGTTTGCTGTGACGCCACGGGGGGGTTGCGCAGGCGCTTGGGGGAGTTGAAGTGACCCCCTCAGGGCGCCTCTCCTCGTGTGATCGGCTCGGCGACGCCCGTGTCCCACCCTGAAGGACGGCCGATGCGCCACATGCGCCTATCCTCGCCTGGGGTTGACGGCCTGCGGCCAACCATCGACGGTGCTATCTGTTACGAGAGGCTGGGCCGGTTCAAGGAGAGGTCGCATGAAGCCGCGGGTGGGTGTCTGTCTGCTCAATGGCCACATCTCCGAAGCCAGGCTGGCGCATGCTCGCAGGCGCATAGCCGGCTGGTCCGGTCGAATCGCAGCATTCGTGCTCGTGGGGCTCGTCGTCGTGGCCTGCAGCTCCTCGGCCGCCAGCCCGACATCCGCAGCCGGCGGCGGAGAAGCGTCCAGCGCCGGCCCGAGCACCGGTCCGACGACACAGGCCAGCAGCGCTGGGCAGGTTGGCGTGACAGTGTCCGACCCTTGCTCGCTACTGACCCAGGCTGAGGTCAGCGCCGCGCTCGGGGTGTCGGTCGGCGCGGGCGACTCCGCATCCGACTCGCATGCGTGCGACTGGACGTACACCCCACCCAACGGCTTGGTGCCCACGGCCCAGGCGAGCATCGTCATCGATTTCGGAACCCCGTTCTCGAGTCTCTGCGGCGCCCCTTCCAACGCTGCCCTCGGGATCACGATCGTCCAGGTCGGAGGGGTCGGCGACGGCGCCTGCTACGACGAGATCCAGGGGTTGGGGACGACCATGATATTCGAGAAGGGAGGCCAGGCCTTCTCGGTGTCGGCCAGCCTCGGGGCCGCCCCGAACACGACGGTCGAGGCCGACGAGAAGACCCTGTCCCTCGATGCCGTGGCCAGACTCTGAGCCCAAAGCGCCGGCGCGTCTCTACCGCACCGTTTGGCCGCGACCGGTCGGGGGCACCGAGCCGGCAGGCGGCCTTGTCATCTTTAGGTCGGGGATGGCTGGTCCGGCAACCGACGGCCGTTGGCCCGCAAGTTGCGCACGGCCACATCGGCTGGAACGCCAGCTGTCTGGCGGACCTCGCGGGCATCCCGCTCCTCGGTATCGAGGCGGGCCATGGCCCGATCGAGAGGGCTGCTGTCGCGGTCACGCCGGTTACCGGGCGAGCGCCGCGTCGCGCTCCTGCTCGATGCGCGCCAGGGCGAGCCGGTCTGGCGCTTCGCGACCGGCGAGGGTTGCCGAGAGCCAGTCGCAGTCCTTACACTGTCCGCACCTAGGAGGAAGTCGTAGTGGCTGCTACGAAGCCGGATGAGGCTGTTCTAAGGGGCTGGCTCGCCACGATGCCTCGGGAGGCCCGCAGCAAGACCCTGGCGATTGCCACCCCCGCCTCCTTCCCGGGGGGCACCGAGATCATGCGCGAGGGCGACCGCGTGGACCGGTTCGGTATCGTTGCCTCCGGTCGGATTGCGCTTCACCTCGCCGTCTCAGGGCGAGGCCAGGTGACACTCGAGACGGTAGAGGTCGGCGAGGTCTTCGGGCTCTCCGCGCTCGTGCCGCCGCACCGGGCGACCGCAACCGCCACCGCAGTCGGTGACGTTGACGCGCTGGTCGTTGATGCCGCCGCGATACGGTCGCTGTTCGAACAAGATTGCGAGTTCGCGGCGTCGGTCTACTTTGCCGTGGCCCGAGCTCTCCTTGGACGACTGGACGCGGCACACGAGGCGCTCATCGACCTCTCGGGCGGCGCAAGCTCCCCCGTTCCGTAGTCGGGCCCGCGCTCGCCCCTCGGCCATCCAGCGATAGTTCGATGGCATCTCGGGCATGAGCGGCACACTGGAGCGTCCCAGGGCCGTCAGGCGGGCGCGCCGAACCGAAGGCTGAAAGGGCGCGGCGCCGACTCAGCCGTCGCCGAAGGGCGGGATGGTCGCTGCCGGGTTGTCACCGGCCGGGCCGGGCGTCGGCGTCGGCGTCATGATCGGCAACGGCGTCGGTGTCGGCGTCGGCAGGATTACCGGGGTCGGCCGGGCCGGCGTCGCCACGGCGGGGCCGGGCATCGCCACGACAACGCCCGCAAGGAGCACCAGCGTCGTGAGCACACCCAGGAGCACCGCGAAGACAAAGCCAAATCGTCGAGCCATGGCGTGAGGTTACCAGGAATCGGCTCCCCGCGGCGAAACGGAAGACTGGAATCTTCATCCGGGCCGCGAAACTCGAGGGTCCGGCCCGAGGCGGCCGGCACGCGCGCCTGTTAGGATGCCGGCCGATGCTTCGGATTCGCTCCTTCGGTCACGGTCTGCGCGGCGCCGTGGCGCGCCCCGCGCGGGCCCTCGGTCGGCTCCTCCGGCCGCTGGCGCGCCAGGCCGCCGACCTGCTGGGCCTCGTGCCCGCGCTGTTTGCCGGAGCCGGCGTCTTCCTGATCGTGGCGGGCCTCTTCAGCTACTTCACGCCCGGCGCGCAGGGCGACACGTCGCCGACCGCCGCGGTCACCGTCTCGCCGGCGCCGTACACGCTTGCGCCACGTGCGACCACCTCGCCCACGGGCTCCGGCGGCGCGCCGTCGCCAACGGGCAGCTGGGCGATCGCGACGCGGATCGTGATTCCCGCTCTCAACATCGACCTGCCAATCCAGGCCGCCCCTGCCAACGAGCAGTTCCCGCTCTGCAACACGGCCGAGTACCTGACGCTGGGCAAGGTCTACGCGTACCCCGGCGCCCCGCAGGCCGTTTACCTCTACGCCCACGCTCGCGTCGGCATGTTCTGGCAGCTTCTCGCCCACTCCAAGATCAACAACGGCGCCGGCATGATCGGCATGTGGGTGGAGGTCTACACGGCCGACGACCAGCGGCACATCTACGAGATCACTCAGGTGATCCGCCACGTGCCGCCGAATACGTCATTTGCCAACCAGGCACTGGCCGCCACGACGGACCAACTCTGGATGCAGACATCAGAGGGGCATGCGGACTCGTCGCTGAAACTGCAGGTGGTCGCCATGCCGATCGGCGTCCTGGCCGCCTCTTACGCGGACTCCCATCCCAAGCTCACAGGCACGGTCTGCCCCGACGCGCCGCTGTGCACCGCTGCCGGGCAGGGTGGCTGCCGAAAGCCCTGAGCCACCTGGAGGCCGTGGTGGTCGGCGCCATTCCTTTCGCCCGACCTTTTCGAACTCATCGGATCGGGCTGCCGCGCGAGAAGCATCGGTAGTTGCCCATCGTCAGGTCGACGTTCGGAACCGCCCTGGTCGCACTCGGTCATGCATCGTCGGCAATCTCAGGGCAGGTAGGTTCCGGTCGGATCAACCTCCCGCAAGCCCGAGCGGCGGAGCGCAAACCACACCAGGTCCGCAAGTTCCGCCTGAAGTGCCGGGGCAGCGCCAGGGGCGTCGAGTCTGCCTTCATGCATCAGCTCGTTCCGGACCTTGTAGGCGCGCTGAGTCAGCGTGCGGCCCCCGGCCACGGGATTGGCGATTCCCAGATGAGACAAAGCTCTTGCCACCTTCTGGTGCTTTCGCCCGGGGAAGCGCTCCGCGAGCGCTTCAAGAATCGCCCAAAGGCGAGCAATCGCAGCGGACGGGTTCGTGTCCCGGCATGCTTCCGAGAAGAGATCGGCGAGTACCTTCGCCTGTGGGTGGTCGGTGAAGGCGTCCAGGATTCTGAGCAACTCCTCCTGCTCCGAGACGATAGGGACATTCGTTATCTTCCGGTAGTCCGCGTGAACGTACCTCGCCTCGTACTCCCCGTTTCCCAGATCGACGAACGCCCCCAGCGGCCTGCCCCGCCCGAACTGGCTGTACACAAGGGCGGACGCGACCGCCATGGCTCTGGGCGCTGTGGCCGACAGTGCTTCCTCGATTGCCGCCGCCGGGACTCCCCTCTGGACGATGGCCACCATGTCCACAATGGGAGTCCGCCAGCTGGCGAACGTGAATTCGAGTCCGAAGTGATCCGCGAACGACTTCGCGGCTTCGCGCAAAGCGCAGTCTTCGGCGCTCAACGGAAGAACGGCGAACTCATCGAATCTGAGTTCCTTGGGCACGTACAGCTGATCGAAGAACCATATGACCGTGGCCATGTTGCCCCTTTTAGGTGACAAGGCTGGAGCCGCGCTCGCCACTTTGGACGCTCACGCGACAGAAGGCCGGCCTGACCGACTGGCGGCCTCGCCGAGTCTTCGGCGCTGATCGTTCGCGCACGGGCATCCTACTTCGTGAAGAGGCACGACGGCCAACCCAAGATCGTGCCCTGACAGCGTGATCGCGACTCAGCACGTGGGACATTGGCGATCCTCTGAAGCGCATCTGCGATCCAGCTCTCCACCAGATCCGGCGCGTGGGAATCGCCGGGTCAAAGCCTCTCGCCCAGACCACGCCTCCGGGCTGCCGCGCTCAGCGACCCGCTATATCCAGTCGATCTTGTGCAGAATCGCGGCCGCCAGGGCCGCCAGGAGCAGGCCGGCGAAGGTGACGATCCAGAAGCCCGGGCCCTCGCCAGCGCGGAAGGCGGCTTGCGCTTCGCTCATGCCGAAGATCCCCGCGACGGCCCCGATGCCAGCCACCACCACGGTTACGCCGGTGAGCCGCTTCATGATCAGCGAGAGGTTGTTGTTGACCGTGGAGAGATACGCCTCCAACGTCGCCGAGGCCAGCTCGCGGTAGGTGTCCAGCTCGTCGGTCAGCCTGATCAGGTGGTCGTACGCGTCGCGGTAGTAGAGCCGGTTCTCGGCCGAGACCGGCATCTCCTCACGACTCGAGAGGACGTTGAACATCTCGCGCTCGGGGGCTGTGACCCGGCGGATCAGGATCAGCTCTCGCTTCAGCTCGAACAGTCGCTCCAGGAGAGCCCTGTCGGCGCTGGCGACCACCTCGTCCTCGACGGCGTCGATCTCGTCGCCGAGCCGGTCCAGCATCGGAAAGTAGGCGTCGATCGTGTCGTCGCAGAGCGCCCATAGAAGATGATCCGGCCCGCGTCGCATGGCCTCCTCGACGCCCTCGCGGAGGTGGCGCGTCGCGCGCGAGTCCCACCAGCGACTGTGGCTGCTGAGCAGGAAGCGCTGGCCCAGGACGAAGTCGAGCTCGCGGTCGTAGATGGTGCCACCGTCGAAACCCAGCGAGAAGACTACCAGGTGCAGAATCTCGCCCATCTGTTCGAGCTTGGCCCGCTGGTCGCGCTCGGCCAGGTCTTCGATGAGCAGGGGATGCAGGCCGAGGATGTGGCCGACGTCGGCCAGCTGGCCTGGGGTCGCCTCGCCCAGATCGACCCACACACGAGCCTGACGCAAGCCTACGGCGCGCTCGAGCTCAGCCAGCGCGGCTCCGCCTTCGAGGTCGCGGAAGACGCCTCCGTCCAGCGAGACGACGCGGATGACGGGGCCGTTGGCGTGGGCGGATTCGGCCTGGGCCGCTTCGGCCGGGTCGCCCGCCTCAAGAGACGCTTGCTTCGGCATGTGTCCCATCCTCCGTCGAGCCTTCCTGAGCCGTCGCGGTGCCCCGGCCCTCGTTTCGCAGCGCCAGGGCCGGGACGACCGCGACGAGCGTCACCGCCGCCGCCACCAGAAAGATGCCGACCATGATCGAGGCTGCCTTGTTGGCCGCCCAGCTCTCGAGCGCCTGGACGACCAGGCCGTCGTGCAGCGACCGGTCGCGCAGATACGCCGGGATGTACTGCTTGTAGGTGTCGCCCGATCCGTAGATCTCATTCGAGATCCGGGTGATGGTCGTCGAGCCGTAGGCCGTCAGGGCCGCCATGCCCACGGCCATGCCGATCATTCGGGCCACGGTCACCGTCGCCGAGGCGGCGCCGAAGGCATGCCGGCCGGCGGCTTCCACGGCAGCCGTCGAACGCGGCGTGACGGTGAGCCCGAAGCCGAGGCCGAAGACCGCCGCGGACGCGGCGAATGAGTTCGTGTCCGCGTCGGCGGTCCACGTCGACATCCAGAGCAGGCCGCCCGCACTGAGCGCCAGGCCGGCGAGCGTCATCAGTCGCAGCGAGAACAGCCGGGTCAGGAAGCCCGACAACAGGGCCCCGAGGGCCATCGCTCCCGCCAGCGCCCCCAGGACGACTCGTTGCTCCGCGGGACCGCCGTAGAGGACGCGATCGACGAAGACGGCCCCGCCCACGATCGCGGTCGCCATGCCGTAGCCGGTGAGCAGCGAGACGAGCGCCGCCGAGCTGAAGACGCGGTCGGCGAAGAGGCGCGGGTCGAGGAACGGATCCGGGCGGCGGAGCCCGTGGACGACGGCCGCGACACTGGCCAGCGCGCCGATGACGAGGAGCCCGCCGACCGCGAGCTCGA
>Ga0116137_1000854_pt1 | contig 22686 bp, 19 predicted proteins | sample June2015DPH_20_1_3_FD_88973 | JGI IMG/M metagenome (GOLD analysis project Ga0116137, IMG submission 88973) | Peatland microbial communities from SPRUCE experiment site at the Marcell Experimental Forest, Minnesota, USA - June2015DPH_20_100 | ecosystem: Environmental > Terrestrial > Soil >...
ACACGAAAGCCGGGCACGCGCCGAATCTGCTCGGAGGTTGCCACCAGCGCGCCTGCTTCTCCCAGCGTGATGATGACGACCCTCACACCCTGTTGGAGTAAGACCCTCGCGGCCGCCTCGCGCGTGGATATCGCCCAATACCGCGATACCGAACAGATCCTGTTCCTGCCGGATGTATATGCTTATGCCCAGGGATTTGCCAGTGCGAACTCCGCCTACCTCGCGGGCCGTTCGATCCCTGTCTCGGTGAGCGGCATCCGCCTCGACGAAGTCACCCGGGTGGTGGCGGTGAGCGTAACCGCGGATCTCTCGCCGCTCCTGCCGTCTCTGTTGCAGGGGGGAGGGGTCATCACGGTGACCGGCTATGCCTAGGCGCGCCTGGACGGGAGGTAGGGAGGGAAAGGACGAATTTATCTACGTGGGTTTTGTTAAAAAAAGACAAGCTTCTTGTAAGATGGTGATTGTCGCAGTCGCCACTTTAAGGAGCTCGTCATGTCTATTGTGACCTTGCGGCTGCCCGTTGTCATGCGATAATATGTCGGAGGTCCGAAGAAGTGTTTATATTGCGAAAGGGAGATCTTCCAGCGTTGGGGAGAAGTGCGCAAGCCGATGTGTTGTCACGACCGGTTTGAATACAACCCTGACCGGCAGCTTGCCCGAACGGGTCAGGCCGGCTGCGATCTTTCGAGAATCTTCTGCCACCTTTTTAAGCGTCTTATCGCCATATAAATGCTGACTGCCGGTCACAAACCAAACTTCAAAATCGCGAAAATCGATCATCAGATCACCTCCTTACCAAAATAGACCGCTTTTGAGGTGGAGCCTTAATCCTCGAGAACGTTCCCAATTTTGTCAATAAGTTGATTTCACATCAGACGTTAATTAACGAGCTGAAGCTCTCAGCCAAACGCGCATCTCACCTGGTTCGCGGTTATCCCATAGGCAATATGGTAGGGCAGTTAATTCAATCTCATTTACTTTTGGCGATCGGCTCCGGTAAAGCGTTTCGCCCCAACCAGCATCGTCAATGGCTGTTCCTTTGCCGCGGATTACGGTGACCCCGTTTAGCAGATTGGGGCGGTATTCAGCGATGAAGTCGCGCTCGATCTGAAACGGATTAACAGCAATACGATTGAGTGGAAGATTGTTGTGATCTATCCCTTCAAGACAGTAAATGAGAGGTCCACGTTGGATGGCCACACAGCCCTCGAGATTTCGGACGGCTGGGTTGGCCCAAATGGCCTTGATTGGCAACGGCATTGAGTAAAAGATCTGGTCCCTGTTTTTCCATTCATTGGTCAGGCTGAGATATCCATTAATATCCGGTTGCATATCCATCGCTTTACCGTTTACCTCTATTTGAAAATCTTCACACCAACCCGGGATACGGATGTGTAGGGTAAAGGTTTCTGGTTGTTCTACCCCCAGTTCAAATAAAACATCTCCATCCCATGGATACCGTGTGGTCTGTCTGATGTTAATTTGCTTACCACCCAGTTTGATATCGGCGTTACTATTGGCGAAGAGATGTACCCACAAGTCATTTGCTCCTGTAGAGTAAAAATAATTCCCAATACTGGCAATCATGCGGGCCAAATTGGGTGGACAGCAAGGGCATTCGAACCACTCAACACGATGCTTGTCCCCGACAGAGGATAAAGGGTTATCGTAAAAGAAGTGCCTGCCTTTCATTGACACCCCACTTAAAAAGCCATTATATAACCCGCGTTCCATTACATCAGCGAACCGGCGATCACCTTCAAACTGGAGCAGACGATGGTTCCACAGTATCAGACCTATGGTTGCGCACGTTTCGGCATATGCAGTCTCGTCAGGTAGATCATAGTCTTCTGTAAAGCCTTCATTGTGCTTGGATGGGCCAATTCCACCGGTAATGTACATTCGGCGATGCATCAAGTTATCCCATACTCGTTGGCATGTTTCCAGCAGGGTAATATCCTCAAATTCTGCCGCGAGATCTGCCACAGCACAATACAGATACATAGCCCGAACAGCATGCCCAACAACTTTCTCTTGCTCTCGGACAGGAACCTGCGCCTGGCAATATTCGTAAGTCTTCGCCCAATATTTCTGTGGATCTTCACCACGTGCCCTCGCCTCAAGGTCGTAATAGTGCGGTTGCTCCGGTGATTGTTGCCCACGTTCATTGATAAAGTAGCTAGCCAGCGTCAGGTAACGCTCGTTGCCAGTGGCATGGTACAGACGTATTAACGCCAGTTCAATTTCCGGGTGTCCGCAATAGCCGCGTTTCTTACCCGGTTCCCGACCGAAAGTCGCATCGATGTGGTCTGCGTAGCGGCTAAGCGCGTTTAACAGTTTCCTATTCCCTGTGGCTTGATAGTGGGCAACAGCCGCCTCAATTAAATGACCGGCACAATACATTTCGTGCCAGTCCCGAAGATTTCTCCAGCGCATTTCCGGCTGGATTGTTGTAAAGTGCGTATTTATGTATCCGTCCGGCTGCTGGGCGCCGATAATCTTATCTGCCGTATGGTCGACTAGTGTCTTGAGATTCGGATCGGGATGGATTGCGAGGGAGTAGCAGGCTGCCTCCAGCCACTTGGCGGGGTCCGAGTCCCCAAAAATGAGCACAATCGGCGAAGGTACAGGCCGAGTGAAGTTGAGATCAAAGGCACCAATACGTCCAGTATCTTGCAGCTTTTTATAGATATAAGGCAATGTTTCAATGCGGTTCGTTTCAATACGGGGCGACCAAAAGGTGTCGGTGAAACGGATCTGGGTGAAAGAAACGGAAGAAAGTTTTCTTTTGGCAATTGTCATTTCTAATTAATCCCTTGAGCGAGGTGGTAGTAAAGATCGCTCCCGCGTAACTCCTTAATGAATTGATCCAAATGGGTATGCGGGTGAATGCGTAAAAATTCTATGCTGGCCATTTCGGCAAAATCTTCAAAGTGCTCCCTTCTCAAAAGCTGACTGAAGGCAGTGTGATATGTACCGCACGCTATGATCCAAACTGAAGTACCGATCTTTAAAAAAGTCTTTGTTATGCATGGTTTACTAGCATCTATCGCATGATTCTGATTGGGTTAGGAGAATTCGAGACAATCTGTCTCCTCAGGACGAGATATCAAAATACATGTAGTAATTCTTGCCCTTACCAATTAAATAAAATGGACGAAAGATACCGGTAGACTTATCGCCATGAACAGCGAAGGCTAAAGGCTCATCTTATTGACCTAGATTTTACCGCACACGGATACGTTGATGCCCAGCTCGGTCATGGCTACGGCTTTGGCGTACAGCGCCTTGCGTGCATTTGCCTCACCGGGCGCGTAGACCACCTGAATGTGATTGGCCTTGTGTCGTGCCATGAATTGATCTCGCGTTATTCCTTTCATGACCATGTGCATTATCGGCCATTGCGTGGTCGTCAAGCGCCAACGTTCTTCGGTTTCTGCCTTCGGCAGTTTGATTGCCTCACCAAGACCGATGTCGCAATTGAGCTTGCCGTTCTCGATGAACACACGACTCCACACCACCCAGCCAGGCTTGCTTACACCCTTGATCGTGCCGCCGCCCTTTGGGAAGTACATCGCGGGTTGGCGTTCGCCCGATGCACCTGCAAAGCCACCGCTTAGGTGTGCGGGCGGGACACTGCCAGAAATCTCCATCGCCCACACAAAGTCGTCGATGCCATTGCCGCTGAACCAGCGACCCCAGCGTACGTCGTGCAGAGTTGTCTCTGGCGCGAAGCCCAGCTTTGTCCATAATCTATTGGTAATCGGCGCGTCGATGCCGCTGCACTCATCGACTTCGTTGAAGTGTGGCAGGGCTTTGCCCGCGTACAACTCTTTGCCTGTCACTTCGTGATAGACTGGCGGACGCTCGACATTGTTAAGCAAGCCTTCGGCCAGATCGGAGGCGGGCGTTAAATCTTTCATGCCTTGTTGGTATTGGATGCCGATCGTGGCACAGCCGAATTCATCAGCGATGCGCATCGCCGCGATGTACATCTTGCATTGCATCAGCACCTGCTCTTTGGTCAGTTCTGTGGTTTCATCGGTGCCCAGCTTGAATCTCATGCCGCGCGCCAACAGCCAATCGTACACTGCGTGAGCTTCTGTATCGGCCACGGTCAGCATCTTGGCATACAACGCCGATTGGCTCAGCCGTTCTTTATACACGCCAAGTGGGAAGAGCAATTCATCGGGGACGATCGCGTTATACATTCCCATGCAGCCCTCGTCGAAGATGCCCATGATAGAGCACTGCTTGTGGAATTCCTTGGCAAACTTGATGCCGGTCTTCACGGCTGCCGCGGGTGATTCAGTGGGATCGAACTTGTGGACGTGTGGCGTGTTTGGCTCGACGCAACCGTTCTTCAACCATGTGCGCAGACCAGCAAGAAAGAATTCGTCGGTGAAATTTTCGCTCCACAGGGTGCTGTACTTGCGGCCCGCTTTGGTCAGGCTGGCGTTGAGATTTAACATGCCTACCAAGCCTGGCCACGTGCCACTCCAGTTGGCTACGGTCAATACCGGACCGCGATGCCCCAGCAAGCCGGGCAGCACGTGCTGCGTGTACTGCCATACCGCTTCCGCTATGATTATCGGAGCATCTTTCGGAATCTTGCGAAAGACTTCCAGCCCGTACTTCTGACTGTCGATGAAACCGTGTCCCTTCATGGGATCAAACGAATGCGCGCGCTTAACCTTGCCTCCTTCGCGCTCGATAGTAGCGACCAACTGCTGTTCCATCGTGGCCTGCGCCGCTTCGCAATTGCGATTGGCCGACAGTCGCAGGTCGCCGCTGGCTACCAAATAGATTGTGTCCATGAGCATCTCTCCTTAAATTAGACAGAAAAGAGTGGACAGGGGTACGGGCATGGGCGCGCTGGTCACCACCCGGATCTGGACGGCGCTCGGTCTCGACCCGGCCACCACCCTGCACGACATCCGCCGGGGACGGCAATACCGCGGCGATGGGTTTGAAGATCAGGAGATACTCTGCAAGAATGACTCTACCTCGGCGGCTGTGGGCAAGGAGGGTTGCGCGCCCAGTCGTGTGACTGACAGGGCCGCGACGGCATGGGCGTAACGTACGGATGTATCCATCGACTCTCCCCGCGCCAGCGCCACGGCTAATCCAGCATTAAACGCATCCCCCGCTGCGGTGGCATCCACAACCTTCACACGAAAGCCGGGCACGCGCCGAATCTGCTCGGAGGTTGCCACCAGCGCGCCTGCTTCTCCCAGCGTGATGATGACGACCCTCACACCCTGTTGGAGTAAGACCCTCGCGGCCGCCTCCAGCGTCTGTTCTCCTGTCAACAGGCCCGCTTCTGTCTCATTTGGAGTCAAGATATCTATAAGAGACATCAGTTGTGTGGACAATGACTGAGCTGGGGCAGGATTAAGAATGATACGCAGGCCTGCCGCTCGACCGATTCGGGCGGCGGCCTCTACTGTCTCTATCGGCGATTCCAGTTGGAGCAATTCCACTTGAGCACTGGTTACCGCGGATCGCGCAGCTTCCACGTCAGCCGGGGTAAGGCGGCGGTTCGCACCCGGTGCGACGGCAATAAGGTTTTGTCCATCCTGTCCGACGACGATGAGGGCCACGCCGGAAGGCGCGTTGGCATCCTGAACGACGTATTGGATGTTTAACCCCTCCCGCTGGAAGTTGTCCAACGCCTGCCGGCCAAACAAATCCCGGCCAACACGGGCCACAAACGTGACCGCGGCACTCAACCGGGCGGCCGCCACAGCCTGATTGGCGCCCTTGCCGCCAGCCGCGGTAATCAAATCGCCACCAAGCACTGTTTCACCCGGGCGGGGCAAACGCTCTGCGCGCACGATCAGATCTGTGTTGGAAGAACCGACGACAATGATGTGAGGCATGCTGACACCCTCTGGATATACCGACTGCTGACCCTAGCCTCCGGTTGAATGAAACCGGTCAGGTAGAAGCGCGTGGCGATGGCCAATATTGCGCTGGTGTATCTGCTGGTGCAAACGTTCGAAAAGGCTGGCTCCTCAAAGTATGTGGCTTTGCTGGATGGCGAAGCGACGCCACACGGGAGTGCTGGCCTGGGTGCCATCCTCGTACTCCAGTGCGTACTCGGAGACCCATATGCCCAACGCGTTGCTATTCACGGTGCCGTCGGCGAATTCCTCTAGGTATCGGGTCGGCCAGTCCTCGACGGCGTGTAGGAAGATCACGCAGGTGGCCCGTACTCCACCGGCTTCGACGCGAACTTTATCTCGATCCAGCAGCACCACGTTGGGCATGTCCGGCAAACCCAGCTCGAAGGGGATGCCATGAAAGGACTGAGGGCCAAAAACTGTTTCCCTGCTTGAACCAATCGCAGGGAGGCGGGGAGATTTGCCCGGTCAGCATTGAAAACGTCTGCGAGAGAGATGGACCGGAAGTGGGGGGAAGGGGGATGTTCAACGTGGGCCTCCGAAAAGGCGTTAGCCGTTGCATTGCACAATCAAAAACTTGACTTAATAATGCTCCCTGGATTATAATACATAAAATCGTTTGCGCAAACGATTTTCAACGGTGATTATCTATGGCTACTATCTTAGACGTCGCCAGGGAAGCAAAAGTGAGCATCTCCACTGTCTCTCACGTGATTAACCGATCACGTTTCGTGAGCGAAGAGACGCGTGGACGTGTCGTACACGCCGTGGCGGCGCTGAACTATCAGCCTAACGCAGTGGCGCGCAGTTTGCGCACCAAAAGGACTCAGATGATCGCCCTGGTGATTCCCGACATCACCAATCCCTACTTCCCGGAGGTAGCGCGGGGAGTTCAGGATGCGGCGGAAGAGAACAACTATGCTGTAGTCCTATGCAATACAGACCGGACGTTGAGCCAGGAAGTGCGCCTCCTCAAAACGTTGCGCCAGCAGCGTGTGGAAGGCATCATCCTCAACCCGTCGGAGGTCACGCGAGTGGATTTGCAGATGTTGCGAGAAGCTGGGATCTCTGTAGTGTTAATTGGATCGCAAATCGATGATCCCGAGTTTGATCTCGTTATGGTGGACAACGTTGAGGGGGTTTACGATGCCGTCGAGCACCTGATTGCTCTGGGACATTGCCGCATCGGGCTGGTCGGGGGACCCCGAACCACAAGTTCAGGCCTGCAGCGCTTTCAGGGCTACGTCCGCGCTTTGAATGCGCATGAGATCCCTATCGAAGATGATCTGATTACCGAATGTGCCTTCACCTACGATGGAGGTCGTGAATGCATGAAGCGCCTGCTCGCCCTCAAGCCACCTCCAACCGCTGTCTTTGCCGCCAACGACGTGATGGCACTCGGGGCCCTCATCGCGATCGAAGACGCAGGGCTCAAGGTGCCTGACCATGTCTCGCTGGTTGGCTTCGACGACATCCCCGAGGCTTCCCGGACATACCCGAAGTTGACCACAATTGCTCAGCCTAAGTATCAGATGGGAAAGGAGGCCGCCCGGTTGCTCTTCGGCCGTATCAAATCTGACTACTCTCTGCCGCGACAAAAGGTCGTCCTAGAACACAAACTCGTCGTGCGCAATTCGACAGCTCCTCCTAAATGAGGAGCTGTATTTTTTGTCTGTTTGCGCAAACGTTTGCGCAAACGTTTGCGCTCGTAGTTCACCGTAACGATCATCAAATCCACCTTTGAGGTTTACTCGAGGAGTTTGACATCCATTATGGTTACAAAAGCGAATTTGGCTGTGGGACTCGACGCACGTTTGCGAGATGACCGAGCTATCGGTACGCTCATGGGTCTGGCCATCGGCGACACCCTTGGCGATCAGGCCCGTTCCCTCGAGAATCATGCCCTCTATGGCATTACTCGCGACCTGCACTCCAACGAGTCGTGGAGCACAGACGACACCGAATTTGCACTGCTCGTTGCCCAGGAGCTAATTGTGACGAAAGGGGAACTGACTACGGGGGCGGTGGTCGAGGCGTGGCGTGAATATGTCCTGACCCAGGAGGAACTGGGGACCAAGGTTGGCGAGAGCGAGAAGGGGGCGGTGGCTAACCTGCGGCGCGGGATCCTGCCACCCCAGTCAGGCAGTGACAATGCTTATCACTACAGTGATGGTGCCGCGATGCGCGTGGCGCCAATTGGGATTGTGTGTGCTGGTGACCCGGCGCGGGCAGCCCGGCAGGCGGAAATCGAGGCCTGTGTCAGCCACTATCGCGATGGAGTGTGGGGCGCGCAGGCAGTGGCGGCCAGTATCGCCGTGGCAATGACCGGCAGCTCGGTTGAGGAGATCGTCGCCACCGGTCGCCAATTTATCCCCAACGATTCATGGCTTGGTCGCTGGTTCGACCGGGCGATGGGGATCGTCGACGCGGCTGGGGGGGACCTCTGGAAAGCATGGGACCCGCTCCATCGGGAACTCTGGACCTCCTATCGGGCCTCCAATGCGGAGGCCTTATCGCAGGCATATGCGCTTTTTCGCTTGACGCGCGGCGACTTTGTCGAAGGGGTTATCGCCGCCGCGAACTTCGGGCGCGATGCTGATACGTTGGCGGCACTCGTGGGAGCGTGGTCTGGCACGTTGCATGGCGCCAGCGCCATTCCTCCCGCGTGGGTCGAAAAGACTCGCCGTCCCTCGGGGCGCTGCCTCCGGTTCACGGCGGGACTGGACATCGGCGAAGTCGCCCTGGCCTTGGTGGGTTTTTCCAATATTCGAACAGCATCAGTAAGGAGGTGAATAGGGATACAGTCATAGGCCACTTTCTACCAGGGCAATACGTTGAATTCACAAGAAGAAGGAGAAACGACATGAAAACCTACATTGTGCGTTTGCTGATTGTGCTAATGGTCGGCAGCCTGCTAGCTGCCGGATGTACGCCGGTAGCGCCGCAACCCACTGCCGCCCCACAACCCACTGCCCCTCTACAACCTACTACCCCCCCACAACCTACTACCCCCCCACAACCTACCAAAACGGTTGAACCCGTCAAGATCGGCGTATACAGTGTGGCTTGGGATACTAGCGACCAGGCCATGGTGAGCAAGCTGGTTGACCTATTTAACCAAGAGCACCAGGGTCGAATCCAGGCGGAACTGATCCAAGGGGACTGGGGTTCGGCCGACACCTATCTCACCGCCGGTGTGGCCGGCGGCGGCGGCATCGCCGACGTGATAGAGTATTATACTGGTGGTGCCGCCTCGTGGTATGACCATCACCTCGTGATCGATCTCAGGCCCTACATCACCGACGATGTCCGCGCGACCATGCCCTCTGAGCTATGGCAGGCTCGCACAGCCCCGGACGGCGCAGTCTTCGAGAGCGGCACGATAAGCGGTGAGCCGAACGTCATCTATTACAACCCGGCGCTGTTGGCGAAAGCAGGCATTGACCCGCCAGCCCTTGGCAGCGCCTGGACCTGGGATCAATTCCTGGCCAATGCGAAGAAGCTCACCGTGGACAAAAACGGCAAGTACCTTGGCGAGGCCGGTTTCGATGCCAGCCATGTGGTGCAGTGGGGCTTCATGCCGCGCCTGGACGCCGACCAAATCGCTGGGAACCTCTCCGACCTGGAGATGCAAGCCACTGGCCAGCCCATGATCCGGCGCGGGTCTGACGGGCAATGGGACGTTTTCTTCGATGATGCAGCCCTGCCCTCCATGCGCACCTATCTGGGCGTCATCAAGGAGGGCATCACGCCGGCCCTGTCCATCGGCCTGACCGGCGATTCGCAGGATGAGGCATTTCATCAGGGTCTGGCCGCCATGGTGCTGCGCGGATTCTTCAATGTCCCCGTGCTGCATGACAAGTGGTCCGACTTCCAGTTTTCAACCATGCCCCTTCCGCGCGATCCGGGTCAAAACGTCTACTACATGGACACAGTCGGCCAGGGCTACTCCGTGCCCGTGACCAGCAAGCATCCCGCGGAAGCGGCTGAGTTCGTGTTCTGGCTGCAGACGGCAACACCGCAGGCCATGCGAGCCAGTACGCTGTTTCTGGGGCCGGTCAACCCAGCCGCCTGGGACGATCCGCTTCTGATGGACAACCCCGACTGGGCTACGTATCGCAGTCTGTCGTCCATCTCGAAGCTGGTTCCCGTCGAGAATAACGATAATGAGGACGAATTCATAACCACCGTCTTCAACCCCGCCGTGCTCTCCGTGGCATCGGGAGACAAGACCCTGGATGCCGCCATTGCCGAGATCAAGGCGAGCTCCAAGACGATGCTAAACAAGTGAGTGTTGCGTGCGCGGCCGGGACCTTAATCGGGCAGGTCCCCCCTGCCTAGTGAGGGGTCCCGGCCGCCTCAACCGGCAAAAAATCGCCCGGTAACATCCAGGAGATAATATCGGTCATGGGACGTCTCCGACGCATGCATTGGTTGCCCTACGTATTAATCCTGCCGACGGTCATCGCGCTGGTGCTGGTTTCGGTTTACCCGTTCGTGAGCGGCATCGCTTATGCCTTCACCGATATCGAGCTGTTCGGCAGCTCGGCACACTGGGTTGGCCTGGAAAACTTTGTGAACATCCTGCAGGGTGCCACGGGCTCGGCCAAGTTCTTCCATCAGGCCTTCTTCCAGACAGTCGAATGGACAATCAGTGTGATCGCCGGCCAGCTCGTCCTCGGCTATATCACCGCCCTGCTGCTCAACGAGAAGGTGCCCGGCCGGGGCGTATTTCGCACTTTGGTCCTCCTCCCGTGGGTCATCCCAAGCGTGGTGGTCGGGCTGACCTGGCAGTGGATGTATGACCCTTTTTACGGCTTGATCAATTATTATCTGCACGCTTGGGGCCTGATCAGTGAATACCGGGCCTGGGTCGGCCAGCCGAACTCGACGATATGGCCCATCGTGGTGGTGGCCATTTGGCGCGGCCTGCCATTCATGGCGCTGATGCTGTTGTCGGGCTTGCAATCCATCCCCCAAGAATTTTACGAGGCGGCCGAGGTCGACGGCGCCAACACTTGGCAGCGCTTCTGTTATATAACTCTGCCACATATGCGCACAGTGACAGTGATTGCGGTGATGCTAACCACGATGTGGTGGTGGAACTCATTCGACCTGCAAAGGGTGCTCAGTCCGGTGGGCACTCTAGGCTACAATGCCATGACCGTGTCCATCCTGGCCTGGTACGAGGCGTTCCAGTGGGACCATCTTGGGCTGGGAGCGGCCATTTCGTTAATCTCACTGCTGGTGTTGTTCGTGCTCATGATTGGCAATGTGCGTCGCGAAATGCGCTCTGTCAACGAATAGGAGCCGTGCCATGGTCTCGTCTATCCAGCTAGCACATACCCGATCTTACTACCGCAAGTGGGGCCTCCGGTTTCTGCGGATTGCTATCACCTATATCTTACTGGTCGTCATCGCTCTGTTCTGCATATTCCCGATCGCTTGGATCATCAAGACCTCGTTTGAGAGCCCGGGCTATATCAGCAACGTGCACGTCCAATGGCTGCCCATTCAGTTCACTTGGGACAACTACCGCAACGTGCTCAACAACCCGCGGGCGATGATCGGGCGCTCGTTCCTGAACAGCCTGTTTGTCTCGAGCGTCTCCACCGCGCTCTCGGTGCTGATTACCACCCTGGCCGGCTACGCCATGTCACGCTTCACCTTCCGCGGAAAGTTCGTGTTCGGCCTATACCTGCTCCTGATCAACATGATCCCGAGCACGCTCATTCTGATCTCGATGTTCGTGCTGCTCATCAAACTGCACTTGGTCAACTCCTATGGGGGGCTGATCGTGTATTACGCCTCTTTCGGGCTTCCGCTGGCCACCTGGATGCTCAAAGGGCACTTCGACAGTATCCCGATCGAGCTGGAGGAACAGGCCATGATCGACGGCGACACCCGGCTGGGTGCCATTCGCCACATCATTCTGCCCCTGGCAGTACCCGGTATTGCGGCTGTGTCTATCGTCATCTTCATGAGTTGCTGGACCGAGTTTATGGCTGCCCTGACGATTTTACAACGCCAGGAATTGCGTACCCTGCCGGTGCAGATCATCAACTTCATGGGCTTTCAGCGCGTCGATTGGGGCCCGGTGATGGCCTACAGCGTCATCGTGGGCCTACCGGTGGCTTTGCTATTCATCCTGGTCCAAAAGCAGTTGGTTGGCGGCCTGACGTCGGGCTTCTCAAAATGACAGCCGGGGATCGATTGACGACCAAAGGGCTGGCGCAGGACCAGGCGGACGTGTTGCTTCTGAATGGCAGCTGGGAGTTTCGGCTCGACCCCGATGACGCCGGAGAGCGGGAGGGCTGGCAGCGGCTTGGCGCCGGTGGTGAATGGGTGACCATCCCGGTCCCGGCCATGTGGCAGGTGGCGGGCTATCCTGACTATAACGGTTGGGCTTGGTATCGGCGGAGATTCGCGGCGCCCGACAAGCCCGCACCAGACCGCGGGTCATTTGTGCAGCGCATGTTCTTGCGCTTTGACGGTGTTTCATATTGGGCTACAGTCTGGCTCAACGGCCAGTATCTGGGCACACACGAAGGGCACTTCGCGCCGTTTGCCTTTGACGTGACCGGCAAGCTGCTGGCCGAGAACACGTTGGTCGTGCGCTGCGGCTGTCCATTGGAAGAGTGGCAACATGCGGTGGAGACCTGCGGCGGGCGCGGCAAGCGTACCACCCTGGGTGCGTTGCAGGATTGGGATTGCATCCCCTACCCCGCCCGCACCAACCCCTCAGGCATTTGGCGTGACGTGGTCTTGGAAATCACCGGCCCTGCCTTCATCCGCCATGCTGATCTGGCAACCACGGATCACGAGCGCATCGGCCAGCCAGGTTACGATGGCCTGACCACTGCCCAAGTGGCGTTGCGGCTGACTCTGGTGAACATGGGGCCGGGGACACAGGTGGCGCGGGTGCGGCTGACATTCACACCTCGGAATCATGCCCAGCTGGCGCAAGTCGTCGAGTTGGGTCCGCTGGACTTGATGCGCCACACCGACTGGCCGTTGTCCGAACGCGGTGCACCAACCGGCATGGACGACATGGAGCAGGAATTCACGTTTCACTTCAAGGTGCCCGACGTCCGCCTGTGGTGGCCCTGGGATATGGGCGCCCAGAACCTCTACGAGGTAGCTGTGGAATTGTGGTTGGGCCAAGAGCTCAGCCATCGCCTCACCACTCCATTTGGCTTTCGCACCGTTCAGAAAGGGTTGAATGATCCGGCCGCCGATCGCTGGAACTGGGCACTCTTCGTCAATGGGGTCCGGTTTTTCGCCCGCGGGTCAAATTACCTGAGTGAGCAGTTCCCATCGCGCATGACTCACCAACGGTACCAAACAGATGTGCTGTTAGCCAAAAACGCCAACATGAACATGCTGCGTGTGTTTGCCAATGTGGAACGGCCCGAGTTCTACGATGTCTGTGACGAGTTAGGCGTACTGGTCTATCAGGACTATCCACTCCAATGGGCCGGCTACGTCCACACCGATGAGTTCAGCCGGGCCTGCCAACGCCAGGCGGCCGAGTTGGTCCATCTGCTTTACAACCACCCTGCAGTGTTCATGTACTCCGGTCACTCGGAGCCCGGGGATGTGGACGTGCAGCGCGAGATCGACAAGCCTATGACGGCTATCGTCCGCGCTCTCGACCCGACCCGGCCCGCGATCTTTGAGAACGGCGAAGGCCCAGAGCACGATCTGCACGCCTGGAGGTGTGGCTGGTACGGCGGCCATGTGGAAGACTTGGAGACCTGGTGCGACGAGGCGCGCGCTGGTTTCATTGGCGAGTTCGGCGCCCAGAGCTTTCCTAGCTTGGAGCATCTGCGCCAGTACCCGACTTTGACCAACGCGGATCTTGAGATCCCCATCAACGTGACCAAGCTGGAGTTGCTTAACTTCCAGGTGCAAATCTTCGAGCGTTACCTGCGGCTGGAGCGTCGCCGGGATCCTATTGAAGCCTGGACTGAGCGTAGCCAGGCGTATCAAGCCGAGCTCCTCAAAGCGCACATCGAGGCCTTTCGTCGCCACAAGTACGCCGATCTCAACGGCGCCCTCACCTTCCACTTCTTGGACAATTACCCGGGCATCAACTGGTCTATTGTGGATTTCTGGCGCACGCCGAAGCCAGCCTATTACGCGGTGCAGAAAGCCTTTCAACCGCTTCACGTCATGGCGTCTGAAATCCCGAGTTCAAAGGCGGAAGGCGACCGCCGCTTCGTGCGGGAAGTGTGGGTGGTGAATGATGGCTGGCAAGCGTACCCGGGATGTCAAGTGTGGTGGCGGTTAACCGACCCGCAGGGTCATGAATTGGGCGCAGGGAGCATCGAAGCAGACATCGGGCCGGACGATCTGATCAGTCTAGGCCTAGTGAACTGTTCACTGCCGAATGAGTTCGTCCTCGGCCGGTACGTCTTGGCTCTCGAACTCCGCGATGCAGCCGGCGTGCTATTGTCTGACAACGAATACGCCTTCGAGATCGTTCGCCGGACGAGCTGAAAAGGAAGCGACATGGCAATACATCGAGACCTTCAACCGGCGACCCTGATGAGGGCCGAAATCGCGCAGCGGCGCGATGAAGGTTACGACCTAGGCAACTTGCCCGATCGGATTGAAGCCGCCATCGCTGCCGGGAACATCGACTCGCAGGCTGAAACCTTCTGGGCCGCGATCGATGGCCTACCTCCCCTTCCTGCCGGACGAGAGGAACGGCTGGATCTGGAAGCGATACGCACCGCTCGTCCCGACGGCCGGTACAAGCCTCGTTTCAACCTGAGCGAGACGGCGCTCTACGACCGAGTCTACGGAGCCTGGTTAGGCCGCTGTGCCGGTTGCACGCTGGGCAAGCCGGTAGAAGGGTGGCTCCGCGGCAAGATCGAAACCTACCTGCGAACCGCCGACGCTTACCCGCTCGCCTCGTACTTTCCAGTGCTCGACCCGTTTCCCGAAGGGCTGGCGCTCTGGAAGAACTATACGGCGACCGCATTGGGTCGCGTTCGGGGTATGACCCGTGACGACGATATTGACTACACGGTAATGGGGTTGCACATCCTGGAGACCTGTGGCCGCGATTTCAGCACCCGGGACGTGGCCGAGGCCTGGATCAACAACCTGTTTTTCGGCAAAGTCTACACCGCCGAAGCCGTGGCGTTCCGCAACCTGACGCATGGGATTGACCCGCCGCACACAGCCCTTCACCGCAACCCGTATCGCGAGTGGATTGGGGCCCAGATCCGAGCCGACATGTGGGGCTACGTCAACCCGGGTCAGCCGGAGAAGGCGGCGGCGTTCGCCTATCGCGATGCCTCACTCTCCCACACAGGGAACGGCATCTACGGCGCCATGTGGGCGGCGGCCTGCATCGCCGCCGCTTTCGCTACGGATGACCCCGACCAGATTGTCGGCGCCGGCCTGGCCGAGATCCCGGAGGATTGCCGCCTGGCCAGGGCAGTGCGGGATACCCAGGCCTGGGCCCGTGAGTGCCCGACCTGGGAAGACGCGTGGGAGCGGGTCAATGCCAGGTACGGTGCTTATCATTCCGCCCATGTGATCAACAATACCTGCTTGATTGTACTCGGCCTGCTCTACGGTGCCGGCGATTTGGAGAAGAGCATTTGCTTGGCCGTGATGGGCGGGTGGGATACTGATTGCACCGGCGCCACGACCGGCTCGATACTGGGTACCATGCTCGGCGCCAATGCCCTGCCAGACAAATGGATTGCTCCCTTGAACGATCGGCTGGAAAGCATCGTCCCCACTTTTCAGGAGAGCTCCATCTCCGACTTGGCGCGGCGCACGGCTGCCCTGGCAAAAACAAGAGGGAATGCGCACCGATGACGAGCCACGATATCGACGATTTTGCAGGGGAGAGCCAATCGGCCCTGTATGCCCGCTGGGCTCAGTTCGGTCTTCTCTCCTCCTATGCTCGCGTCCATGACGAGACGGCCCGCGAGGCCTGGGCATTCGGCGTCGAGGCGGAAGCCATCTCCAGCCGCTATGCCCGGCTACGATACCGCTTCGGTTAACCGACGAGGAGGCGAGCGATGAAAAGGGCGAAGAAGGTCATGAGTTTTCCTGGGGTCCCCTTTGAGGTTGACATGCCAGCGTTCCTGGCCCAACACGACCTGATATACCAGGCGCCTGCCCGGGACTGGGAGGACGGGACACCACTGGGCAACGGCGACCTATGTGCGACTTTGTATAAACCCAAGTCGTTCGAGTGGGGGCTGACCAAGGTGGATGTATGGGATCGCCGCTTTGATCGGGCTAGTGCGCCTTTGACTGCTCATGACGAGGTGGTACGTCTGGTTCGGGCGGAAGACCGACTGGCGCTGTGGGACCTGACTGGCCGCGAGGCTATCCCCTACTCACGGATGCCCTTTAGTTCCAAGCCCCAAGCCTGGCAACATCCACCTTCTCCCAAACCTTGTGGATCGTTGCGACTCTCGGCTGGCGGCTACAACCCCGACTTCCTCACCGAAGTGCATGACCAGTTTGAGCAGCGTTAATTTCTTCACGATGCAATGGCCAGCACGATCTACAGCACCCGCTATGGCTCTGGACGCATCACCTCTTTCGTCTGTGCGACCCGCAACCTGCTGGTTGTGCAGGCGGATCACACCACCACTGCGCCCCAGCGCGGCGCTGTCGAACTAATCCGTATCCCCGATCCAACCCTAGGATCGCCTCACCTAGAAAAACACGGAGATTTCGCCTGGATAGACTACCTCTTTCCCGACGGTTTCCGCTACGTGATGATGGCCCGAGTGGTTGGCCCGGTACGGGATGCCGAGCTGCTCGCCGATGGTTTTCGCTGGACCTTCAACCCCCTCGATACCCTTCATCTTACCGCTTATGTGGCTGTGGTCACAAACCGCGAGGCCGATGACCCTGTGGCTGCAGCCCGTACCCTCCTGACACAGGCCCTGTCCGATGGGTACAATGCCCTTCGGGCTGAGCATGTAGCTTGGTGGAACGGCTTCTGGTCGCGTTCTTTCCTGGACCTGTCCGACGACTATATTGAAAACTTGTGGTATCTCTCAATGTACCTACTGGCCTCCTCGTCGCGAGGTTCTCAGCCTCCCGCTCTTTTTAGCCCATGGTTTCTTGATGATTTCCAGTCCTGGCATGGCGACTACCACGGCAACGTCAACATCCAGCAACTCTATTGGCCAGTGCTGACGGCCAACCACCCCGAACTGGCCGAGCCCTATATCCGCACCTTCCACGCTATGTTGCCAAGGGTGACGGAAGAGACCCGAGAGGTCTACGACATGCGGGGGGCGAAGTATCCGCACATGACCACGGACAACGGAACTGAGATGGGCTTTGGATGGGCTCGCTATTGCCTCCATGTCCCTGCTTGGCACACGAGTATCTTCTGGCAACGCTACCGCTACACTCGAGATCGGGCTTTCCTGGCCGAAGTGGCTTATCCGGTTATGAAGGCCGTGCTCACTTTCTACGAGGACTATGTCTCCCGAGACGAGAGGGGTACTGTCCACATCTGGCCTAGCAACTCATCCGAACAGGGAGAGTGGTGGGTGCGGGACGTCACTCAGGACCTGGCGTTTTTGCGGGAGTTGCTGACGGCTGGGATAGAGGCAGCCGAGATCCTGGGGGTAGATGCAGACCGACGGGCGGTCTGGAAGGAAATTCTGGCGAGCTTGGCCCAATACCCCATAGCTGGTGAGGTGATACTGGATTACGAGGGTGCACCAGCTGATCTGGCTTTGAACCATCCCGCTTTGATGGCTCCGGTTTTCCCCACTGGTGACGTTGGCCCAGGGCACCCGTTGTGGGAGACATTTCGTCACACGGCCTTTGGTCTGTTGGCCCGCAGTGGTCGTAAGCTTGACTTAGCTCCCTTCAGCCTACCCACCTGGAACGACGACATGTCCTGGCCTTGGCTGTGCTGCATTATGGCCCGCTTGGGCGAAGGGGAGGCCGCACGGGCATATTTATACGACTTGGGTATCTGGCAGTTCCAAAAACTCAATGGGACCTTCGCATGGAACGTGGCCTGGACCCACAAGCAGCGGATTCGCCAACCGGCCATACTCAACACGTCAGAGGGCTTCGCCTCAGCTGTCAACGAGATGGTGCTTCAGACGTATGACGGACTTATCCGTGTTTTTCCAGCGTTACCTCACGACTGGTCAGGCCGTTTCGCTGGTTTTCGGGCGGTGGGTGCCTTCTTGGTTTCTGCGGCTGCCAGCCATGGAGCTGTTGACTGGATCGTCGTGAGCAGTGAAGCGGGCGGCCGCTGTCGTGTCGCCAACCCATGGCTTGGTCGGACGGCCGAGGTGCACGATGTTACCGGAAACGACCTCATCCTCGCGTCGGACGCACCAATCCTAGCCTTCGACACGCGGTCTGAGAGCACCTACCGCTTGACCCCTGCAGACAAAGCCTGGCCGCGGGAAGTCGACCTCGTTGGTGGCCAGCCGCGCGAGGCTCCTCGCGTTTACGTGGGCCCTTGCTACTTGGGCCACGGAGACTACCCGGTCTACCTGGGCAGACCCAGGATCCTTGGGAAGTGGTGACGATCGTTGGAGCGGTTGGAGGCTTGCTTCACAGAGATGGATATGGACACAGGACTCAAGTCAACCACCCTAAGCGTGATCGTCGGTAGTCGAGGCCTCTTCCCCGACCACCTCTGCGATATCATGGAGGGCGGACTGCATGCCGACCTGGGCCGAGCGGCCGTCGTCCTCCTGCGTGAGGAAACCGAACGCCACAAGCGGCTGACGACCCCGCAGTGGCCGATTATGCACGCCGGCGTGCACGGCGTCACCCGTGACCAGATGATGGCCTGTCACAAGGCTAATCACATCAACGTCGCATATGCGTCATCAGCGGAACGCGCTGACCAGGCCTTGGCGACCAAGGCCGCTCAGCTGCATGCGATGGGCCTTCAGGTCCATCTGTGCGGCAAGGTGGCATTGGGCTGAGGTGCAAAGATGACTTTACGTGGCGCTCTGCTGGGTTGTGGGCACGTCTCCCTCTTCCACCTGCGAGCCTGGGCTCAAATCGACGGGGTGCAGATCGTAGCGCTAGCCAACCGTGACGTTAGCAAGGCCGAGGCCCGCTCGCGCGAGTTCGGTATCTCACCGGAGCATGTCTATGGCGACTACCGGCAGTTGCTTGACCAAGAGGCGCTCGACTTCGTTGACATCGCCACCGCTCCCGAGGTGCACCGTGAACAGGTGGAGGCTGCCGCCGTCCGTGGCCGGCATGTTCTCTGCCAGAAACCCCTAGCCCCCAGCCTTGAAGACGCGCGGGCTATGCTGACCGCCTGTGAGACCGCCGGTGTCCTCCTCTCGGTCAACGAGAACTGGCGCTGGCGAAGCTGGTACCGGGAGATCAAGCACTTGCTGGACGAGAGGGTGATCGGCCGTCCCCGCTACGCTCGAATCGCTCGCCACAATGATATGACATTGTCTTGCCCCAATGGCGGCCTGCCGCCTCTGTTTGTCAGCCAGGCCTACACAGCCGAGATGGACAGGCTAATCATCTACGAATGGGGCATCCATCTCATGGACGTCCTGCGTTTCCTGTTCGGCGAAGTCACCGGTGTCTATGCACGAATAGACCACGTCAGTCCGCTGTGCAAAGGCGAGGACCGGGCGCTTCTAACCCTGGACCTGAGCGGGGTGACGAGCGTCATTGACATCAGTTGGGCGACGGTCATGGGCGAAGCGCGATCCGGCCAATTGGAACAGGTGACCATCGAAGGAGACGAAGGCACTATCGAGTTGCTACCCGATCAGGGTGATCTCCTGCGGGTGACGACCAAAAGCGGGATGTGGCAGCGACCTGCTTTCGATGTGGCGCCCGAAGGGGCTTACCAGGCGAGTTACACCGCAGCTCAGCGTCACTTCATCGAATGCCTGCGCGCCGGGACCGAACCGGAGACTTCCGGCCGGGATAACCTGCGAACGCTCGCGGTCGCCTTTGCCGCGTATGACTCCGCTGCGCGAGGCGAAGTGGTTCATCTATGACTATCCAATACGATCCCGACCTCCTGCACCGCATGTACCGGACGATGAATCTCATCCGCCGCTTTGAAGAGGCGGCGGGCGGGTTATACCGCCAGGGCGCTCTAAAAGGCGGTATCCATGCTTCCAGCGGGCAGGAGGCCGTGGCAGTGGGGGTTTGCTTTGCCCTCCGAAGCGACGACTGGATCACGAGCACGCACCGTGGCCATGGACACCACATCGCCAAAGGCGCAGATGTGAAACGACTGATGGCCGAGATTTGCGGTAAGGACTCGGGGTACTGTAGAGGACGTGGGGGCTCGATGCACGTGGCCGCGTTTGACGTCGGTAGCCTCGGGGCTTATCCGATCGTCGCCTCCGGCGCACCGGTTGGCGTGGGAGCGGCGCTGGCCGCGCGGATGTCCGGGCAGCCTCGAGTCGTCGCTGTCTTCTTTGGCGAGGGCGCTCTAGGGCAGGGCACCCTATATGAGGCACTTAACCTGGCCCAAGTGTGGAAATTGCCGGTGCTGTTCGTGTGCGAGAACAATCACTACGCTGTATCCACACCGGTTGAACGATCCATCGCCGTCAGCGACATGGCGGCGCTGGCTTCAGCCTATGGCATGCCCGGTGCCATGCTCGACGGGCAAGATGTTTTGGCGGTCTACGATTGGGCGAGCTCGAGCATCGCGCGGGCGCGCAAAGGTGGTGGGCCAAGTTTCCTGGGAGCGGACACTTATCGGTTCGAGGGTCATTACTTCGGCGAGCTGCAGGTCTATCGGAGCGAGCAGGAAGTAAAAGAGGCGCGGCGTACGCGCGACCCGATTGCAAGACTTGGCGCACGCATGCTCGAAATCGGCGTAGCGACCCAGGCCGACTTGGAAGCGATGGTTGGCGCAGCCGCGATCGAGGTACAGGCTGCGCTCGAATTTACCGCCGCCAGCCCCGAACCGGATCCGGCGACGGTCACCGAGTATATCTATGCCTGAGTTGACTTACCTACAAGCCATCAATCAGGCGCTACGCGAGGAGATGGAGCGCGACAAGACCGTTTTCCTCCTCGGTGAAGACATTGGCAAACATGGCGGTGCGTTCGGCGTCACGCGCGGCCTCTTTGATCTCTTCGGACCGGAGCGAGTCCGCGACACCCCGATCTCTGAGAACACCATCGTCGGCACAGCGCTCGGCGCCGCCGTTGCCGGTATGCGACCGGTGGTTGAGATCATGTTTGCGGACTTTTCGGCGCTGGCCTTCGACCAGATCGCTAACGAGACCGCCAAACTGCGCTACATGTTCGGCGGGCAGTGCTGCGCGCCGTTGGTCGTCCGCATGCCGCAGGGCGGGCTTTCCTGGAAAAGTTCAGCGGCACATCATTCCCAAAGTGTCGAAGGGTGGTATGTCCAGATCCCCGGTCTCAAAGTGGTGTTGCCCTCCACGCCCGCCGATGCCAAAGGTCTGCTCAAGGCCGCCATTCGTGACGACAATCCTGTCATCTATCTGGAACACAAAGGTCTGTATGGGGAAAAAGGGGAGGTGCCGGACGGCGATTACGTCATCCCCCTCGGACATGGCGAGGTGAAGCGACCGGGAACGCATTGCACGGTAATCGCCGTGGGCAAGATGGTTCAATCGGCTCTTACCGCCGCCGAAACTCTTGCGGCGGAAGGCATTGAGATCGAAATCGTGGATCCGCGCACCCTCCTCCCGCTCGATGAAGAAATGATGTTTGTGTCGGTGCGCAAGACGCACCGCGCCGTCGTCGTCTCCGAAGCGCCGCGCACGGGGAGCGTTTCCGCTGATTGGGGGATGCGCATCTACAGTGAGTGTTTCGACTGGCTCGACGCGCCGGTCGGATGGGTGGCTGCGCTCGATGTACCAGTTCCGTACAGTAACCGACTCGAAGCTGAGATTTGGCCGACGCCGGAAAAGATCGCTGCTGCGGTGCGGGAGGCGTGCTATGCATGAAGTGCGCATGCCCAGACTGACACATGACATGCAGTTGGGGATTCTCGTTGACTGGATGGTCAAGGAAGGCAAGTTCGTGAGGCGTGGCGCACATCTCTTCGAGGTGGAAACGGACAAGGCCACGGTGGGGGTCGAGGCCGAGGCGGACGGCGTGCTGGCTGGGATATGTGTGGTTCCCGGTAATGAAGTGCCGGTCGGTGCAATGATGGCCTACTTGCTTGCGCCCGGCGAAGAACTGCCAGCAGCGGCGGCGCAGTCAGCGGCTGCACAGCTCTCCGCTCAAACTACCCCGCCGTCTCCGAGCCTGTTGCCACGCTCGCCTACGGTCACAATACTCGACCCTCGTGCCGGAGGCCGGACTATTGCGTCACCCATCGCCAAACGCCTCGCCGCCAAGCACAGCGTGGACTTGTCGGCACTTCGGGGTAGCGGCCCGCGCGGGCGTATCCTCGAGCGCGACGTGCTGGCTGCTGTCGCAGCGGCCTCTGCGCAGCCTGAAGCGGAAATCGGAATCGCCGGAGTTGGTGTTGAATACGACATCGTACCGCTCTCGGCGATTCGCCGCCGCACCGGGGAGCGGCTAACAGCCAGTTGGGCAGTTACCCCGCAGTTTGTCCTCGAAGCCAGCGTGGATATGACCGAGGCCATGCGCTGGCGCGAGTGGGCAGATGGGAAACCCTCAATCACCGCTCTGCTCGTGCGTGTCGTCGCCGCCGCGCTTCGGGCGCACCCCGAGATCAATGTGACGTTCGTGGATGGCGAACTCCGCCGATATCGCCGCGTCAACGTCGGTGTCGCGGTGGCCACTCCCGTCGGGTTGATGGTTCCAGTTG
>Ga0116137_1000858_pt1 | contig 22595 bp, 15 predicted proteins | sample June2015DPH_20_1_3_FD_88973 | JGI IMG/M metagenome (GOLD analysis project Ga0116137, IMG submission 88973) | Peatland microbial communities from SPRUCE experiment site at the Marcell Experimental Forest, Minnesota, USA - June2015DPH_20_100 | ecosystem: Environmental > Terrestrial > Soil >...
CGAGATGGGCTCGTCGGCGGCATAACCGCTGGCCACTCCAACCGAGACCGTGACCCGATCCGTGACTCCCGCGTCGATCAGATCCGTCTCGCGGACGGTCTGGCGGATCCTCTCGCCGACCTCGAGGGCCACGCCCGCGCTGGGGTTGCGGAGCAGGACCATGAACTCCTCGCCGCCGTAGCGAGCCGGGAGATCCTCATCGCGGACCGACGTCTGGATGGCGCTCGAGATCGCCTGCAGAACCTGGTCCCCGACCTGGTGCCCATACATGTCATTGAGGCGCTTGAAGTGATCCACGTCCACGGCCAGGATCGCAACACGATCTGAGGCCCGCCTGCGGCTGGCGACGAGGCTGCAGTATTCGTCGAAGTAGCGGCGATTCGGCAGCCGGGTGAGCTGATCGGTCCGGGCCTCGGCCGCCGCGGCCTGGAACGAGTAGACCCGGGCCAGGGCGGCCGTGGTCTCGCCCGCGGCGCTGTTGAGCAGTCGCACGGTCGAGTCGGTCCAGGGCTCGCCGGTCCGGCGCGACAGCACGATCGCCCCCACGATGGAGTCTCCTTCCAGCAACGGCGCGGCAAGGGTGTTGCGCAAGCCGTAGGCATCGCGCAGGCGATTGACGATCTGGTCGACCACGTCGCGAGGGTCGTCATCGCCGCCGCTCCAGCCCGCGATCCCGGCCAGGGACGAGTGCGACTGGGTTCCCCACGACGCATCTTTGCCCGCCCCGCCGCCTGCCGTCGACTGCGACCCGGCCAGCATCGATACGAAGCTCACGTCCAGGACCGCGCCGCCCGGCCGCATCTGCACCACCGCCACGTGGTCGGCTCCGGCTGCGGCGCCGAGCTCGTGGAGGATGGCCTCGATGACGGCGCCGGGCGAAACCGACCGCGACAGAGCCTGGACGAGTCGGCCGAAGCTCTCGGCCTCGGAGTGGCGCCTTTCCGCGAGGATGCCCGAGGCGCGGGCATTTAGAACGGCCGAGGCGGCGAGCAGCGCCGTGGCGACCGCCAGGGCCAGCTCCGCCAGGCCGCTTCGGCCGAGCGCGACGCCGACGATTGCCTGTCCGAGAAGCAGCGCGATCGCGACGCCGAGCAACGCCCAGGTCAACTCGATCGACTGCGGACCGAGTCTCGGCGGTCGGCCATCCGCCTGATGGTTGGACGTCGGGCTCACACTGCAAGCATGCCTTAAGCGGTGGCGACAGACCCGTTCTCGCGTCAGTACATGCAGCCTAGAGCCCAACCGTACTTGCGTTTCGGCCTCGCCCGCGTCGTTGACCCCCGCCCACCCGCGGGACTACACTCCGATCGGCCGGGAGGGGCACTTTCCTCGTGTCTCCCGACCAGTTTCAGCCCGCTTTCGGAGGATCCCTCCCTCAGTGGAGACCGGACCCAGTACCCCCGGCGCGCAATGCGCCGACATCCACTCTCCGGTCCGCTCCGCCCTCTAAGCGGTCCGCGCCCCTAGGGCGCGCGCCACCGACGGGCGGGCCGGACCCGCCGTCGAGGTGGCAGATGCTCTATCTGAGCCAGGCGATTGGCCGGCCCGTGCGCGACAAGCTGGGCGAGCCGATCGGAACCGTCGCCGACCTGATCGTCGCGATCGGCGACCGCTACCCGCCCGTGACCGGCATCGTGGTCAAGACGAACGGCCGCGAGATCTTCCTGCAGTGGCAGTCGGTCGGCTCCCTGGATGCCAGCGGCGCCACGCTGCAGACGACCGCCATCGACATCAGCAAGTTCCATCAGCGGCCCAACGAGATTCGCCTCAAGCTGGACCTGATGGACCGCCAGATCGTCGACATCGACGGCCGCAAGGTCGTCCGCGTCAACGACCTGCGGCTCGACGAGGTCGAGGGCGCGTTGCACCTGGTCGCCGTGGACGTGGGACCGTCGGGGCTGCTTCGCCGGCTCGGCATCGAGGAGCCGTGGCGTACTCTCGCCCGCGGTCTGCACCGCGAGGTCCCGGAGCGCTACATCGACTGGGAGGACGTCGACCCGGTCGAGCGGACGATCGCCAGCGTGAAGCTGCGCGTCCCCCACAAGGGCCTGGCCGAGCTCCACCCCGCGGACCTGGCCACGATCATCGACCAGCTCAGCCGCAACGACCGAGTCGGCGTGATCTCCTCCCTCGACGACGAGGCCGCGGCCGACGCAATCGGTGAGATGGAACCCGAGACCCAGGTGGACATCCTCGAAGACCTGGAGCCGGCCCGTGCCGCCGACATCCTCGAGGAGATGGATCCGGACGAAGCCGCCGACCTGGTTGCAGACCTCTCGGACGAGAGTCGCGAGGAGATCCTGGGTCTCATGGAGAAGGACGAGGCCGAGGAAGTCCAGGAGTTGATGACCTACGCGGAGGACACGGCCGGCGGGATCATGACGACCGAGTTCGTGGCCGTGCCGGCCAGCCTGACCGCCGCCCAGACCATCGACCGCCTGCGCGAGCTCGAGCCCAACGCCGAGACGATCTACTACGTGTACGTCACGGACGATGACGCCAAGCTCGTCGGCGTGCTCTCGCTTCGAGACCTGATCGTTGCCAAGCCGAACACCATCATCTCCACCTTCATGTACGACGAGCCGGTAGCGGTCAACACGGACGCCGGCCAGGAGGAGGTCACCGAGGTCGTCGCCCGCTACAACCTGCTGGCCGTACCCGTGGTGGACGGCGAGGGCCATCTGGAGGGAATCGTCACCGTCGACGACGCCATCGACACGCTGCTGCCGCGTCCGGCGAAGATCAGGATTCCGCGCCTCTTCGGTCGCACCTCGGGGACGCCGGACCGGTGAGGGCTCCCGCCCTGTCTCTCACCCCTCGCGCCGTCAACCGGGTCCGCATGGCCGCGATCCTGGGCATCCTGGGCCCGGGACTGGTGAGCGGCTTCGCCGACAACGACGCCGGCGGCATCTCCACTTACTCGGTGGCCGGCGTGAGGTACGGCTACGAGTTGCTGTGGGTCCTGCTGGCCAGCCAGATCGTGCTCTTCTTCACGCAGGAAGTGGGCGCGCGGCTCGGGCTCGCCACGGGGCAGGGGTTGGCCGGCCTGGTTCGCGAACGCTACGGCGTGCGCTGGGCGGCCTTCATGATCAGCGCCATGCTGGTGGCCAATGTCGGCTCGATCGTGGCCGAGTTTGCCGGCTGCGGCGCCGCCCTGGGGCTCTTCGGCGTGCCGACCTGGATCAGCGCGCTGCTGGCCGCCACCGTCGTCGTCCTGCTGCTGACCCGTGGCTCCTACCGCCGCGTCCAGTATCTGTTCGTGGCGGTGGGCATCGGCGTCTCCCTCGCCTATTTCATCTCGGCGCTGCTGGCACACCCAGACTGGGGCCACGCCGCGTACTCACTGGTGGTGCCTGACCTGGCTTCCTCGCCCGCGTACTGGGTCACGGTCGTGGCCACGGTCGGGACCACGATCACGCCCTGGGGCCAGGCGTTCATCCAGTCCTACGTAGCGGACAAGCGCCTGGGCCCGGAGGACCTGCTCGGCGAGCGGCTGGACGTGGGCCTGGGCGCGCTCCTCACGAACCTGATCGCCGCGTTCATCGTCATTGCCTGCGCCGCGGCCGTGTACTCCGTGGGAACCCAGATCGACACCACTTCACCGGATGCCGTCCAGCAGATCGCCGGCGCGCTCACGCCGCTGGCCGGCTCGGGCGCGACGGTGCTGTTCGCGGTGGGACTGCTCGCGGCGTCGTTCCTGGGCCTCGGCGTCGTGCCGTTGACGAGCGCATACGCGGCCTGTGAGGCGTTCGGCTGGGAGACCGGCGTGGACTGGCGGCTGCGCGAGGCACCCGCTTTCTACGGTCTGATGATCTTCTTCGTCGCCTTCGCCGCCGTCTTCATCCTGCTGGTGCCGGCGCGCCTGCTCGTCCAGGTGATGTTCACGGCCCAGGTGGTCAACTGCCTGCTGCTGCCGATCGTGCTCGTCTTCGTCATGCACCTGGCATCGGACCGCCAGCTGATGGGTCGGCTGGCGAGCGGGCGGGTTCTATCGGCCATCGGCTGGTCCGGAACCGCCCTTCTGGTGGTGTTGTCGCTGACGCTCCTGGTGACCTCGTTCGTCGCAGTCTGACGGGCGCCTGCGCCGGAAACCGGGGCCGCGTTCAGGGATTCGCATCGAACGCCGGCTCCCGCACGCGCCATCGGTGGCGGCTAAGATGGGCTCATGGCCCGCCGGATCCTGTGCGTCGTCGGCGCACGACCGAATTTCATGAAGATCGCGCCGTTGCTCACCGCCTTTCGCCAGTCCAGCGAGCCCTTCGAGTGCCTGCTCGTTCACACCGGCCAGCACTACGACCTTTCCATGTCGGACGTCTTCTTCGCCCAGCTGGGCCTGCCCGAGCCGGACATCCACCTGGGCGTGGGGTCGGGCACTCAGGCCGCGCAGACGGCCCGGACGATGGAAGCCCTCGAGCCCGTCGTGAGCAAGAGGAAGCCGGATCTCGTCGTGGTCGTGGGCGACGTCAACTCCACGCTGGCCGCGGCGATCGTCGCGGCCAAGGCCGGCCTGCCGCTGGCCCACGTGGAGGCCGGGCTTCGCAGCTTCGATCGGCGCATGCCCGAGGAAGTGAACCGGATCGTGACCGATGCGCTGGCTACCTACCTCTTCGCCACGGAGGAGGACGCCGTGGCGAATCTCCGCCGCGAGGGCGTAGCCGAAGACCGAATCTTCATGGTCGGCAACGTCATGATCGATACGCTGATGAAGCTCATGCCCGAGATCCGGGACCGGGCCATGGCCGCCGAGCTGGGTCTGCGGCCCGCCGAGTACGGCGTCGTCACGCTTCACCGGCCCTCCAACGTGGACGATCCGGACAAGCTGGCGGCCTGGGTCGGCGCCCTGGAGGCCATCTCCAGCCAGATACCGCTCGTCTTCCCGGCCCACCCGCGCACTGGCGAACGGCTCGCCCGGGCCGGGCTGGCCGACCGTCTGCGCGCCGGCGGCGTGCGGGTCATCGAGCCTCTGCCCTATGTCGAGTTCGTCAGCCTGGTGGCGGAATCGAGGCTGGTGCTCACGGACTCGGGCGGCATCCAGGAGGAGACGACCGTGCTCGGCATCCCCTGTCTGACGCTGAGGGACAGCACCGAGCGGCCGGTCACGGTCACCCACGGCACCAACCGGCTCGTCGGGGCCGACCCAGGCGCCGCGGTGGCTGCGGCCAAAGACGTCCTCTCGGCGCCGGCCCCCGAGCGCGACCTGCCGCCGCTGTGGGACGGCCGGGCCGCGCAGAGAATCGTGGAGATTCTCCGTCGGCTGGAATGGCGCGCTACCGGCGGCATACCTCCGCGCGCAGTGGCGGCTCGATGACGAAGGCCGCCCCTGTGCCATCGGGCAACCACAGGTCGCAATCAATGCGCGCCGTTGCCACGGCAACCACACGGAGCTCAAAGGAGAAAAGGTGAGGGACGATCGGAGCGTTGGCGTCCTGGGGCTTGGCTATGTCGGGGTGCCGCTGGCGCTCGGATATCACGAGGCCGGGCTCAAGGTCACGGGCGTGGACGCCAGCCCGGCCAGAGTGGCCGAGCTGAACGCCGGGCACTCGCCGATCGACGACGTCGACGACGCCAGGCTGGGCCGCGCCCTCCGGGGCGGGATCAAGTTCATCGAGACGACCCAGGCCGAAGGCGCGCTCTCCGAGCTGGATGCCGTGGTCGTGTGCGTTCCTACCCCGATCACGCAGTCCAAGGATCCGGACCTGGGCCCGGTCCTGGCCGCTGCCGAGACGGTCCGGCACTCGCTGCGCCCGGGCCAGCTCGTCGTGCTGCAGTCCACGACCTTCCCCGGCACGACCACGGGCCCGTTCCGAGTCGAGCTCGAGCGCTCCGGCCTCGTCGCCGGCCGCGACTTCCACCTCGCCTTCGCCCCCGAACGGGTCAACCCGGGCGATCCCGCCAGCTCCGGCCGGGCCATTCCGCGCCTCGTCGGCGGCTCCACTCCGGAGGCCACCGAACGCGCCAAACGGCTCTTCGAGAACATCAACAGCCACGTCGTGCCGCTCTCCTCGCCGGATGCGGCGGAGCTGGCGAAGCTCCTGGAGAACGTCTTCCGAAGCGTCAACATCGCCTTCGTCAACCAGCTCGCGCTGCTGTGCGAGCGCATGGGCCTGGACGTCTGGGAGGTGGTGGACGCCGCGGCCACCAAGCCGTTCGGGTTCATGGCATTCCGGCCCGGGCCGGGCGTCGGCGGGCACTGCATTCCGGTGGACCCGTACTACCTGGCCTGGCGGACCCGCGAGTTCGACTTCGTGGAGCGCTTCATCGAGCTGGCCGGCGACATCAACCTGGCGATGCCCCGTCACGTCGTCGAGCTGGCCAGCGAGGCCCTCAACCGCCGCGGCAAGCCGCTCCTGGGAACCCGCGTCGGGATCATGGGCGTGGCCTTCAAGCCGGACGTCCAGGATGCCCGAAATGCCCCGGCCGCGAGCGTCATGACCATCCTGCGCCAGCAGGGCGCGGTGGTCTCGTACCACGACCCGCACGTGCCCAACTTCCACGACTCCGAGGGCGTGGAGTACGCCTCCGTTCCGCTCGACCAGTTGCTCAAGGACTCCACCCTGATCGTGGTCGTCACGGCGCATCGGGTGCACGACTGGGCTGACATCTACTCGCGCGCCGAACTGGTCGTGGACACCGTCAACAGCTCCCGGGGCAAGGTGCGCAGAGCCGATCAGGTCCTGCGACTCGGGGCCGGGTGGGCGGCCCCGGACGCGGCCGAAGCCTGACGGCACCGCGGTAACCGGCCGGCCTCCCGCCCTGGTCACGCGCGCCGGCAGCTCGCCTCTCAGCGGCGGCCTTTGCGCGCCTCGTGCTCCGCTACTACCTCATCGAGCACGCCTGCCAGTTCGCGGGCGAGGTTGACGCGATCGTAGCGACCCTCCGGATCCGTCGGACCCGGTGCCGGGGGGTCGTCCAGCAGACCCTCCAGCGCATGGGCGACGCTGTCGGGCTCCACGTCGGCCGATCGGCCCAGGGGCAGGGAGTCCACGAGCCGGCGCCCCTCACCTGGCGGCATGACCGCCAGGATCGGCCGGTCGAAGGCGAGATACTCGAGCAGCTTGCCGCCCACGAAGATCTCCGTGCCCTTGATGTCCGGCATCAGCTGCAACAGAACGTCGGCGCCGGCAATGCGGGCCAGCGCCACGGGACGTGGCACGAACCCCTCGAAGCTCACCACGTCGCCGAGCCTCTCAGGCCGGCCGAACTCGGCGGCGGTACGCCCGTTCGCCTCGTTCACGCGGCCGACGAAATGGACGCGCAGACGATCGCGAAACTCCGGCCTGCGGAGCAGCAAGCGCTCGACGCCCAGCAGGAAGGCGTCGAGCTCCTGCGGCCGGTAGAGGCTGCCGGCGAAAAGGACGTGGAACCGTCCCGGCTCGTACGGCGCGGGCTCGATCCCGGCCAGGTCGGCCCGGTCGTAGCCGTTGGGGATGTAGACGAACTTGGCGGCGAACTCCGGGTAGCGGGCCACGTACATGTCGCGCAACGCGTCCATGGCAAAGACGACGCGTGCGGCGCGCTTCACCACCCATCGCTCGGTGCGGCGCTGGAGCCAGCGCTTCGGTCGTGCCGGCGGTTGCGTCAGGGGATTACCGATCCACGGATCGCGGAAGTCGGCGACCCACGGGCGCCCGGTCAGGCCCGACAGCATTCCGCCGGCCAGGTGGGTCGAGACGGGCAGGGCCGTCGAGAAGATGGCGTCCGCCGGCTTACGGCGGTGAGCACGCCAGCCGGCGAAGACTGCGAAAGGCACCCAGGCCACGGTCGGGTCCGGGAACAGAAGCGCAGCCCAGACTCTGTTCCAGCCGATGGCCAGCTTGCGGAGGACACGACGGACCGGGCCCCCGCCGGTGGAACCGGTGGTCAGGTCAGTCGCGGTCGCGGTCGAACCGCCGCGGCGCCGGTCCAGCAGATGCTCGGCGGCGATGGGCAGCTTGCCGGGCTCGGCGCTCGAGGTGCGATGAACCTCCAGAGTCGACGGCAGCGTGGCCATCAGAGAGGCGTCGCGGAGTCCGTAGCCCGGATTGCCGGGGGCAACCACGACGGGCTCCCAGCCGAAGCGCGGGACGTACGCGACGAACTTGAGAACGCGCTGAACGCCCACGCCGCCGACGGGCGGGAAGTAATAGCTGATCATCAGAGCGCGGCGGCTCGGCCTCGTAGTCACCGGGAATTCACGGCCGTTCGTGCGACGCCGCCGCGTCGGAAGCGGCCGGTGGACCGGCCGCTCCGGGCCGACCGTGACGGGCGACGATGGCACGCGTGGCCACCGCGCCCCGGCGAGCCGTGGCGATCAGCAACCGGACCTCGGCCGGTCCGGGGACGATGACCGCCAGCGGGGAATTGTGCGAGAGCCGGCACGCCACGACGACCATCATCGCTGCCATGGCCGAGTACGAAAGGAGCGACGCGAGGGCCGCGCCCACTATGCCGTACATCGGGATCAGCACGACGTTGGCCGCAACATTGACCACGAGCGTGACCGTGGCGCCGACCGAAACCGCTCCGGGCCGACCCCGGCCGCTGATGAAGCTCGTCATGACCTTGGACAGGCTGAGGCTGACCACTGCCGGCAGCAACACGTAGAAGGCCGGCAGGCAGGCGATGTACTGGGGCAGGACCAGATGGATCCCGATCCACGCAACCGGAATGAGAGCGATGGCGCTACCAACCGTCAGCAGAGAAGTGAGCCGCGACACTCGGGGCAGCATCGCGTCCGCACCCTGTCTCGAGGCCCCGGCCACGCGGGGCAGAAAGATGATCGTGACGGAGTCTGGAATGTAGAAGACGAGCTCGGCCATCGTCACGGCGATGCTGTACTGGCCGAGAGCGGCCGGCCCCACCATCAAGGCCTGGATGAGGAAGGTATCGATCCTGTAGTTGAAGTAGCCGGTGATGCTGGCCGGAATGAACCGCAACCCATAGGCGGTCAGAGGCCTGTACGAAACGGGGTCGCCCGGCGGGCTGCTTCCGCCCAGACGCCACACGGCAATGACGACCGCGATCGCCAGCAGCCAGATCGTGACCAGGCTCGCGGTCACCGCACCGGGAACCCCGAAGTGGAGAGGGCCGACCAGCGCTATCGACAGGACCGTCGTCGCGACCGCCTGGGCGACCAGGATCGAGGTGTAGGTCCTGACTCGCTGGCGGCCGTACAGGATCGCCGCGCCGAAGGTGGAGAGGGTGTTAGCCGGGACGGTGAAGACGATCACCCGCAGCATGTCGTCCGGAGCGTCGCGAAGGACGCTCTGCTCGAGCCAGGGCAGCAGGGCCCAGACGATGGCCATCGTGAATACCGAAATCACCGTGGCCAGGACGATGCTCGCGCGCAACAGACCGGTCACGGAGGCGCCCCTGGCGCTGAAGTAGTTGATCGCGCCGGGCAGGCCGAAGACACCGATCGCGCCGAGCATCCCGGGCAGGGCGATGACGGCGACGTACGCTCCCTTACCTTGCGGCCCGAGGATCCGGGAGACGACGACGGTCGTCAGCAGGGCCAGAGCGAAGATCACGACGTTGGTCGAAAAGACCGCGGTGACCCTGCGCGCGAAGGTGCTCCCCTGGCCCGAGCTTGACGTCATCGCACCTCCCGTGGCCGGCGTTGCCCCTCGTCGACGGCGAGCCGCTGCCGGAAGCGAGGGCCTCCGGAGGCCACCCCGGCGGCCGCGACCGTCTGCGGCCGCGTTCGTGGGCGGGACATCGTCGCGGATTGTAGCCGACTGCCCGGGTCCACACCCGGCTCCCGCTACGGGCGCCGGAGCCCCGACCCGGCGGCTTGACGATGATAGGAGACTATGCAAACCTCGCCGGGCCGATGAAAGTCCTGTTCCTCGCTTACTGGTACCCGCAGGCCGATCGACCCTACTACGGCATCTTCGTTCGGGAGCATGCCAAGGCCGTCCGGTCGGCCGGTGACGAGGTCGTCGTCCTGCACGTTCCAGGGGAGCAGGCCGACACGCGGTGGCTGTGGCGGATGAAGAAGGAGTCCGACCCGACGCTCAGCGAGGGAATCCCCACCTACCACGTGCAGTGCCGCCGGGTCTCGATTCCGCGGCTGGGCCCGCTGTCGCACTGGATCTCGTACTCGATCTACCTGTGGAGCTCGGTCGCGGCCTTCAGACGGCTGAGAAAGATGGGGTTTCGACCGGACGTGATCCACGCCCACGTCTGGAACTCCGGACTTCCTGCCGCCCTCATCTCCAGACTGACCGGGCTGCCATTCGTCGTGACCGAACACTCGAGCAGCTTCCCGCGGCGCACGCTCAGCAAGCAGGCGCTCGGGCAGGCCCGCTTCGCCCTGGAGCGCGCGGATCTGGTGCTGCCGGTCTCAGCCGAGCTCGAGCGCGCCATCTTCGACTACGGCATCAAGGCCAGGTTCAAGGTCGTGCCGAACGCCGTCGACACGTCGATCTTCTACTGCGCCAGGCGGATCACGATGGCCGGCGAGCCGATGCGGATGATCTTCGTCGGGTATCTCGAGCCCACCGAGATCAAGGGCTTTCCCACCCTGGTGAAGGCGCTGGTATCGCTGCGCGAGCGCCGCACCGACTGGCGACTCGACGTCGTCGGTGACGGACCGTCGCGAGCCGACTACGAGCGAGTGGTGGCCGAGTCGGGGTTGGATGGGGCGGTCGCGTTCCACGGCAGCCGGCCCAAGACCGCTATCGCCGCGATGATGCGCGAGTCGGACCTCTTCGTTCTGCCCAGCCGCTTCGAGAACCTGCCATGCGTGATCATCGAGGGCATGACTTCGGGCCTGCCGGTCGTGTCCACCGCCGTGGGCGGCATCCCCGAGCTGGTGTCCGAGCGCGATGGCGTCCTGGTCCCGCCCGAGACGCCGGCCCTGTTGGCCGATGCCCTCGACCGCGTTCTCTCCAATCTCACGGGGTTCGACCGCGACGAGATCGCCGCCCGGGCGCGCGATCGCTACGGCCTGGCGGTCGTGGGGGCGCAGTTCGACGCGATCTACGAGTCCGTGCTGGCGAGCCGGCGAAAGCCTGCGGTCGTGCCCGGTTCGACCGAGCCCTAGCTCCAGTCGCACAGCGATCCGCTAGAATCGCCCGCCTATGGCTGGAGAGGACTCGCCGGCTCCCGGGCCACCCTTGACGCTGGCCTTCATCGCCGATCCGAACAGCGTCCACACCCGCCGCTGGCTCGGCTTCTTCGCGGATCGTGGCCACCGGGTGCACCTGCTGGTGCCGAGCACCGCCCGGGTCGGCCCGGGGCTGGATTCGCGGATCCCCGTCCACGTCTACCGGGCCTGGCCCAGGACCCACATCCGAGGGCTCGGGTCGCTGCTGACGTCGCTCTCTCTTCGCCGCTTGCTGCACAGAATCCGCCCCGACGTCCTGCATGCCCACTACCTCTCGTGGTTCGGGTGGGCCGCCTGGCTGTCCGGTTTTCAGCCGTACGTGATAACGGTCTGGGGCTCCGACGTGTTCGTCGCGCCTCGGGATTCCGCCCTTGCCCGCCGCTGGGGCCGGCGGACTCTGTCCCGAGCCGCTCTGGTGACTGCTGTTTCCCAGGACCTGGCCCGTGGGGCGATAGAGCTCGGGGCGCGGCCCGAGCGGGTCAAGCTGGTCCAGTTCGGCGTCGACCCGGAGCAATTCTCTCCGGCGCCCCCGCCGCAATCGCTGCGAACCGAGTTCGGGCTCGAGGGGCGCAGAGCCGTGCTGTCACCACGGGGCCTTCGACCCATGTATCGTCACGAGGTGGCCGTCGAGGCCATGGCCCAGCTACCGGAGGACGTCGTGCTGCTGCTCGTGAAGTGGCAGGCGGAGCCGGCCTACCTGGCTCGCCTGGAGGCGCTCGTCCGAGAACGGGGCCTCGAATCGCGCGTGCGCTACGTGCCAGCGATCCCCCACGAGAACATGGCCGACTTCTACCGGCTGGCGGATGTGGTGGTCTCGCTGCCGACAACCGACGCCTTTCCGGTCACGGCGCTCGAGGCGATGGCCTGCGGGATCCCGGTCGTCATGGGCGACATACCAAGCGCGCACGAGGGCCTCGACGCCGTCGATCCCTCGGCGATCGTGCCCGGCGACGACCCGGCCGCCGTCGCCCGGGCCATTCAATCGCGGCTCGAACTCGCACCGTCGGCTCGGGCCGACCTAAGCGCGCGCCTGCGGCAGGCGGCCATCGTGCGCGGCGACGTCCGGCGCAGCCTGCTGGAGATGGAAATCCTGTATCGCTCGCTGGCTCGAAGACGGGGCGGGAAGCGCGACGAGGGCGACGACCGGGCGAGGCAGCCCGTTCGCTAGGGGCCGCGGTTCCCGGCGTGACCGTCGCCGTCGCGCCGCCCGGCCAGGCGCCGATACAGCGACTCGACGTTGGCCAGGCTCCTGGCCTGGTCGGCGCGCTTCTCGACGATGGCCCGCGCGCGCTTGCCCAGCTCCGCGCGTTCCTTCGGTCCGCGGTTCAGGGCACGTGCCAGGGCCGCGGCGGTCGCGTCCACGTCGTCGATCGGCACGAGCGCCTCGCAGTCCAGGTCCCACAGCCACTCGCGGACGCTCGGCAGGTCGCCCGCCACGATCTGCGTCTCGCACGCGAGCGCCTCCAGGGTCGTGACGGCCGTGGAGTCCGAGGCGGGGATCGAGACGACGACGTCGGCGAGCCGATAGAACTCGACCATCTCCGAATGGGCGATCTCCGGCACGATGACGACCCGGCCCGAGAGCCCCAGCGCCTCGACCCGCCGTTCGATCGCGGCCAACTCGTCCGCCTGGGCGCGGTGCCGCGAGAAGACCACGGCCACGTCCGCCGGCAGCCTGGCGACCGCCTCCAGCACGACCTGGTGGCGGTACAGGGGCGTGATGTTGCGCGGCGAGAAGACGACCCGGCGCCCCTCCAGGCCGAGTCGGGCACGCAGCGCCGCCGGTGCGGGCCCGGGCGTGAAGCGAGCGAGGTCCACTCCGAACTGGATCATCTCCGTCCGCTCCGGCCGCGCACCCAGGGCCAGGGCGCCGCGCAGGAGGGCATCGGAGTTGACCATGACCATGTCCGCGGCGCGCAGGGTGATCCGCGACACAAGCGCCGCGAGACGCGACGTCCTGGGCACGATAAAGACATCCGAACCCCACAACGTGGTGACGTACGGATGGAAGCCCGACATCCAGGCGTGGTAACCGTGGACGTTGAGATAGTGGGCGTTGAGCACGTCGGGTCTGACCCTGGCGATGACGCGGCGCAGCGAGCGGCGCGCGACGATGACGCCCCAGGGTCGAAACCGTCGGCTGGTGAAAGGCGTGAAGCGCTCGATGGCGATCGACTCGGGCAGGCCCGGCTCGATCGGTTTGCCGTCGGCAATGAGCAGGGTCACCCGGTCGCCGCGTTCGGCCATGAAGCTCACCCAGCGCCGCAGGTGGATGCTGTTGGCGTCGCCGAGATAGGCGATGCGGAGCGGCCGGTCGCCCACCTCGTCGGATGGCGCCCCGCTCGTCACCGCTTCCTCGCCGCTATCGCGCGCCGGAACGGAGACCGGACCCGGTGCCGACAGGAGCGGCCGGCGGCCTCGTTCGTTGGGTCGGACATCGCCGGCGATTGTAGCGGACGCCGGTGTCGATCGCCCGACCCCGCTCTCCGACTGCTCCGGACGTCCCGCACAAACCCGGCGCGATGCCCCTAGACTCCACGGTGGCCCGGCTGGCGCCTGCGGCGGGCGGCGGGCGGCGGGCCACTCGGGAGATTCTCCTTGGCCACTGCGGACGGTTCGGTCGTCGTCGTCACGGGCGGCTGCGGCTTCATCGGCGCTCATCTCGTGCGCCGCCTGGTCGCCGATGGGCGGCAGGTTAGGGTCCTGGACGACCTGTCCAGCGGCGACGTCTCGCGCCTGCCGGCGGGAGTGGAGTTCCGCCGCGGCGACGTCGCCGATCCGGACTTCATCCGAGCAGGCGTGGCCGGCGCCTCGGTCGTGTTCCACCTTGCCGCGGTGGCCTCGGTCGTGCAGTCGAACGAGCGCTGGCTGGCCAGCCACATCACCAACAGCGGCGGATCGGTGGCGGTGATGGAGGCCGTACGTGACGTGGCTCCCGCGGCCGGCTTCGTGTACGCCTCGTCCGCGGCCGTATACGGCGATATCCCGCTCGAGCCGGGGAAGCGCATCGCTGAGACCGACGCCACGCGGCCGCTGGGGCCCTACGGCGTGGACAAGCTGGGCACGGAGCTCCACGCGGGCGTCGCCGGATCGCTCTTCGGATTGCGGTCCTTCGGGCTGCGCCTGTTCAACGTCTTCGGTCCCGGGCAGGCTCCCGACTCCCCCTACTCCGGGGTGATAAGCCGCTTCGTGGCCCAGGCCCGCTCGGGCGGCCCGATCACCGTCTTCGGCGACGGCCAGCAGACCCGCGACTTCGTGCACGTGGACGACGTCGTCGCGGCGCTGCTCCTCGCGGAGATGTCCGCCTCCGCAAAGGCGCCGGTGGTCAACATCTGCGCCGGCGTGCCGACGTCGGTGAACGAGCTCGCGGCCGCTATCGCCGGCAAGTTCGTGCCGGCCCCCAGGATCGTCCACATGGAGGCGCGGCGGGGCGACATCAAACGCTCGCTGGGCGATCCATCGCTCGCCGCCCGGCTTCTCGACTGGGAACCAGGCGTGACGTTGGACGAGGGGCTGACTGCCCTGATCGCCTCGAACGTTGCCGGGGCCGGCTAGCCGCTAGGGCAACGGGTGTCGCTCCGGGGTGAAGTCGCGGGCGATCCCCTCGATCGTCTCTTCGAGCGGCGTCGTGGGCACGAAGCCGATCAGGCTTCGCAGCCGGCTCACGTCCGGGACGCGGCGGCGCATGTCCTCGAAGCCTTCCCCGTAAGCGGATTCGTAGTCGATCAGCTGCACGGGCGAATTCGAGCCGACGATCTTGCAGACCAGAGAGGCAAGGTCGCGAATCGAGATCTCGCGCGGGTTGCCGACGTTGACCACCTCGCCGATGGCTGCCGGCGTGGCGGCCAGGGCCATGAGCGCCGCGACGACGTCATGGACGTTGGTGAAGCAGCGCAGCTGGCCGCCATCCCCGTATACGGTGAGGGGCTGGCCCTCGATGGCCTGGCGAACGAAACGCGGCACCACCATGCCGTAGGCGCCGGTCTGGCGCGGACCCGTGGTGTTGAAGAGCCGTACCACCGTCACCGGCAGACCCAGCTCCTGGTGGTAGGCCAGGGCCAGGAACTCGTCGGTGGCCTTGGACACGGCGTACAGCCAGCGCCGGACCTTTGTGGGCCCGTAGATGGTGTCGTCATCCTCTTTGAGGGCGTCCGAGACGTTCTTGCCGTAGACCTCGCTGGTGGAGGTGAAGACCGTCCGAACACTTCGGGCGGCAGCGCGCTCGAAGACGGCGGACGAGGCCTCCAGGTTCGTCCGGATCGATGCCAGGGGATACTGCAGGATCTGGAAGACGCCGACCGCCGCGGCCAGGTGGTAGACCAGGTCCACGCCCTCGAAGGCCGGACCGAGGACGGCGGAGTCTTCCGCCTTGCCCTGGTGGAAGCGGATTCTGCCGCCGGCGACGTGGGCTGCGATGTTCTCCATCCGGCCCGTCGAAAGATCGTCGACGACGACCACGTCGTCGCCCCTGGCCACGTGGGCGTCGACCAGGTGGGAGCCGACGAAGCCTGCGCCGCCGGTGACCAGGACCCTCATCGCCGGCTGCTCACCGGCTCCGCGGTGGCCACCGCGTTCGTCGCCGGCGCGGTCGAGCCCGCCGTAACGGCCGGGGGCGCAAAGGGCATGTGCAGCGCGATGATCGTCTCGAAGCCGAGGACCAAGACACCTGCGACCGCGACCACCGCGATCTCGATGGCAGGAGCAGGCGCCCGCCAGGCCAGCAGCATCGCCAGGCCACCGCAGACGCCGCTCGCCAGCCCGACGACGCCCAGCATCGCCCACGGGCCCAGACCCGCACGAACCAGCCGGTGAGAGGTGTGATCGGTGCCTCCGGTGAACGGCGAAACGCCGCGCCTTATTCGAGTCACCGAGACCATGGCCACGTCGCCGAACTGGACGAACGCGGCGAGGGGAACGGCCAGGGCGGCGGCCGTCGCCTGCACGCTCGGGTGGACGTCCGCATCGTGGATGAGCAGCACTCCGGCGCCGGCCAGCGCAAATCCAAGCCCCAGGCTGCCCGCATCGCCCATGAAGACCCGGGCGGGCGGGCGATTGTGCACCAGGAAGCCCAGGCAGGCGCCGGTGACGACCAGGCCGAGGCCGATCTCGTTGCCCTTCATGCCGGCCACGATCGCCGTCAGGGCGATCGTCAGGGCGGTCTCAGCCGACAGGGAGCTGGCCAGCCCATCGGAGTTGTCCACCAGGTTCGTGGCGTTGGTCATCATCGGGATGGCGATCGCCCCGGCGAGACCGACCGCCAGCCTGGGCAGCGGGTCGAAGTCATCGAATACGACGACCAGGAAACCCGCGCCGAGCAGCGCCTCGGCGATCAGGCGGTAGCGCGGACGCACGTCCCACATGTCGTCCATGAACCCGATGGCCGTGAGGCCGATCAGGCCGGCCAGCCAGGCGTACAGCGTCGTTCCTTCGTCGATCGCCATCCAGGCCACGGCCCCCACGGCGATCGCCACGGCCAGCCCGCCCAGGATCGGCACGACCTGACGGGACCAGCGATCGGCCCTGGGCTGAACGACGGCGCCGTAACGGAAGGCCAGCCTGTTCGTCACGGGGACCATCAGCACCGCCACCAGGAAGGCGGCTACGCCAAGGGCCAGCGGGCCGGAGATCACAGCTTCGCACCTCGTTCTGCTCGCACGTGACGATACAGGCTGTCGAGGTCATCCACGAGCCGCTCGGCCCCATATCCGGCCGCTCGCCCGGGCGCCGCGGCCTCCCGGCGGGCCCGCAGCGACGGATCGTTGCCCGGGCGCGCCAGCGCGGCGGGCAGGGCGAAGCCGGCCGCGGAGCCGCCCCGTCTCAAGACGACGGTGTGGCGGCAGGGGCCGTCGTCGGCTTGGCCGTCGGCTTCGGCGTTGCCTTGAGCGGGGCCGGGCACGTGTCCGCCTGCTTCTTGCCGAAATACCGGCTGTCATCGCCGAAGAGCTGCACGGACAGCGTGGCGATCTTGTCGAGCCGCAGGCAGCTTGTCGATACGCCCACCGCCGCCGCTATGCCGGTGTCGCTGTAGGGCGGCCCGAGGACAATCTCGGTGATGTTCGAGGACGGGATCTGGTCTCCGAGCGCGACCATGTCGGCAACCTGGTTGGCCGGGAAGTTGGTCCTGACAGACGATCCGAGCGTCTGCATGAGCGTTGGCAGCTGGACGATCATGTTCGGGCTGGCCATCTTGTGCTCGAGCGCGATCATGACCTGCTGCTGCCTGGACTCTCTCTTGTAATCGTTGTTGTTCGCGCCGTGTCTGGAGCGCACGTAGGCGAGCGCGGTCTTGCCATCCAGGTGGTGCGGCCCGGCCGAGAGCGTGAAGCCGTGGTGCACGCCATCGAGCCAATCGTACGTGGGATCGTCGATTGCGCTGGGGTTGACGATGTCGATCCCACCCACCAGGTCGATCATCTTCATAAAGCCGGCGAGATCCATCACCGCGTAGTAGTCGATCGGGATGCCGACGAGGTAGCCGATCTCATTGACGAAGGACGCGAGCGGAGCATCGGGAGACTTGATCCAGCCATGCTCGATGTATGAGACAAGCGAGTTGATGCGAGTCGTTGGCCCGACGGTTCCTCCGAAGTACAGAGGAAATGCGGCGCTGTCGCGGGGAACGCTCACCATCGCGACCTTGTTGGTGGTCTCGTCCAGGCTGACCACCATGATCGAGTCGTACAGATGCTCGGTGCGGGTGACGTACGAGTCCAGCCCGGCGAGCAGGATGGTGACCCTGCCGGGGATCGGCGTTTGCGTTTCAGTGGGTCCGAAGCTCGCGGGCGGCGGCGATCCGCCGGCGTAGATGTCCGGCGGCGGAGTCGCCGATGAAGCTGGCTCGCCGACAAGATCGCTCGGGGAACCGCCGAAGATCTGCGAGAAGGTGGAGTAGTCCATGTACGCGAAGGCACCACCGACGCCATGGGTGACCACGATGAGGGCAATCAGGATGCCCAGAATCGCGCGCCCGTTGCGGCTGATCTTTCCCGAGCGGCTCGCGCCGCGATCCACTGTGACATACGCGAGAGCCACAGAGGCGATCCGCAGCGCCCCCAGCGCCAGGATGATCAACAGGGCGGCCATGGCGAAGCCGGGGTCGACGAAACGCGCCACGAGAACGCTGAGCCCCTGGCGGGCCTGATACAGGACGATCAGCAGGACGGCGAGCGCGGGCAAACCGAAGATTGCCGCCTGGCGGCGCCGGCCGGCGTAGAGCTGCCCGAGGCCGGGCCAGAGGAAGGACAGAAACGCCGCCAGCGGCGGCGACTTCCTGCGTGGACCAGGGCTGGGCAATGAAGAGCCGGAGTTGATCTCGTCTTCCAAAGCACGCCGAATGTACCACAGTGGCGCCGGGCGGCTCTCAACCGCGGCGCTCCTGGCACGTCTGGCCGCCGCGCCGTTGGGTGGCCGATTACAATGTCGGACAACATCCGGCCCGTGTAGCTGGTGGTGCCGGAAAGGGAGGAGATGCGTTGGCCCCGTGATCCGTCGCCACGCTGCCCTGTTCCAGGCCGTGTTGATGGCTGCCGACGCGTTGGCCGCCCTAGCGGTCGTCATCTGCGCAGCCCAACTCCGGTTCGGGCCGAATTCGGCCTGGACTTCGGCCCTGGGCCACTCGCTCCCTGACCCCAAACTCGCCGTTGGCGCGTTCATCGCGACGTGGATCGGCCTGTTGTGGATGCGCGGCCTCTACCGCAGCCGGTCGCGCTGGACGCTGAGAGGCGAGCTCGGCGAGGTCATTGGTGCGGCAGTCGTGCTCCTGGCGGTGACGCTGAGCGCTCTGTTCCTCTTCAAACTGCCGGACGTGAGCCGCCTTCTCCTGCTGGTCGTCTTCCCGTTGCTGGTCATCGCCGCGTTCACGCTGCGAGTGGCCCTGAGGCTGACGCTGCTCTATTTCCGCCGCCATGGCCGCAACGTCCGCTACATGCTGGTCCTGGGCGCCAACGCCAGGGCTAAGGCCTTCGCAAACATGGTCGAAGGTCACCCGGAGCTCGGCCTGGTAGTCATCGGGCACCTCCAGGCGGGCGCGGCGGACGACGGCATCTACCTGGGCCGACCTCTGCTCGGCCCCGTCGAAGACCTCGAGAGGGTACTCCACAGCCAGATCGTGGACGAGGTCGCCATCTGCCTGCCGTTTGCCATGGAGGACTTGATCGAGCAGACCGCTCAGCTGTGCCAGCAGGAAGGCAAAGTCGTGAGGATCCCAGCGGCCCCGGTGGAGCGGGTCCTGTCGCTCGGTCGCCTTGAGAGCATCGATGGACTGGGCGTCTACTCGCTGGCAAACGGTCCGGACCGCGTCATCGGGCTGCTCGTCAAGCGGGTCGTGGACATCGTCGCGTCGTTAATCCTCATGCTGGTCCTGGCTCCGGTCATGGCCCTGCTTGCGGTGCTGGTCAAGCTCGACTCCAGCGGGCCAGCGTTGTTCCGCCAGGAGCGGGTGGGCCTGAACGGTCGAACCTTCGCCATGATCAAGTTTCGCACCATGTGCCCCGACGCCGAGCAACAGCTTGCAGACTTGCGGGTGCACAACGCGATCAACGGGCACGCGTTCAAGCTGGAGCGCGACCCTAGAATCACTCGCATCGGCCGCCTCCTCCGCCGGACATCGCTGGACGAGTTGCCCCAGCTCTGGAACGTGCTCCAGGGGCAGATGAGCCTCGTTGGGCCGCGTCCGCCACTCCCGTGCGAGGTCGCAGACTACGACATCTGGCACCGTCGGCGGCTGTCCATGAAGCCTGGCATGACCGGCCTGTGGCAGATTGGTGCTCGCCGCGAGGCGGAGTTCGATCACTGGGTCGAAACCGACCTTGAGTACATAGACCAATGGTCCCTCTGGCTCGACATCAAGATCATGCTGCGGACCGTACCGGCGGTCCTGTCCGGAACCGGCCGCTAGTGCTAACAGCCGCGACGCGTACCAACACATCTCGGCCATCGGAGCCTTATCTCCCCGGCTCCAATCAACGCCTGAAATGAGTTTCCCGGCTGTGAGCCTGCCTGTGTGGGCACGAGGCTTCCTCGCGAACGATAGCCGCCAGCACTCTTCGAGAATGGCTCTCTGCGCCTGCTGAACGGCCCCATTGGTGGTTGGGCATCCGCTCCTAATGACGCTGTGGCGTTCTCCCAGGTCTCGAAAAGTGTCGTCGAAGCCCGCGCTTCGGAACTCCGAATCCTGGTGAGTCAGGCACTCGCGGCGTCAGCCATGTGAGGCGAGATCGCCCGGCGCTCTATGCACCCAGAACCGATGCCCTCTTCACGGGGTCGGAGCATCTTGAGGCCCGGTCTCAGTACGGGCTCACGCTGCGCACCGGAGAAGTCGGAGACTCCTCACTCTAGCCTGCGGATCTCGTTACCTCCCGCGCCCGAGCGGGCAGTGCCGATGTTGGCACCCCTACCGCCTCATAACGGAATCCCAATGCCCGCATCGCCGGCCCGTCGAGCAGCCGCCTGCCGTCGATCACGACCGGAGCCGCCATCCTGGACGCGAGCGATCCCCAGTCGAGGTGGCGGAACTCCGGCCATTCAGTGCCGATCACCGCCGCACCGGCGCCCTCCAGTGCCTCCTCCGCCGTCGCAGCCAGGCGCATGCCGGGCAGGACCGAGGCCGCGTTTCGAGCGGCGTGAGGGTCGTAGCCCACAACCTCGACACCACGCGCCATCAGCAGCTCTGCGACTCGCAACGAGGGCGACGACCTGACGTCGTCGGTGCCCGCCTTGAAGGCCAAACCCAGCATCGCGACGCGCCTGCAGCCGGGCTCGAGCGCCCCCAGAATGCGTCGGGCGAACCGTCGCTGGTGAGATTCGTTGGCTTCCGAAGCTGCTGAAGTCACGTGCATCTCCAGCCCCAGGTCGCGGCCTACATTGGTGATCGACTGGAGATCCTTGGGCAGGCAGCTACCCCCGAAGCCGAAGCCGGGCTGCATGTACTTCTTGCCCAGGCGCGGGTCCAGCCCGATCCCCTCGATGACCGTCGCGACGTCAGCGCCTAGCTCCTCGCACAGGACAGCAAGCTCGTTGGCATAGGAAAGCTTCAGGGCGAGAAACGCGTTGGCGCCGTTCTTGATGAGGTCCGCTTCGGCCACGCTCGTGACCATGACCGGGCATGTGTCGATGCCAAGGACGGCCCTGACCACTGCCAGGGCGTCCTCGTCCGGGTCGGGGAAGGTGCCGATGACCACGCGGCTCGGCGCAAGGAAACCCTCCAGGGCCGTACCCTGGGCCAGAAACTCAGGGTTGGTGAAGATGCGGGAGGGGTTACCGCCGGCCCAGCGGATGACCTGCTCGTTCGACCCAACCGGCAGCGTGCTGCGAATGACGAGCGGCACGCCAGATCGCACCAGCGGGCGCGACGCCTCCAGCGCGCCCTGGAGCTGCCTCAGATCGCTCCGGCCGTTCTCGCCCACCGGCGTCCCTACGCAAATAAGGACCAAGTCGGACGGCTCCTCGGGGATTCGCGACACAGCGCGTACACGGCCGCGGATCACCGGGTCCGCGAAGGCCACCTCCATGCCCGGCTCATGAATTGGCAGCTCGCCCGCAGAGAGAGCGTCGAGGCGGTCCCGGCGGGTCTCTACCAGGTCGATGGTGTGCCCGCGCGACGCGAGCCCGATGGCCGTCGCCAGCCCAACATAGCCAGCTCCGACCACGGTGAGATGGTACGTGTCCGCCATGGCTGCAAACGATACAGGAGGTGGCGGCCGGCCGTCTCGGACGAGGTCGCACGGCCAGCCGCCCGACCGTCTTGGAACTCGCTACAGACTACCTGTCAGCACCGAGTCCGAATCGTTCGCTCGCAGCGTCGGCGAGCCAGCTGCCGATGGCCAGCGAGGCTGTGGCAGCGGGAGAGGGAGCATTCTGGACCTGCAGCACGTGAGCCGACCCGCCCACGGCGAAATCGTCGATCATCCGACCCTTGGAATCGATCGCCTGGGCTCGGACGCCGGAGGGTCCGGGAAGAAGGTCGGCAGAGCGCAACTCTGGAACGTAGCGTGCGAGCGCGGCGGTGAAAGCTCGCTTCACGTAGGCGCGCCACATCTCGCCCATGCCCATCCGTGCGTTGCGTAGGGCGACGCGAAGGAATCCAGGGTAGGCTAGCGTACTCCAGAGATCTCGGACGTTGACGTCGCGCCGGCGGTAACCCTCTCTGGCGAACGCCAGGACGGCGTTTGGGCCTGCCCATACCTCGCCGTCGATGCGCCTGGTGAAGTGAACCCCAAGGAACGGAAAGGCCGGATCGGGTAGCGGGTATAGGAGCCCACGGATCAGAAATCGCGATTCGGGTCGCAACACGTAGTAGTCGCCCCGGAACGGCACGATGCGAGGTCCGGAGGTGCCGGTCATATGGGCGAGCCTGTCAGCCTGTAGTCCGGCGCAGACGATCATGTCACGGGCTCGGACTGGTCCCCGCTGCGTCTCCAGCATGCGGACCGATCCCAAATCGACGATCTTGAGCACCTCGTGCCCGACCAGCAGATCGCCGCCAAGGAGGCCGATCTCGGTGGCCAGC
>Ga0116137_1000861_pt1 | contig 22564 bp, 18 predicted proteins | sample June2015DPH_20_1_3_FD_88973 | JGI IMG/M metagenome (GOLD analysis project Ga0116137, IMG submission 88973) | Peatland microbial communities from SPRUCE experiment site at the Marcell Experimental Forest, Minnesota, USA - June2015DPH_20_100 | ecosystem: Environmental > Terrestrial > Soil >...
CTTTCCTCCGCTGAGGCTCCGGATTCTCGGCAGGATTGCCTCGAAGATCGACTTAAGCTCCCGGGGAGGTCCGGGCAACAAGATGATGTAGCGGCCCTTTTCTTCAATCCACATCCCGGGTGCAGTCCCGAAGGGATTGTCGAGGATTTCCGCCCCCGATATCACCTCCGCCTGCCTCTCGTTGATTTTGGCCATACGAAATCCGCGAGCTGCGAATCTCTGCCGCAAGATTTCCAGAATCCCATCGTCGATTCGGATAGAACGTTCGAGGGCAGCGGCCACGGCAGGTCGTGTGAGATCGTCTTCGGTCGGGCCCAGACCTCCGCTGAATACGATCAGGTTCGAACGATGCAGGGCGGCTCGCAAAATTTCCGCAATGTCGTCCCGGTTATCTCCGACGACAGTTTTCAAGTGAACCGCACATCCGGCTTCATTCAGGCGCTGGGTAAGATAAAGCGAATTGGTGTCGACATTGTCGGGTGTCAGAAGTTCGGAGCCGACTGCAATAATTTCCGCTTTCATCATTTTCCAACGAATACCCAAAGAAAGTTGAGAAACTGGAGAAGCACGTTTCCGTATACTCCGGCGAGCAGGTCATCCGCCATGATGCCCACCCCTTCTCCCAGAGATTCCAGTTTCCGGATAGGAAAAGGCTTCCATATATCGAATGTCCGGAAAGCCAGAAATCCCAAAACGAGGTTCAGCCAATTGACCGGCAGGAAAAGGAGTGTCAGCAACTGCCCGGCAACTTCGTCGATTACTACGAATGAAGGATCCTCCTGGCCTGAACTGCGGCTGACTTCTGCAGAAGCCAAAACGCCCGCCAAAGAGATCAGACATATTGCGCTCAGATGAAGCGCCGGCAGAATCCTGCCCGAGAAATGGTAGATAACGGAATATGCAAGCACCGCCGCCAGGGAGCCATAGGTTCCCGGCGCCCCTGGGATGAAACCGATATAGAAAGCGGTCGCGTACATCAGGCACAAACGGTTCTTCATTCTTTTTCGGAATCCTTTTGGGGTGGCGATTCCCCGTCTTCGTCTTCAGCCTCGCTTTTTCTTGAAATTCGGTAAGTACCTGAAATCCAGTCGCCCAGATCGATCAATTTGCAGCGCTCGGAGCAAAAGGGACGGTATGGGTTGCCAGCGCTTTCCGTTTCTTTCCCGCAGCGGGGACATTTCAGGATCATAGGTATTGAGGGGGACGCTTCCCTATTTTGCATTTCGCTCTCGATTCTAATCGCAGCTAATTTGACGAAATAGGGGAGCGTCCCCATTTATTTTATTTTACGATCTTTCCCAGCAAATCGTGCTCCAGCACGCGCGTAATCCGGATCGTTCGGAATTCACCACTGTGCAGTTCTCCGACATCGGAATCATTAATCAAACAGACCCCGTCAATTTCGGGCGCCTGGGACTCCAGACGCCCCTGGACAAGGAATTCGCTTTCCTGAGAAGGTCCCTCAATCAGGATGGGAAACTCCTTTCCGACCAGTTCCCGGTTTTTACGACTGGCGATGGCTGCCTGCTGCTCCATCAGGGCACGGTGCCTGCGTTCAGCGGTCCGTGCCGGCACTTTGGCTTGCAGGGCGTGGGCTATCGTATCCTCTTCATCGGAATATGTGAAGACTCCCAGACGGTCAAATTCCATTTCCCGGCAGAAGTCTCTCAGTTCGATGAAGTCCTGTCGGGTCTCCCCGGGAAAACCCACGATCATTGTGGTTCGGAACGTCACTCCCGGTATACTGTTCCGGATCCGATTGATCATTCGAGTGAGGCTTGATCGGTTGCCTCCGCGTCTCATCGATTTGAGGATTGCAGCGCTGGCATGCTGCAATGGCATGTCCACGTAACGGCATATCTTCTCGCTGGAATTTATGACCTCAACCAATTTGTCGCTGACCAGTTCCGGATACACATAGAGAAAACGGATCCAGCGAAGGCCGTCGATCTTGTCCAAAGCCTGCAACAGATTTGCGAGGCCATCCTGAATTCCCAGGTCGGTTCCGTAGCTGGTCGTGTCCTGCGAAATGAGTGTGATCTCCTTTACGCCCTGCGCTGCGAGCCTGCCGGCCTCCTTTACGATTGACTGGATGCTTCGGCTTCGGAGCCGTCCGCGAATCTTTGGAATGATGCAGAAGGAACAGGTATGGTCGCATCCTTCCGCTATCTTCACATAAGCCGTATATTGCGGCCCGATCAGTGTCCGGGGGGTTGTGTCGTCGTAAAGATAAAGATCGGCGTCACTGCGGCCATACGAATTCGGCGCCGCTATCGGTTTTCCTGAAACGGCGCGGACGATTTCTTCGATTTGATTGGTGCCTAGGATGGCATCCACTTCGACGAGATCCGATCGGATTTCCTTAGGGTAGCGCTCGGCGAGACAGCCGGTGACAATGAGCTTCTTGCATGAGCCTGAGTTCTTCAACTGCGCCGCGGCAAGAATGGTTTCGATCGATTCTCTTTTGGAATCGGCAATGAAACTGCAAGTGTTGACCACAAGTATTTCGGCGTCTGCCGGATCAGCGGTCAACACGTGACCCTGGGCTTGCAACAGCCCGATCATGACCTCGCTGTCTACGAGATTTTTGGGACAACCCAGGCTGATAAATCCTATTTTTGCCACCGACCACCCCGAGGAATTAGAAATAGTAAGCCCCTCGACAAATTGTATCAAGGATCAGGTGTTCTTCGAGTCTTTGACGTTTCGAGTCTTGGAGGTAATGCAGATTGAATAAACCTCGAAGACTCAAAGACTCAAAGACTCAAAGACTCGAAGACTCGAAGACTCAAAGACTCGAAGAAGCGTTCTTATTCAGAGCGGCTCGAAGCGTGTGCAGGAACGCTTGCGCTTCCGACTGATTAAAGGAAGAGCCTGGGGCTCCGAATCGAACTGCATTGTACATGTGAGTGAGAGACAGAAGGGGCATAGCCGCTGGGTGATTTCCAAGGCTGCGGGCGAATTCAACCGGAGTCTGTCCATAGCTGCGCATTATTCCCTGATCTCCAAGCAGAATGATCGCCCTTCTGTAAAAATCTGTGGCGACAACCTTCTCATTCCGTCGGTAGAGAACGGGCCGGACCGAGCCTGATATTTTCCTCCTCAACGGACGGATCATCAGCAGGATTGCCATTGTGATACACGAAAACCAGATTGCCCATCTGCTTGCCAATGAAGATGCCAGATGCGGAGAACGAACGGATGCCGCTCCCGTTCGAATCTTCTCTCGAGTGCGAGCCGCAAGCCCTTTGATGCCCAGTTGGAAACTCTCCATCGTCATTCGCAGCGCGCTGATGACCTGGTATTGCTTTGAGGAGTCATAATTCACGACTCCGTCCCACCACCAGAGATCAATGGCGTCGGCCAGATTGGATATCACGCGCTGAAAAGCTGATCTTGGATGTTCCGGTTCCGGCGGCGTGGGATCAAACTCGATCCAGCCGTAAGGCGGGAAATAAGCTTCAACCCAGCTATGAGCGTCGTACTGCCGCACGGTCCAGTTGTTGCCGATCGCATTGTACTCTCCGATGCGGAATCCGTTTACCAGGCGGGCGGGGATTCCGATCTGGCGCAGCATAATCGTCATGGCCGAAGCAAAATATTCGCAGTGCCCCTTCTGCACGTCAAAGAGGAACATTGCCAATGGATCCCGGCTGTGTGGAGTTCCACGAAGCACAAGGCTGTAGGAGTAGTGGGTGCGGAGATACTTTTCCAGCGCCTGGGCTTTGCCATACCGGTCCTTCGCGGATCGGGTCACCTGTTTGGCCAGATCTGCGATCCTCGGATCTTCGGGAGGCACCTGTGTATATGCTTTCTGGACTTCGGGCGGAATCGGCCTCAAATCGGAGATGTTTGACGGATCGGGCCGAATCGGATCTGAAACCGCGGAATACCTGAGCTTGGCAGTTAAGGGCTTGGCAGCGTAAAGGCTGTCGGAAGAATCTCTCCAGAGCAATCCCACGTCCCTCGAGAGGGCCAGCGCCTTGTGCGTAGCGAAAATCACGTCTGTGGACATGGGTTCGAGAAATAATGTCTGGCGAATCAAATTCGTTCCCTGAGTGGAATTCTCCAGCTTGTAATACCACCCTTGTATCGGGACCGCGCGGCGGCTCTGATCGGTGCGTTTCCACACCCGTCCGTCGTAATAATCGAACGAAAGTCCGCGCCATTTGAGATCGAGGGGCATTTCCGAAGGAGGTTTGTCGGTTTTCACTCTCATGACAACAACATCGGATTGTTTGATGTCGCCGATGCGACCCAGTTCGACCGTATCCGAAAATCCGCTCGTGAACTGAGTTTTTCCAGAAGGATGCCTGTACATTCCCCAATTGACTCTGGGCAGCAGAAAAAAGACGGGAACTGCGACCGCAAGTATCAGCGCAGCTATTCCGATCACGATGGCCGAGAAAAGGCCAGCGGGAAAGGGGGAAAAGAGCTCGAACCCTGTTCCCCGCATTTGCCTGGGGACGACGAGAGGCTGGACTTTGGTTTGGTCCTGCATTCTTGCATGAGTGCGGCGCATTTCGAAAAGAATCAGTGTGCTGATGCCGGAGAGCAGAAACGCCAAAAAGCAGCCTGCAAAAACAATGTTGGCGGTAAGAGTCGATGTGGCCAGTAGCTCGGCAAAGCTGATGAGGTACAAAAGCAAATAATCGCGATCCTTCGAAACCGTCAGCAGCTTGACCGCCGCCGCGAAAATAATAAGGTGGAAAAATGTTACGACGAGGGATCGTGTGAACAACCGGTAATCCACCACGCAGAAAGTCAGCCAAGCGCCGCTGATGCAGATCAACAGCCACTTAGGGATACTCTGCCTAATCCTGTCCGTATCCAGAAACCAGCTGCTGATGAATACTGCTGTGAACAGGACGATGGAGATCGCGTCTACGCTTCCCGTCGCGGCGAGCGCAACAAAGCCGGCGCCGATCAGGCAGCAGGATGATGCTTTAAAATAGCGTGAGAAGGTCATAGTTCGTCGAAAAAGACTACATGGGAAGAACGCCAGACCGCAGAAGGAAAGCTCCTTTTCGGTCTCGACGTGAGGATGATCTTGAATACCTTGTCTGAAAGGATTTGCTCAACCTCCTGACGCTCCGCGGCCCCGGAAAAATCTGCGCTGGCCCACAGTTCCGAACTCGATCTTGGGACCAACTCATATTGAACAACAGCGAGGATCCTGAGGATCCGGAAAAGATGGTCGCTTCCGATGCCGCGGGGCACATATTCATGGGCCGTCATAAACTCAATTCCGGCTCCTCCTCTTAGAAAATGCGCCGCGATGCTGGCGGCAAGAGTGACCGCTCTTTCAAACTTGTTTTCGTATCCTGCCTGCGTCTGACCGAAAATCCGCGTGTCCAGGATCAGGCAGAATTTGCTCTCCTCATCCAGGGCGTATTCACGGGCCATCAGTTCGCCGGTTTTTGCAGTCGCTTTCCAATCGATGATTCGGGAGCTTTCGGTTTCCTGATATTTCCGGATCGAGAACAGGTCCTCGCCAGGTCCCACGTGCAATCCGTTCAATCGACCCGGGAGGAAGGGAAGCAGGTGGAAGAAAGCCGAGATCTCCTGCACTTGAGGATAGACGAGCACTTCGCCATTCGCCCCAATACGTTCACCGCGCTGGAAAAAACCAAAGGGGAAACGGGTTGAAATCCAGAAGCCCTCGAGCTTGTAAAGTCCACGGCGCGGAAAACACTGAACGGTCAATTCGGAACGCGTTTCACCGGGGCGCAGGATCGGGAAATAGGCTGCCTGTCGAAGCATCGCTTGATCGGATGACTCGTCTTGAGACGTCGCAGGATGCAGTTTGAGCAGATTTCTTAACAAAAAAAGCAAAGAAGGCCGCCGTCCCAATTCCGGATCTTCCACCCGGATGGAAAAGGTGGGAAAGATCCGTTTCAAATTTGTCATCGAAACCTTTATCGAGACCCTTTCGCCGACAAACACATTTTCCGGAACCTGCAGCGAGAGCGAAACCTGTTTCAGCGCGTTGCGCGAGATAATCCCCGAGACGGCAATCATGGAAAGCAGGGCTGCCAGAACCAGGAACAGAAGGTTGTTTTCCGTGTTTATGGAGGCGATGAACAGGACCAGCACGCCTGTCAGGTATATCAGGCCTTCGCGGGTAATCCTGATGGAAAAAGGCAAGATGCGCCGGAAAAACCGTGTTCTGCGGCCGCTCTCTGGATTAGAGCGGGATTTCGACGCTCTGAAGTATTTCAGCAAGAATGGCCTCTGCCTCTTCGCTGCGCTTGTATGGCGAGGAATATTTGGAACTGACGACTACTCTGTGGGCCAGCACAGGTAATACCAGGTGCTTGATGTCGTCGGGAATACAGTATTCACGCCCCTCAAAATAAGCGATCGCCTGCGCCGCCCTGCGCAACGACAGGGATCCGCGAGGGCTCGCTCCAATCATCAGGAACTCTGACCGACGAGTGGCTTCCACAATGGCCATAATGTAGTCCAGCAGGGACTCGTCGACACGGACTGCGGCGACAAGCGACTGCATCTCCAGAACCTCTTCTGAGCGCATCACCGGCTGGATCAGCTCCACGTCGGGCGTTCGATTCCGTCGTCTGAGAATATCCTTCTCCGCGCCGTTTTCCGGATAGCCCATTTTGATGCGAAGGAGAAACCGGTCGAGCTGCGATTCGGGCAGAGGATACGTTCCGTGATGTTCAATAGGATTTTGCGTTGCGACCACCATAAAAGGTCGGGGCAGCGGGTACGTTTTGCTGTCGACGCTGACGCTTCCTTCGCTCATCGCTTCCAGCAATGCGCTCTGCGTCTTGGGCGTGGTGCGGTTGATTTCATCCGCGAGTACGACGTTCGCAAAAACCGGTCCACGGCGGAAATCAAAATTCTGGCCCGTCTGACTAAATACAGAAACTCCCAGGATATCCGATGGGAGCAGATCGCTCGTAAATTGGATCCTGCGGAAAGTGCAATCAAAAACGCGCGCGAGGGAGTGAGCCAGAGTGGTTTTCCCGACCCCGGGGACGTCCTCGATGAGAAGATGCCCCTCCGCGAGCAGGCAGACCAGTGCCAGCTTGACCGCTTCCGGTTTGCCTTTGACGACCGTTTCAATGGCTTGTTGAAGCTTCCCGATCCTTGGTTCCAGTTCTATGGTCCTAGTCATATGGCCAGCTCGCAGAGACAGTATACTGAAACCAGGGGCCGGAAGACAGCAGCAAGAAGCCGGGCTGTTGAGACACTTAGTTGTTCAAAATCGGGGTCGGGGTCGGTATCGGGATCGGGGTCGTTTTTGGGTTTTTTCGATACCGATACCGATTCCGACCCCGATGAGTTTTTCTCTTGCTCTCAGAACAGATTCTTTTGATTAGTGGGAAGAGAGACACGGAAGTGTTCGAATGCTTTGCGGGTGGCCATTCTTCCGCGCGGGGTTCGGTCGATGAATCCTATTTGGATGAGGTAAGGCTCGTAGATATCCTCGATGGCATCTTCGTCTTCGTTGATCGCTGCCGAGAGGGAACCCACGCCAACAGGACCGCCATTGTACTTTTCCAGGATGGTGAGCATCAGTTTGCGGTCAATTTCGTCAAATCCGTAAGTGTCCACATCCATCATCGTCAAGGCATCGATGGCTACGGAACGGTCGATCCTCCCGTTTCCCTTCACGTCGGCATAATCGCGAACGCGCCGGAGCAGCCTGTTCGCGATGCGCGGCGTTCCGCGGCTGCGGGAGGCGATTTCCAGGGCGCCTTCATCATCAATCACCACGCCTAATGTTCGGGCGGACTGAATCACGATTACGCGCAGATCAAGACTGCTGTAAAACTCGAGGCGATGAATGATTCCGAACCTTCCGCGCAAGGGGGCGGTAAGAAGTCCTGCCCGTGTTGTTGCGCCTACCAGGGTGAACCGGGGGAGCGGCATTTTAATGCTGCGGGCGCCGGGCCCCTCTCCGATGATGAGGTCGATGTAGAAATCCTCCATGGCGGGATAGAGGATCTCTTCTATGGCGGGCTGCAGCCGGTGAATCTCATCGATAAACAGCACGTCATTCGGTTTCAAATTTGTCAATATTGCGACCAGGTCGCCGCGCTTCTCAATGACCGGGCCGCTCGTAGTGCGAATATTGACCTTCATCTCATTGGAAATGATCGTCGCCAGGGTCGTCTTTCCCAATCCCGGAGGTCCGTACAGCAGCACGTGATCCAGTGCTTCCTGTCTTTTGAGGGCTGCCCGGATGCTGATTTCGATATTGTCCTTGACCTTCTGCTGCCCGATATACTGGCGGAGTGTCTGGGGGCGAAGGCTCTGCTCAAAGGATTGTTCCTCCGATTGGGACGTAGGATTCAGAAGAGTGTGTGGCAATTCGTGCTTTACCATATCTGCCGATCGCATCAGCCGGCCAGTCGCCGCAAGGTCGTGCGCAAAATTTCTTCAAAAGTGCGTTCGCATTCCGCAGAACGCAGCACCACGGAAAGAGCCTTTTCCGCAGAAGCACGAGGATACCCCAAATTGACGAGGGCGGAAAGGATATCCTCTTGGAGAGGGGAAGGGGCGCCGGCTTCTTTCGCAGCCTGCGCCTGCTCGGGTAGAAGAAACGGCGAAATCTGCGACCTCAACTCGAGCACCAGCCTTTCCGCGGTTTTGCGGCCCACGCCCGGAATGGCTGTAAGACGAACCAGATTGCTTTCAGCGATCGCCTGTGCGAGCTCTTCCACCTGCGCGCCCGACAAGATTGATATCGCCAGCTTGGGCCCAATCCCGCTGATCGATATCAGCTTCAGGAAGAAATCTTTTTCCCGCTGCGTGTGAAAGCCGAACAGGGTCAAGGCATCCTCACGCACGTGTGTGTGAATCTTCAGCGATACTTCGCTCCCTTCGGCGGGAAGTTCGTAGAAGCTTGTCAGCGGTATAAAGATTTCATAGCCGACTCCATGGACGTCGACAAGAAGAACATTGGGCTTTTTCTGCAGCAATTGGCCTTTAATATATCCAATCATAATTGAGAAGAAGCGACCGGCAGGTCGCCTGTCGAGAAAATTCCAAAGATATACAAAACAATTCGAACGCGAGCTGCCGAGGCTGTTGCAAAACTCAAAATTCAGCCAATTGGGGCTTCCTTTTGAGGCCCGGAGGGCCGGCAGTGAATAGCCCCAGCCGTAAGGCCGGGGGAGGAAGGAACGAGAGATGAGCGCCGAAGGCGCGGCACTAAGCCGATTTAAATGCCGTGATTTTGGCGATTTACAAATTCATTTGGTGCCGTGCCTTCGGCACTCATTCGTTCTTCCACCTTAATCCCGGCCTTACGGCCGGGCCTAGCTACTGTCGGTCCTTCGGACCTGAAGGGAGTTTGCAGCAGCCTCGGCCGCTCGCCCCTACACTATCTTGGCGTGGCATCCGGGAGCCCGCCGTCAACCGGAATCGTCGCACCGGTAGTCGGACTCTGACGCGTTGCAAAATAGAGAACAGCCTTTGCCACATGCTCAGCCGTCACCTTGGCTTTGAGGAGATTGCGATTCCGGTAGTACTCTTCCAGTCCCTCCGGAGACAGCCCACGCGCGGCCATCCTATCCGGGCCGACTTCTGCCCATAATCCCGATTTGCGCGAGCCGTGGGAGAAGACCGCATCGGGCGCAACCATGTTGACCCGGACATCCATGTCTGCGAGCTCCTGGCTGGCAATGCGCGCCAGCTGGTGGCCGGCTGCTTTTGTCGCGCTATAGGCTCCGAAGCGTGCTCCGGGCGCGAAGACATTTTTCGTCGAGACCATCACGATGTCTCCGCCGGTTCCCTGAAACTTGAAAAGCCGCGCCGACTCGGCCAGCACGAGAAGCGTCCCTTCAACGTTGATCTTCTCGAGCTTCCGGAATGATTCGAGAGTCATTTCCGTGAGGGCCGAAACGTGAGCCACCCCGGCGTTCAGTATCACCAAATCAATTCCACCCCATGCCCGGATGACGGCGCCAAATCCTTCAGTTACCGATTCCGGATCCGTGATATCCAGTGGGACTCCCATGACTCTTGGTCCAAATTGGGTCCTGAATTCTTCCACAAGCCCGGTCAGAGAATCTCCCGGCAGGTCTGTAGCCGCGACATGGCAGCCTTGCTCCAGAAATTCCTGCGCGATCCCGGATCCGATTGCTCCTGCAGCTCCGGTGATCAGAGCCACCTTTCGAGCCAGGGGCAGATGTTTATCTCCCTGCAGCTTGGTATGCTGCAGGCTGCGGTACTCCATCTCGAACAGGTCCCGCTCGCTCATCCCGCAATAAGAACCCATTGCGGCGATCTGGGCTTTGGTTGCGAGCGTATGGGCCGTAATATCCCGGATGATCTCGGCGGCGAAGACATCCTTGCCTGCACACAGAGCGCCCAGCCCGGGCACAAGGATTACTCTGGGAAGGGAATCCATGCGCTCCACTCCAGGAGGCATGTCTTTGGCATATCTGGCTACATAAGCGTCATAAGCCGCTCCATATTCCTGGATCGCTTTAAAAAATTGACCCTTGAGTTTCCCGTGATCATCGAAGTGTGGATCTGCGACCCAGAGGTAGAACGCCTTTGTGCGGATCAAGTGATCCGAGGTCAGCGGCGGAGTTAAGGCGAGTTCCCGTCCGGAATCGGAATCGACGAAATTCAGAACGTCCTTCGTGATCAGCGGCCGCAGAATCACTCTTTCCCAAGGGTGGTCCGGATTGCCGGTGCGGTTTGCCAGTAATCCGCGAACCATCGGAGCGATTTCGCCAAGCCTTTTCTCCGCTGTGGAGATCGGCGTGGAGATCCTGCAAACAATCGGATGGCGGGTATTTTGTTCGAGATATCTTTCGGCCTTGCTGGTCAAGTCGATAGTGGTTCCGTAAGATTCACGCGCCGTTTGACCCCAAGTCATCAGTCCATGCCGCATCAGCACGATCGCTTTTGCCGTCGGATCCTCTTCCAGAGCGTTGGCGATTGCTTTTGCCAGCTTGAATCCCGGGGCGAAATACCTGAGAACTACAATGCTTTTTCCCAAGGCTTCTTTGACCAGTTCCTCGCCTCTCTGCTGATTGGTGAGCGCCAGGATGGCGTCGGGATGCGTGTGGTGGACGAACTTACCGCTGACAAACACGTGGACGAGCGTTTCAATGGATGGCGTCGCTGCGCGCGCATCGAGAATATGAGTGCGGAACTCATTGACCATCTCTTCGTCGGATAGATCCGAAAGCGCTCGCAGTTTCTTCAGGTAATCCAAATCCAGACCCGTATAACCGTTGGGTTCGATGTGGGCCATGTTATAGCCGGATGCCTTGACGTAGATCGCGTGCAGGCGTTCACCCAGAAGATTCGTATAAACTGTTTTGACAGAGGAGTTGCCTCCGCCGTGCAGCACCAGCTTATCCTCGGCCCCGATCAGCGAAGCCACATAGAGTCCGATCGCCAGGTCTTCGCCCCATCGGGCCCCGTATCGCTCGATAAATTGAGCCGCTTTTTCATCCGACCAGCGGTTTTCCATTCTGCACCGTCTTTCTGCTCCACTCGGGGTCGGAGAGTCGGGGTCGGAATCGGAATCGGTTTTTTTGACCCCGATACCGACCCCAACCCCGATTTGGCCAACTAAGAAATATTGCATCTGCCGATTATTTCGCGGACGCCGGCCTGCTTTCGTTTTTTAGAGTCTTGTACAGCTCAAACGCATCCACCGGCTTTGCATTTTCATGAACGACCGTGCGGACTGCCTGGATCATGGCTGCCGGGGCATCGGATTGAAAAATGTTCCGTCCCATGTCGACTCCGGCTGCTCCTTCGTTGACGGCTCGATAAGCCATTTCCAGCGCCTCCATTTCGGGGAGCTTCTTTCCACCGGCCATTACAACGGGAACCGGGCAGGACGCCGTTACAGTTTCGAATCCTTCGGAAATGTAATAGGTCTTGACCAAATGCGCTCCCAGTTCTGCACAAATTCTGCATGCAAGCCGGAAATATTTTGCATCCCGCTTCATATCTTTGCCAACGGCCGTGACGCCCAGAATCGGGAGGCCATAGCGGTTTCCGAGGTCCACGAGGCGGGTCATATTGTGAACAGACTGTGTCTCGAACTCGCCGCCGATAAACACCTGGACTGCAAGCGCCGATACGTTCAGCCGAAGCGCGTCTTCAATGTCCACTGCGATCTGTTCGTTTGAAAGCTCTTTGAGAATGCTGGGCCCGCCACTGGCTCGCAAAACGATCCCCTTGGGCGAGGAGGATGGAATCGTGGTCCTCAGAATGCCGCGCGTCAGCATGAGTGCGTCGGCGAAAGGAATCAGCGGAACAATGTTCAAATCCACACGTTCGAGTCCGGAGGTCGGACCTTGAAAATACCCGTGATCGATCGCCAGCATGACAGTTCGGCCTGAGGTCGGGCTGAAAATGCGGGCCAGTCGATTCTGCATGCCCCAGTCCAGCGCGTTCGAGCCTTTAAGAAAAAAGGGAGTGTTGACTGTGGGAGTGTCCAGGCCGAAATCCTTGATTACGATTGAGCCTTCCGCGTCCGGCATGTTCGAATTTCCTTTCTCTGTCAACCGTTTGACGATCGAGCATTCATCAATCGTCAATGTCCTGAGCCGCTTTTGAACAAATTCATATGGTATATCAACGACTGCCCGAAGGCGAAGTCAAAGATAAAGAAAATGACGCAAGATTTAAGATGCGGAGTAAATTCCAACGTGAGCGGGAATATCTGCCCGCGAAGCCCCAATTCAATCCCAATCTAAGCAGATTATCTATATCGCTTGCTCTCTTCCGAGGAAATAAAAGTTGATTCGGATGTCAGTCCCGGTTGTCCGCCTGCAACACACAATATTTGGCCAGTAACGTAGGACGAGAGATCCGAGGCAAAGAACAGAGCCGGACCTGCGATGTCTTCCGGAGTTCCCATCCTGCCCAACGGTACCTCTTTTTTTGCCAACGCAGCAAAGAATGCCCTTTTCTGCTCAGCCGACATCCCCTTTGACAGCGGATCCCAGAACGGAGTTTCGATAGGCCCCGGAACAATGCAGTTCGCGTAAATGTTAAACGGCGCCAGTTCAAAGGCAAGATTAAGCGTGAGCCCCAGGATGCCTGCTTTTGCGGAATGGTACGCAAGCACAGAAACGGAAGGACGCACAGCCCCCATCGAAGAGACATTGATGATTTTCCCATATCCTTGTTTTTTCATGTGGGGGACTGCTGCTTTGCATGCCAGGAATGCTCCCTTGAGATTAAGCGCAAGGACTTGATCCCACTCATCTTCGTCGGAGGCCTCTAAACTGCCCCCTCCGGCGGCGCCGGCGTTATTCACCAATATGTCGATTTTTCCAAAGGCAGCAACCGATTCCGCAATCATGGATTTGATTTCTGCGCTTTTGGAGATATCTGCCTTTATTGAGATGGCTCTTGGTCCGATTGACTTTATTTCCTCTGCAACTCTTTGAGCCCTATCGTATTTCAGATCGACTACCGCGATATCACACCCTTCACTCGCAAATCTCAGGGCCATGGCTTTTCCCATGCCGTTGGCGCTGCCGGTAATTACCGCCGCTCTGTTTTCAAGTAACAATTTGGATACCTCCGGTTTTCAGGTTTTTTTGATTTTAACCACGAAGCACACGAAAGACACCAAAAAACCTGCAACAAAATATCGTGCCTTTCGGTTCTTGCTTAAGGCTTCGGCGACAGGATCCAATACTCCCCGAACCAGCTCAACGCCAATTACCGACAGCCCATCTGGATTGAGATTATATAGATTCCCCGTGTGTACCGCTACGGTGCAACAGGATGTGCAGCCGCAGGGCGGATCAGTGGCGGCGGGCAAGGCGGGGAGACTCGCCAACGGGCAGTGCATTCTGCATCCGGAGAGCGCGACGCTGAGTCTGAAAGTGAAGTTCACCAACCGGTTTGCGAACAAGGAAGGACTCCGTCTCGGAACCGGGGCCTTTTTTTATCCCGAACCCGGAGCAATGAACTCGCCGAAATGCCCGGATGTTTTTTCGGCAGACGCCGATAAGTATCGCGTAGGGGAATTTCAGTATGGGAGATGCCGTCTTCTTGAAAGCCCTGACTCCCGAGGCGCAGGTGTGCCTCGGGGCCCCCAGAGTGAAGATCAGCATGTATCCGTTCCGTGTAGGCCGTGAAAGCCGTGTCCGACACGTTCACACTTCGGTCGACCGGCGTCGGTGGGGCACGGCCCACAATAACGATCTTTACCTGCAAGAAACCGGCAAGGTGCTGAACATTTCGCGAGAGCATTTCCAGATTGAACGTCGCGAGGATGCCTATTACCTTGTCGACAGAGGGAGTGCGTGCGGCACGCTCCTCGAGGGCATCGCTATCGGTGGGAACAGGGCCGGAGGCCAACAGCAGTTGTCAAATGGAGATGTTATAATTGTCGGCACTTCCGAGTCGCGGCATGTTTTCAAGTTTGTTATTGACGGCGACAAGAATAATTTGACAGACTCCAAGATCAAAATCCGTTCAGACGGCTCAAAAAGTAGAGGCAAGCTATTGCATTATTCATGTCGTTCTCAATAGTAATCAACGCTGATCTGAGGAGGTGCCGCTAGGAGCCTGTCCGAGAATTCGAAGGGGCCCCTTCCAATTCTCAGACAGGCTCCTGGCACATTATTTTTCTTATTCACTGCTGGAGAGCACGCGCACGAAGGACTGTCTTGAACAAACTTTTTCCTGCGAGGTGGTTATGAGGCGAATCTGGCCCTTTCTGATACTGTTGCTCATGGCGAAGGAGAACTGCATGGTTGCCAACGCAAGCAAACCGGTCCCTTTTTCCGTCGTTTCTGCTCCAAGGCTCTGGGCTGTCGGTGCCGGGGCTGAATACACCGTAGTGACGGCCAAGAACTGGTCCAAATACTATTCAAACCCGCCAAAAGACGCCGACTTTGCCACATCTGTCTACGTGGTTGTTTCGATGGGGACGCGACCCAACCCAGGTTACAGGATACGGATCGTGGAGATCACACAGGAAGGAGAGCGCATACAGGTCACGGTGGAACAGCTGAATCCCGATCCTAGAGGCATATATCCGCAGGTGTTGGTGAATCCAGTTGCAGTTGCAGAAGTGAAAAGGATGGACCTGCAGCAGTACCCTGTGATGGACTTTTCATTTGTCAATCAAAGCGGCCAGTCGGTCGCTCAAGTCAAAGTGGAATTCTGATGGCTTGTGCCTCCTCCCCCTGCTTAACCGGCACACTCTTAGTATCCTGAATTCAGAGGTGACGTCCGGCAATCTCACGCTGGCGGATATCGACAGCAGGAGGGAGACCACAATTGTTTTCCCGCCCCAATCGCCTGGTTTCAGTCGGCATTCTGATGATGCTCGGGCTTTAACCCATGAACGGGCTGTCTGGAGTAGCCCATGCCTCCGCAAGCAGATTCTCCGTCTGAAATGCCCTTGAAGTATCCGTTCCCCTCCAACGTGTCCATGATGCCGTCGTCAATGGCATCGGACTAGTTCCTGCAAAGAAAGGTTTTTCACGTTTCGTGGATAAAGCTCCTAATTTTCGAAGTACAATGTTCCCGACGTGCGTTCGGCATTCATTTAAAGTATCGGGAGTGATCCATGGCAAGGGGAATTGGTGGTTACGTGGGACGGGTATTGCGTGTAGATCTTAGCTCCGAAAAAATCACGGTAGAGCCGCTGGACAATTCAATTCTGCGCAAGTTTGTCGGCGGCGCAGGATTGAGCGCCAAGTACCTTTACGATGAAGTGCCTCCGGGAGTGGCGTGGTCGGACCCGGAAAATCGGTTGCTGTTTTTTTCCGGACCATTCGGAGGAACGCGGTATCCAGGATCGGGAATGATTTCGGTCGTCAGCAAAGGTCCGATGACTAATATGGCCGGATCATCCCAGGCAAACGGCTTTTTGGGCACCTACCTGAAATTTTCCGGTTTTGACGGGGTGATTGTTCAGGGTGCGGCAAAGGAGTGGAAATACCTTCGAATTCATGAGGGTACGGCTGAGCTTTGCGATGCCGGGGAGTTGATCGGGAAAGACACTCTGGAGACCGAAGATGCCGTCCGCGCCAAGCTTGGAAAAAATTGGAGTGTTTATGGGATAGGACCTTCCGGCGAAAACCTGGTGCGCTTTGCTGCCATTTTCGGCGACCATGGACATGTTGCCGCCCACAATGGACTGGGCGCGGTCATGGGATCCAAGAAGTTGAAGGCCATCGCTGCGGAACGGGGACATCAACCGATCGAGGTTGCGGATCCCGTGCGCTATGCGGCAGCAGTTAAGGAATTTGTTAAAAACTTTCAGGAATCGCAAAATCCGCTTTTCCAATATGGCACCGCCGATCTCGTCGGGCTGGCGAAGAAGCTGGGCTGGCTGCCGGTGAAAAACTACACCACGAGCGATTTTCCCGAGTTCGAAAAGTTTACGGGCCAATCCATCCGCGCGAATTTCAAGACCAAAGCCACGCCGTGCTGGGCATGCCGCAAGGGGCACAGTTGCAGCATTCAGATTGAGGAAGGACCTTATGCCGGTTTTGTCGGAGAGGAACCCGATTATGAAGGCGTGGCTGCGATGGGATCGTTAATCGGCCAGACCGATCCTGCGACAACGATATTCCTTTGCAATCAGGTCGACCGCCTGGGCATGGATATCAATGAGAGCGGTTATGTGATCAGCTGGTTAATGGAATGTTATGAAAAGGGGTATCTGAAGAAAAGCGATCTCGGAGTAGAGATGAATTGGGGGAATGCCGGCGCCGTGCATGAGATGCTGAAGAAAATTGCCCACCGCCAAGGATGCGGCAACCTTCTGGCCGAAGGCGTCAAGCGGGCTTCGGAAAAAATCGGAGGAGAAGCCGCGAACTGTGCAGTCTACACAATGAAAGGGGCTTCACCGCGCACGCACGATCACCGCGCCAACTGGCCCGAATTGATCGACACCTGCCTGTCCAACACCGGTACGATCGAGATGTCGGGCGGCGCTCCGAAACCGCCTGAGCTAGGACTGGAACCGGTGAAGGATCCGTTCAATCCGATTGAAGTCTCGACCATGAATGCCAAGCTCAACGGCAAAGGGCAATTTCTCGACAGCCTGCCGGTCTGCCGCTTTTGCATGCCGGACTTCAAATCGCCGATTGAGGCGTTGAACATCATTACCGGCTGGAGCTTTGACATTCCGGAAGCGATAGCTGCAGGACGCAGGGTCATCAACCAATTCCGTGCATTTAATTTCCGGCATGGACTGACCAAAGAGATGGAGGCTCCTTCCGTCCGGTACGGCTCGATGCCCGTGGACGGTCCCGCACAGGGCAAATCCGTAATGACGCAGTGGGAAGCTTTACGCAGAAACTACTACGAGCAGATGGGCTGGAACCCGGAAACCGGCAAGCCCCTGCCGGAGACACTGAAGAGTCTGGGGTTGGATGATCTGATCCGGAATTTGTAGAAAAAAAGGAGCACTATCGAATTGCGAATTACGAATGACGAATTACGAATTAAAACCACAAGCGATTTGCAGTTCAATTCTTAATTCGTCATTCGTAATTCGTAATTTGATATGGGAGTTCTCGATGAAAGCGAGATACGGGTACATCGGCAGAATGCTGTTCGTGAATTTGAGTGACGGGATGACCCGTACGGAGGATCTGTCCGAAGACCTGGCAAAAGCATTTATCGGAGGCTACGGCATCGGCTCGAGGATTATTTACAGCCGTATGAAAGCCGGAGTGGATCCGCTGGGGCCGGAAAATATTTTCGCTCTGGGAACCGGTCCTCTCACGCTTGCCGGAACTCTTTCCACCTGCCGCTTCACTGCAATGGGCAAATCCCCCTTGACGGGATACTGGGGAGACGCCAACAGCGGCGGAAATTTCGCGATCGCCCTTAAAGCGTCGGGTTACGATCTGGTTTTTTTTGAAGGCAAGGCGGAGCACCCGGTGTACCTGGTGATCACGAATGGAAAACCGGAAATCAAGGATGCGCGCAATCTATGGGGCCTGGATCCGGCGCGAACCGAAGAAATGATCCGGGAGGAAAATCCCGGCTGGGACTATAAAATCGTCAGCATCGGAATTGCCGGAGAAAAGCGCGTGCGCCTTGCTGCCGTAATCAATGACAAGGGAAGGGCAGCGGCCAGATCGGGTCTGGGCGCGGTAATGGGATCGAAGAAAATAAAAGCCATTGCCTTTAGAGGAAATCGCCGCAAAGAGGTGGCAGACCCTGGGCTGATAAACCGATTCGTGAAGGAAATGTCGGCAATCGGCAAGGCAAATGCCGGCGTGCACGCCTATAAGTCCATGGGGACTACCATGCTCGTGGACATTATGAATGAGGCTGGGGGCTTCCCCACACGATACTGGACAAAGGGGAGGAGTGAGTACCGCGAAAGCTTCAATGCCTCAGCCCTTCTCAGTCGTACAAACGTCAAGCCTCGCTCTTGCCCGAAGTGCTATATGGCTTGCGGCAAGCTGGCCTCTGTAAAGGAAGGTCGCCATAAGGGGCTGAAGATAGAAGGCCCGGAGTATGAGACCATATTTGCGTTCGGAGGGTTATGCGAGGTAAATGGTATCGAAGAGATCATGCATTTAAACGATTTGTGCGACCGGCTCGGGATGGACACAATTTCCTCGGGTAATTTGGCCGCCTTCACGATTGAAGCCGCCAGACAGGGACGGATTGATGCGGCGATCGACTATGGAGACGTGGACGCAATTGCCCAGCTTCTGTCCGATATCGCATACAATCGCGGTCATGGGGCCGTGCTCGCCAAGGGCATCAAACATGCAGCGCGGCAATGGGATATGGAGGATCAAGCGATCCACGTGAAAGGCCTGGAGCCCCCTGGCTATGACCCAAGGACCCTTAAGGGGATGGGGCTCGCTTACAGCTCATCGGCCAGAGGCGCATGTCACCTTCGCGCCACCTTCTATAAGCCTGAACTTGCCGGCATGATCCCCCGTGATCAAATAGACGGGAAGGCGGCAATGTTTGTCGAATGGGAAGATCGACTTGCAATTTTCGACACTCTCATTATATGCCGTTTCTACCGAGACCTCTACCAGTGGGACAAACTCAGCGAAATAATTCGCGGTGCAACGGGTTTGAGCCTGGACGTCGAGAGGATGCGAAAGATGGCTGCGGCAGTGATAGATGCTACGCGCCTTTTCAACATTCGCGAGGGTCTGACGATGGAGGACGACTATCTTCCCAAACGCTTTCTGACGGAGGCTCTTCCTGAGACCGGCAATCTCATTACAGAAGAGCAGATGCTCAAATTGCTCCAAGATTACTACCGGGTGCGCGGATGGGATGAAAAAGGGGTCCCTTCCACCCAAGTTTGATTAATACTGATCGTCTAATAGAAGCTCACGAATGGGTGTATTGATACCTACATCATGTTAGGACATAAGCAGGTCTAAGGACCCCTACTTCGAATACGCTGAAGTGCTCCTTCAGATAGCCATTGTCATGGCCTCGGTGTCGATAATAGCAGGCAGCCGCGCAGTATTCGATTTCTCCATCTTGTTTGCCTCACTCGGCGCTGTCATGTGCGCAAACGGATATCTGCGGATCTTTGAGCTGCCCTTTATGCACTAAGCCTTTTCGGGCCATACCGAAAAAATCAGCTACGCCTCTACCTTTTCCTCTCATGCTATTTACCCCTTAGAGAACAGCTCGAGTTTCGTCAGGATTAGTCGGGTTACACTCCTCTTCTCTATAAAACCGCTGCACCTTCCTGTCGATTTCATAGCTATGATTTGCGACACAACCAAAATTAATAGGGATATCATATACTTATTTGCTCTGGGCTTCAGGGCGGCGTCCATGTCCCGGTGACTGACCGAATTCAGCCTGACCTAGCCTTTCTCCCATATCGGAGCGTGACATTGTTACCCCAACCCGTAAGTTGCTTACATTGATCAATGCGACCGGCATGCTTCGCCTGATAAAGGCGGATTACCCCGACCTCTATGGCATTCGGGCCCATCTGACCGGCCTCACTCCATTGCACGGAGAAACTGCTCCAGATGAATGGGAACAGGCAGCTCTCTTAAAATTTCAGGAAGGCATTAAGGAGATCTCGGAAGGAGTTTTTATAGATGGAGTCCAATATCTGAGGCTCATAAAACCCATGTGTGCCGGGGGCAATGTCTAAAATACCTTGCCCACTACAGCACCGAGGCCATAAGGGGAGGTGAATCTATTGCGGTCCCATTGAGCCCGTACCTTGCCAGGATGCAAAAAGAGATGGTTTTTTGCGTTGCCTGTTACGCGATTGTGCTGGCCGTTGGTGTCACAGGCATTGGCCTGGGCAGAAATCGCCTGATTCATCACATTGAAGAGCGTGACAGGACGGAGGATGTTATGCGTGAACGAGCCGTCGAGCTGGAAAAAGTCAACAGGGAACTCGTGCAAGTACCCGCAAGGCTTATTACAGCCCCCCGCGCTCATTGCAGCAGACATTTGCTCAACGCTCTTCTCGATCTCCCGGATGTCTTCCTCGGACGCACGCCGTGCGGCCAAAGCCACGGCATTACATGCCAACCCCAGCCGCACCTCCAACAGATCCATCAGGCGCTCCCCGTGCTTGAGATGGCCTCCGAAGATAAGGCCTTTCAGTTGTTCAAAGACCCGATCAGACATCCGCTTGGGTTTTATCTGCTTTAACATGATCTTCCTTCTGGTCCGAAGACTACTCCAGGGACTCAGCGTATACTTCGATGGCATGCTTGACCCGGATTCGATCCCCAGCCTGCGACAGCATATCTGAAATCTGCAGCATGCAGGCCGGACAGCTTGTTGCAACGACCTCACACCCCGATTGCACAATGTTGTTACGCTTGCGCTTTCCGATTGCCGTGGAGATATCATAATGCTGCAAATTAAAGCTCCCCCCGGAACCGCAGCACCGATCGGCTTCGGCCATTTCTTTAAAGCGATATCCGGGATTAGCCTGAAGCAAAGTGCGCGGCTGCATTGCTACCCCCAGAGACTTCTTCAAGTGGCAAGGGTCGTGGTAAGTGAGGAAGACCTTTTTATCATCACCTTGTGGCTCAATTTGACGAACACCCAGTTTATCAACCAAAAACTGGCTCACTTCCATGGTCTTTGCTGCTATAGCTGCAACCTGTTCCTGCTCTTCGAGTGAGAGTTCCTGCGCCATAAGCGGCCAGAGCTTTTTGATCGTGGAAGCACAGGTGGCGCAGGCCGTGACGAGAAAGTCAAAGGGTTGCAAAGTAAATTTCTTGAGATTGTACCGAACCAGTCTATTGAAGGCTACCGTATCCCCGGAAGAAAGGGCGGGAATGCCACAGCAAGCAAAATCTTCAGGGAGAAATACCCCCACGCCGTGATGTTCCATGGTGCGCATCACGGCCTCTCCGATGCCGGGGAAAATTTTATCAACGACGCACCCTACAAAGAAGGCAATTTTAAACCCGGATGCTACCGGATAACTGTTTATAGGTTCCATCATCTGATGAAAGGCTACCGGAGCGAGCGCCGTAAAATGACGATCTTTCAAGGGCGAGAGGATGCGGCCACAGGACGTCCCCAGCATGTCGTCAACCGGCTTGACGAAAATGCCCTGAAGCTTTGATCCCAATTCGATGAGGCCGTCAAAGAACTCGGGACGGGCCACCATGCCCCGGAAAATTGCCTTCTTCAGAGGGTGAAGTCCAATGTAACCGGTCAGGATGGCGCGGGCTTTCAGGAAAATATCCAGCACCTTCACCCCGTTCGGGCAATTAGCGGAACAGGAACCGCAGAGGAGGCAGCGCATCAGGCGGTCGTTTACTCCCTTGGGATCACCGAACATTTCCTGGACGAGGCCATCAAGGAGGGAGAGCTTGCCTCGCGCCACATCAGCCTCACGCCCGGTTTCCGCAAAGACCGGACAAACAGCCTGGCACATCCCGCAACGCATGCAAACAACGAGTTGGTCTTCCAGTTCCTTTATCAGTCCGGCAAGTCGCTTCATATCGTACATTGCTATTCTCCTATGATCTTGCCGGGATTCAGAATGTTCTTGGGATCAAGGGCCGCTTTGATGCGCCGCGAATAGAGGATCGTCGCCCTGCCGGTTTCCTTTTCCAGGAACCGCGATTTGGCCATACCAATTCCATGCTCACCGGAAAGAGTCCCTCCCAACGCCAGCGCCCGGTCGAAAATGGCCTCTATGGCCTTTTCCACACGTTCCCATTCTTCATGGTTGCGCCGGTCCGTGAGGATCGTGGGATGGAGGTTGCCATCGCCGGCATGACCAAAGGTCCCGATGGTCAAGTTGAACTGCGCCGCAATCTCTTCGATGGACCGCATCATGGCCGGGATTTTGCTCCGCGGGACCGTCGCATCCTCCAGAACGGTGGTGGGTTTGATTCTGGACAGAGCCGAAAGGGCCGCCCGCCGCGCTTCCCAGACCTTGTCGCGCTCCGCCGCATCCCGGGCCACCCGAATATTCATTGCTCCCATCTCGCGGCACAGGGATTCAACCTTTTCGGCATCTTCCGCCACCTGCACCGGATGGCCGTCAACTTCTATGAGCAGCAGGGCTGCCGCATCCACGGGAAGTCCCACGTGGCTGAAATCCTCAACCGCGCGAATGGTAAAGTTGTCCATGAACTCAAGC
>Ga0116137_1000862_pt1 | contig 22563 bp, 18 predicted proteins | sample June2015DPH_20_1_3_FD_88973 | JGI IMG/M metagenome (GOLD analysis project Ga0116137, IMG submission 88973) | Peatland microbial communities from SPRUCE experiment site at the Marcell Experimental Forest, Minnesota, USA - June2015DPH_20_100 | ecosystem: Environmental > Terrestrial > Soil >...
CCTGCCGCCGGTCACGTCGGTCGGCCCGCACATCCTTCCGATCCTGATGGAGATCCCGCCGGTCGTGCCGGACGTCCCGGGTATCCTTGTGGAGGCCCGCGCGATCCTGGCGGAGCGCCTGCCGGTCTTTGGAGCGGGTGGCGCGGTCCTGCCGGAGCGCCTGCCGGGCTTGCTGGAGGGCCGCCCGATCGGCGGTGACGGCGGTCTGGTTCCCGGCCTTCCGATCCGCCTGGAGCTTCTGCCAGTCCTGCCGGTCCTGCTGCCGGGCCTGCCGGATGGTCTGGTCATCCTTCTTGAGAGTCTGGGCATCCTGCCGGAGGTTCTGCCGATCCTGTTGGACGGCCTGCCGGTCTTTGGAGCGGGTGGCGCGGTCCTGCTGGAGCGCCTGCCGGTCCTGCTGGAGGGCCGCCTGATCGGCGGTGACAGCGGACTGGTTCCCGGCCTTCAGATCCGCCTGGAGCTTCTGCCAGTCCTGCTGTTCCTGCTGCCGGGCCTGCCGGATGGTCTGATCTTCCTTCCCGAGAGTCTGGGCATCCTGCCGGAGGTTCTGCCGATCCTGTTGGACGGCCGGCTGGCCTGGCGGGGTCTGGGGGGTGGTTGGCGGAGGTTGCTGGACATCCTGCGCGTGCGCCCCCGGGATCCCCAAGGCCAGGGTCACGAGACATCCTGATACGAGACCGATCCAGGGTTTCATAATGGACCTCCTTTAAGAAATGGGTGCTGTGGTTGGCTCGCCCTACTTGGTAAGAGCCCCGTGAGCGCCAAAGGTTTAACGACGAGGACCCCCGACGCTGGTCGACCCGGGCGGCGCGCACCGGGCTCTCGACCGCCCTGGCGCACCTTCGGCACTGGCCGAGGTCCGGCCACGGCAGCCCCTTGCGCCGACCTATCGAGCAAGACCTGTGCCGGAGCGAGAACCGGTGGCCGACGCCCCAGGCCCTTCCACAGCGTCGCCGGGGTGCGGGGTATGCGCATTGGACGGTTGCTGGCGTGGCAGCGTCGGAGTGCCAGGATGCAGGGATTGCAGCGGTATCCCTCCGGCGATGCCGGGCGTGGCCTGAGGGCCCTGCCGGATGGATTCCCGAGGGGACCGCTGTGCAGCCGAGGGCTTGTCGAGATGTCGTCGACTGCGGGCGGAGCGGCCGCAGACCGGCGCCGGGACCCTCCCGCCGCTCAGTCGGGCAACCCGGTGATCTCGTACCGGAAGCAGGTCCAGCCGAGGGCCGACGGGGCCGGGACCACGGCGGCAAAGGTCCCGGTCCCGCCGGGCGGGATGGTCCGGGGGAGGACGGCGGCCTCAATGGTCGTGACGAACTGATTCCGTGCGTCGAAGAGCGCGAACCCGACGATCACTTCGGACACCGCCTCCTGCCCACCGTTGCGATAGGTACCCTGGATCTCCCCGCCCAGGCTTCCTTCGAGGCTCCCGATCTCGACGGCCTTCTCGTCAGGGCAGACGAAGTGGGTAACCGCCTCCGCGGAACCGGCCGGGAGTTGACTTGCGCCGTTGCCGTGCTCCCGCTGCTTCGTCAGCTTGGCCTGTATGTACTCGCATTCGATCTGCGAGAGCGATCCCGGGGGAAGAGCCTGGCACGAGAGCTCAGCGGGGGCTGCTGGACTCGGCCAGATCGTGAGAAGGACGCTGACCACCGCAAGGATGACGAGGGGCATGCAGTGCTCCTTTCTTAGATCTGGGCGCCGCCCTGATAGGCTGGGGTGAGAGGGCACCACGAGCCCTCGGTCAAGCGCGGCGCCGCGCAGTCGGACGCCCGAGGGCCTCACGGCTGGCGCTCGCCGGCGCGGAACTCCTCGCGCAAGCGTTTCCGCTCCTCGGGAGACAGGTTACGCGTCCGCTTCTGGTTCTCGTGAAGCCGCTGGCGGAGGGCCTGCTTCTCCTCCGGCGACATTTGCCGCCACTGCTGCGCGCGTTCCCGGAGGCGCTGACGCTCCTCGGGCGAGAGGCGCTGGAACTCCTCGAGCCGCTGGCGGAGGGCCTGCTTCTCTTCCGGCGCCAACTGCCGCCACCGCTGCATACGGTCGCGAAGCTGCTGCCGTTCCTGGGGAGGCAGTTGCTGCCAGCGTCGGAAGTTCTGGCGGATCTGTTGCTGTGCCTCCGGCGGAAGACGGCGGAACGTCTCCAGGTTGCGGCGGATCTGTTCGCGCTCCTCCGGCGAGAGCTGCTTCCAGCGCTCGTAATTCTCGCGGATGCGCTGCCGTTCCTCGGGGGAGAGTTGATTCCAGCGTTCCAGGTTCTGCTGCGCCCGCGCCCGCTCCTCGGGCGTGAGGGACTCGAGGCCCGGGATCCCGCCGCCGGCGGGCGGCACCTGTGGCCGGGCCACCGGCGGGCAGGCCAGGAAGATGAGCAACAGGCCCAGCAGGAGGGTGGACATCCGCCTCATGGCTTCCCCTTTGCCTCTGTACCCGTGGACGGAGATGCCGGAGGCGCCGCCGGGCGCCGCACATCCTCCCGCGGGCGCAGCAGGTCCAACTGCCGGAGTAAGTCCAGGTCGCGGAGGACGTCCATGTCGGCGAGCATCCGGGCGTCCGCCACGGCGTCCGGTTGCGGTGGCGGAGACTTCGGCACCGGCGCTTGTTGCGCCGCCAGGGCGGCCGCCGTCAGCAAGAGGCCTGCCGAGGCCGCCACGGCTGTTCGCCACGCCTTCCACATGGGTGCGCGCAGCTCAACCGGCCACGGCGCTCCCGTCCAGTCGCCGCAGGAGGTCCAGCCGCTCCAATAGGTCGAAGTTCTCCAGCACGTCAAAGTTCTCCAGCACGTCCAGGTTCTGCCCGATGCCCAGGTCCTCGGCAAGGGCCAAGGCGTCGGCAGGTGGAACCTCGCGGAGCGCCCGATGGCTTCGGACCACCCCGAATGCCAGGAGCAGGCCCAGCGCCGTGGCCGCGGCCAGGGCCGGCACGCGCCAGGGACCCCCAAGGCCGCGTAACCGTATCCAGGCCGAGGCCCAGAGGCGGGGGCGTGGTGGGGGCACCGCCGCGATCCGGCGTCGGACGGACTCGCCGAAATCGACCCAGAACGCTGCCGGCGGCTCCGGCACCGGGAGGGCGCGGGTGCGAGTTACCACCTCTCGGAGTAGACGAGCCTCGCGTGCGCAATCGGGGCAGGCGGCGAGGTGGGCCGCCAGCCGCCGACGCTCTTCCGGCGCAAGCTCATCCTCCTCAGCGAGCAGCCACTCCCGGATCGTTTCGCATTCCCTCATGGGCGCCTCACCCTCTGCCGCCCCGGCCCCTCAGTCCCCGCGCCTCACCGCTTTTCACTCGGTCTCCGTAAACGCCGCCAGCTTCCGGCGAAGTGCGCGGACGGCATGGAAGTAATTCGCCTTGGCCGTTCCTTCCGCACAACCGAGCACCTCGGCAATCTCGCGGTGGCTGAGCTCCTGGTGGACCCGCAGCGTCAGGGTCGCCCGCTGTTGTGGCGGCAGCGCCTCGATCGCGGCGGTCAGGGCCCGATCTCTTTCGTCCATCAGCAGGGCCGTCAGAGAATCCTCCCGGTCGTCCGGCACCCGCGCGTCGACCTCGGCCGGATCCTCGTGCATCGTCGCCTTCCGATGATTCAGGCACAGGTTCATAGCAATCCGGTACAGCCACGTCAAGAAACTGGCCTGCCGCCGGAAGCTCCCCAGCGATCGGAACGCCTGGACGAAGGCTTCCTGGGCAATGTCTCGGGCGTCCTCGACATTGCGCGTCATTCGATAGCTCAGCCGGAAGATCGCCTGTTGATGCCGGCTCACCAGCACGTCGAATGCGCCCGCCTCCCCCTCGAGGACCCGCTGGATCACCTCGAAATCGGCGTGGGACACGATGGACGCATCGGCGCGGTCCGTCGATCTCGGAGGGGGTGCCGCCCGTCGAATCCAGTCCCCTGTGCTCACTTAGACAGACCTGCCCGCTGAACGTTTAGTCGTCTGGAATGCAAACAATGTCCGGCACCCGTCCCAATTTCAATAACTGGCAATCGATTGCCTCGCGCGCCTTCTGGCCAGGTTCTTGAAACGGACATCTGGGGTGAGATTCGGAATCGGGTCGTGGCCCTCGTACTGGTGCCCTCGACGTCAATCGTTGCTCATCCCCGGATGCCGACGATGGAGCACCACGACATTGGGATGCCCCAGAGCAGACCGACGAGTCCGGTGAATTGAAGTCGTGGCACGGCACTGATGCCTCTTGATCTACGCTCAGGATGGTGCTCCTCGCGTTCGCTGATGGGCAGGTCCCGTCACACTGAATTACAGGTTGCTGGATGTCAACCGGAATAACTGGAAGACATGTCGGCAGTTCAATGTGTTACGAGGACCAGAGCGTTCAGGTGTACCGGGTACTGGGCGAAGTACGGGGGGGTTGGCCCCCGTATTTACCGCACCCCGCGTTACTCAAATCGGGGGCGGTTTGCCTGTGGTAGTTCAGTCAATCTGTCACCCTAACTGTTCAATGAAGATGTCACCCCTGCGGGATGGCCCAGTGCTGTAGCGCCGGCGCCGGAGACTCTGCTGCGGGGGGCCAGCCACCGCCGCCTGGGTGGCGAGGAGCCGATCCTGATAGTAGACCCGCCACATCCCATTGAGCAGCTGCCGGACCTCGACCCGCGCCTTCGCGTAGCCCTGGCCGCCGGGGCCCGGCGGGATCTGGATCAGGGTGCCCTGGGTGCGCACGGTATTGTCATTGAGCACGGTCGCCGCGGTGTACAGGCTACAGATCCGGGCGAGTTCCAGCCCTCGGGGAACCGGCCGCCACGCCGGGACCGGGTCGGCGGGGGGCCGAGCGAAGCGGGCATTGAAGGACGGCGTGAAGAGGGGGAGGAAGGCGTTGGCGGCCGGGACGGTGGCAATGCCCGCCAGCCGCAGCTCGGCCACCCGCCGATCCTGGAGGGTCTCCCACAGCCGCTCGATGCGGCCCTTGGCCTGGGGACTGAGGGCATAGATGGGCTGGATGCCCAGCGCAGCCAGGGCCCGCCCCACCTGGGTGGGGGCCTGGCGCCCCCCGAGTTCTTCCTCGAGCGTCCAGGCGTCGTCATTGCGCCGGAAGATGCCGTGGCAGTCCATGTAGAGGGCGATGGGGATCCCACAGGTCTGGAGCAGCGTCTGCAGGAGGCGGAGGTAGCTCACCGTATCTTCCTCCGGGACGAAGGCGGCCCCGGGCAGGAGCGTCCCGGTGGCATCGTCCATAGCTCCGACCAAGCAGCAGGTAGGGCCCCGGTCTTCGAGCCAGGCGTGGGGACTCCCATCCCAGAGGACGCGCAGGCCGGCCTAGGTCTTCCGCAGGCGGCGGGCGCGGTGGCGGGGCGGCGGCGGCCGGAGGGCCGACTCCGGTTCCCGTGCACGAGAGGGCGGCGGCCCTCCTGACGCAGCCGGCTCGTGAGCCGTCGCACGTGTCGGAGGCTCAGGTCCAGACTCGTGGCGGCCTGGGCGCCGGTCATCCGGCGCTCGAGCACGAGTCGCAAGGTGTGATACCGATGCAGCTCGCGCTGGCTCACGGGGATCAGCTCTCGGTCTCTGGTCATAGGCCCTCCCGTGGGAAAACGGGAGAGCCTAGCATTCCAAGCCCTCTACGGTGACAGAATCACTGAACAGTTAGAGGGTGACAGAATTATTGATCTACCACAGGCCGACCACTCGGCCTTGTCACGCCCTAACTAGCCGACTATAATTTCGCCATGTGGCGACGGATCCCAAGCGTGGTCACGATCGCAGCCGGCCTAGCCATCTTCCTCCTCCTCGCATGCGGCGCGCCAGCCGCAGCACCTTGGTCTGCTGCCGCCCACGAGACCCTGCCGTCAGAGGTGACCACCTACTTCACCCCGACGGAGTTCGCGCGGGGCCAGGCCTACACCGAGGGTCTCTACTGGCTCGCCGCCGCCGGGGTCACGCTTCGCCTCGGGGCACTGCTCGTCTTGGTCTTCACGCCCGCATCCGCGGCGCTCCGCACCCTGGCGCCCCGGTGCGCGCGGGGGCGGCCGGCCGTGGCCACCGCCCTCTACGTGGTCCTATTGGTGGTCGGCTTCAAGCTCCTCACCCTCCCGCTCGGCTATTACGCCGGCTTCGTCCGAGAGCACGCCTTCCATCTGTCCACGGAGACCCGAGCCGCCTGGCTCCTGGACTGGGGGAAGAGTGGGCTCCTCACCGTGGGGCTGGCTGTCCCAGTGGGCGTCCTCCTGACGACCCTCTGGCGGCACGCCCCGGGCCGCTGGGCCCTGTGGGCCTGGGCCCTGAGCGGTCTCGCCATGATCGTCCTGGTCGCCCTCGCGCCCCTCGTTATCGATCCGCTCTTCAACATGATCCGCTCCCTCGAGGAGTCCGCCCTTCGCCAGCGGGTCCTCGCCCTGGCGGAGCGAGCCGGGCTCCACGTGGACCAAGTCTACGTGAGCGACGCCAGTCGCCGGACCACCGCTGAGAACGCCTACTTCACCGGCCTCGGCGCCACGAAGCGGGTCGTCCTCTATGACACCCTGCTTCAGCACAACGACCCTGACGCGGTGGCAACCGTCGTGGCCCACGAGTTAGGCCACTGGCAGCACGCTGATATTTGGAAGGGCATTGGCCTGAGCCTCCTCGGCCTCGCCGTCAGTTTCTGGTGCGCGGCGCGGGTGCTCGCCTGGGCCGGACGGGGAGCACGGTTCCATCTGACGGGACCGGCCGACCTGGCCGCCATCCCACTCTTCCTGCTCGTCCTCTTCGTCCTGAACCTCGTCAGTCTGCCCCTCCAGAACGCCATCTCGCGGGGCTTCGAGCGGGCCGCCGACCGGACCTCCCTTGAGCTGACCCACGATCCCGCCGCCTTCATCCGCTCCGAGGTGGAGCTGGCACGCGCCGATCTGGCCGACCTGGACCCGCCCCGACCCCTCGTGCTCCTCCTGTACACGCATCCCCCCACGGTCGACCGGATCCGCATGGCCGAGGCCTTCGCGGCCCCGCGGGGCACCACGCCTTAGCGGCCGCGCGGCGCCCATCCGACTCTCGGTCCTCCCTTTGATCAGGCACCTCGGCGCGGCCATGCGGTTCTCGGCTCTTGTGACAGTTGCCACCGCTTCCGCCTCTCGTCGGCGCAGCGCACGGTCTGGCCCTTTCCCGGCGGGCGCCCACGCGCGATTCCCCTTGACAGGCAGCGCTTGCGGGTGCACAGTTTAACTATCTAGTTAGTCAAACACAGGAGGCGCTTCTCCGATGCGTCACCGTGGCAATCATCGCCATCGGAGCACTGCCGAGTCTCGGACGTCGATCCTGGAAGCCGCCGGGCGCATTTTTGCCGGGCAGGGCCTTTCGGGCGCCCGGACGGATGCCATCGCTGCCGAAGCCGGCGTCAACAAGGCGCTGCTCTACTACTACTTCAAGAACAAGGAAGACATCTATTGGGCGGTCCTCGATGAGGAGGTGACGGGGTTTCACCTGAAAGCCCTCACGCTTCTTTCCCAGGAAGGGCCCGCTGCACCCATCCTGTTGCGCTATGTGAGCAATCACTTCGACTTCATCTGCACCCATCCGCACTACCCCCGCCTTTTTCAGATGATGATGATGGCGGGAGGCAGGCGATGCGAGCGCCTGGTGGCGGGGCGCATTATTCCCGTGGCGCAGAAGCTGGATGCCCTGCTCCGCCGGGGCATCCGCAACGGCGAGTTCCGCCCGTTCGACGTGGGCCACACGGCTGTCTCCCTGGCCGCGCTTACGGTCTTCTATTTCAATGCCGCGCCCATCATCCGGCTGGTGAGCGGGCAGGATCCCTTTAGCAGGGCGAATATGCGAAAGCGCAAGGCGGAGGTTCTCAAGTTTATCCGCTACGCGCTATTCACCGATCCGGAGGCGGCCGTGTTATGAAGCGCAAGATTCTTCTCCCCCTCGTTCTCCTGGTGATGGTGGGAAGCGGCCTCGTGTACTACGAGGAGACAATGCGCCCGCAGGGCATGGTCCTCACCGGCGTCGTCACCACGGACGACGTGGTGGTGAGCTCGCAGATTCAGGGTCAACTCGCCCGACTCCTCGTGAAGGAAGGGGACACGGTGCAGGCCGGGCAACTGCTCGCCGTGATCCAACCCCACGAGCTGGCGGCCGACAAGGCCTATTATGCGTCCACCGAGCAGGCCGCCGCGGCACAGGTGAATCAGGCCGAAGCGGCCTTGAAGTATCAGGAATCGCAAACGCGCGATCAGATCCGCCAGGCGGAGGCCACCCTGGCCGCGACCCAGGCGCAGGTGACCGAGGCCGCGGCGGACCTGGAGCGCGCCCGCCTCGACTACCAGCGCACCCAGGACCTCTTCAAGGACAGCGCCGTCTCCGCGCAGCAACTGGACCAGGCGCGTACCACCTTCGATGCGCAGAAGGCCCACCTGGAGTCGCTGCAGAAGCAGGTGGACGCACAGCGTGCCACCGTCGCGCTCGCTCGCTCGACCGAAGAGCAGATCCAGGTGCGGCGGAGCGAACTGAAAGCCACGGAGCGCCAACGAGCGGCGGCGGGGGCCCAGAACGACAAAGCGAAGGTGCGACTGGACTACACCGAGATCCGCGCCCCCATCCCGGCGGTTGTGGCGCTGGACGCCGCCCGCCAGGGTGAGGTCGTGAATGTGGGCCAGCCCATCATCTCGCTCATCGATCCGGACAATCTCTGGATCCGGGCCGACGTCGAAGAGACGTACATCGACCGTATCCGGCTCGGCGATCATCTCAGGGTCCCCTTCCCCTCCGGCATGGAGAAGGAGGGAACCGTCTTCTTCCGCGGGGTGGATGCGGATTACGCCACCCAGCGCGACGTCAGCCGGTCGAAACGCGACATCAAGACGTTCGAGGTCCGCCTCCGGGTCGACAACAGCGATCGCCGCATCTGGCCTGGGCTCACAGCGTACGTAGTGCTGCCCCCGCAGGATGTGCGATGAAGTCCGCTCTCACCACGCTGTGACCTGCGGTGCGCGACGAAAGGCGACAAAGGCATGGCTGCCATTGAAGTCAACGGGATCCGGAAGTGCTTCGATACGTTCTGTGCGGTCGATGGATTGACCTTCACGGTCGAGCACGGCGAAATCTTCGGCCTCCTGGGTCCCAACGGGGCGGGGAAGTCCACCCTCATCCGCATGCTCACCACGCTCCTCCCGCCCACGGCCGGCACCGCCAGGGTCAACGGCTTTGACGTGACGGGCGAGGCGGATCAGGTCCGCAGCTCCATCGGCGTGATTCCCCAGGCCATGACCTTGGACCTGGATCTGAGCGCGGCCGAAAACATGCTCATCTTTGCGAAGCTGTACGGGGTCCCGCGCGAGAAGCGCAAGCGGGTCATCCCGGAACTGTTGGACGCCGTCGACCTGCTGCCTTGGAAGGACAAGCCGGTGAAGAATCTCTCCGGCGGGATGCGCCGGCGTCTGGAAATCGCCCGGGGCCTGGTCCACGAACCGAAGATCTTCTTTCTGGATGAGCCCACCACCGGGCTCGACCCTGTATCCCGCGCGGCCGTGTGGGAGATGATCACGAAGTTGAAGAGCGCGCGCGACCTTACCATCCTCTTGACCACCCATTACATGGATGAGGCCGACAAGCTCTGCGATCGCATCGCGATCGTTGACCACGGCAAGCTGGTGGCGCTGGATTCCCCCCTGAAACTGAAGGCGTCCATCCCCGGCAACACCATCCTGGAAGTGAGCTTCTCGCGCGTCCCCGACGGTTGGGTGGAAACCCTCAAGGGGCTTGCGGAGGTCCAGGACGTGAAGGCGGACGACACGGTCTTCCGGATCGGCTCGAACAACGGCCCGCGCACCACGGTGGACCTGCTGGAGGCCGCGCGGACGGCCCAGGTGGAGATCACGTCGCTTTCCGTGCAGAGCACCACGCTGGATGACGTCTTCATGCACTATACGGGCCGCCAGTTGCGCGACGCGCTGCAGGATGCCTTGAAGTACGACCCCAGCTTCATGTACCAGCGGCACTGAGGAAGAGGCCGGTGAGCAGAGTCCTCGCCATTATCGAGCGCGACGTTCGCAAGTTCCTGCGCAGCCCCACGCTGATCGTCGTCTCCATGTTCTTTCCGCTGGTCCAACTGGTGATTCTGGGCTACGCCTTCGGCGGCAAGATTCAGAATCTGGAGGTGGGCGTCGTCAACCAGGATCGGGCCCTACAGACGGTGAAGCTGCGGGAGATGTTCGGGGCGATCGCCGCCAATGCCCGCACCTTCGTGACCGTGGACTATTCGGACCTGCACCAGGCCTTGACCGACCTGCGGAACGGCAAGATCAATGCGGTGCTCAACATCCCTCCGGGATTCTCCCGGCGCGTGCTCAGCAAGAACGCCCCGCAGGTTGCCCTGATGGAGGACAACACGGACAACTTCTCCATGAGCGCCCTACAGGGGGCGCTGGTCGACCTGCTGAATGCCTTCAACCACGGCGGAGTCCAACCCCGCGTCGGGGCCGACGCCACGCTTTCCGTGGTCGAGATTTACCCGTACGTGCCCTACATCCAGTACCTGTTGCCCGGCTCGATCGTCCTGGCAATTTTCGTGTCGGCCATGATCGGCGGCGGCATTATCTTCATCGACGACAAGGCCCGCGGCCTCCACGAGGGGTACCTCGTGACTCCCATCCGCAAGTTCGAGCTGATCCTGGGGTTCAATCTCTCCGGCGCGTTGAAGGCCTTCCTGGCGGGTCTCGTGCTGACGACACTCGGATCGGTCATCGCCGGCATCCCGAACCCAATGGACCCTGTCCGGCTGCTCAAGCTCCTGCTGGTGATCGCGACAACCGCTCTTGCGCTCATCAGCATGATGTTTCTGATGATGGTCCGCGTGAGCGACCCCTTGGTGCCTCGCGCCACGTTCGGGGTGCTGAACACGCTGCTCTACTTTCCGAGCGGCGCCGTCTACCCCGTATATGGCTTCCCGAAGTGGATGCGGATGCTCTCGGCAGTCGACCCCTTCACCTACGCCGTCGACGCGTTCAAGAATCTGCTCCTGAAGAATACCCCCCTCCTTGCGATCGCCGGGGACCTCACGTATCTCGCCGCGTTTACCGTCGTGGTGCTCGTTCTGGCGACAGCGCTCTTCCGCCGCACGCTGTAAGCCTGCTCTCAGAATCGCCATGCCTCCTCTGGCTGACCCTTTCTCCTGCGGTGACGGATCTCCCGGCCCAGAGCCCCGCGAACCCTTGGAGTTGCGGCCTCTCGGCTAATCGGATACAGTCGGCTCACTATGCGCACCGGGGGAGGGGGAAACCAGGGGCCATGGCGGCGGAAGACCGTCGGCACGCTGGCGGCAGGATTCTCCCTCGTCTATCTCATCGCGGTTGCCCCGCACCTCGTTCACCACCTGTTCGAGGAAGACCACGACTCCCCGGCGTGTCCATTCCTCGCGCTGAGCCAGCACACCCCACAGCTCCAGCCTGATCTCCCAACGATCACATGTCTGATCTGGACGGAACTCCTTGAAGATCCGAAGCCAACGGTGTCTCTTCCTTTGCCGCTGGTTCACAATAGCCATACCCGGGGTCCACCCTTTCTCCCAAAATCCCATCTTGAAATAAATGGTTTAGAGGATCGAGGGGTTGGCCGCACGTTTGTTCTGGGCGATTGGACGGGTCACCCGTTCAGCGACCTCCGGCTGTGGAATCAAGCGATGATCCACAGTCTTCAGACCATGATCCTACAAAAGCCTGAAGAATTGATCCCCGTCGGGGTCGCAAGATGGATCAGTGTTTTCCAGCACATGTTTGGTCCTTTACTGCTCGGCCTCTTTGGCTTGGCAGTGCGGCAGCGTCTTAAGCGATAAATTCAATTTGGCGAAGAGCCCATTGGACGATGTGTCCCGTGAAGTGATGGTGGCGGGTCCAGTGAGGTTGCGACCAAGTGCGCAGCGTCTGACTGTCCGTGTTCTGTCCGTGAACAGCTGCCGAAAGGTGCCTACAGGAACCAAACGGGAAGGGCAGAAGTGGCTGTTTTCTTTGGGGTCAATTGGTAGGCTTCGGTTCTTTTGGGGGCTGGATTTCCCCTCATAACCCAAAGGTTGCTGGTTCAAATCCAGCCCCCGCAACCATCGCCAGTAAACGGGTTAGGTGAATCAGCCTAACCCGTTTTTTGTTGATCTGAGGCCCGGAGGAGGAAAGGGGGAGCTCGGCCTAGTCTCTCTGATTTGTCTCAATGATGGTGAGTGGGCCGGGGCACCAACTGGTTTAGCCTAGGTGGAGCGGTCAAACGCCTCCGCGGAGTTGCGTCTCGGACGCGGAGCCAGCCTGCAGCGCGACGTGCGGTCCGCAGCAGGGAAAGTCAGAAGGATCCAAGCGGAGATCGGGATGCGCGGGATGAGGCAAAACTTGATGTACTTGCCGGGTCCCCTGTTCCGTGGTCGACCCAAGAATGAAATCATGCCGCGGCAGAATCAAAGGGTTAGGGCGTAAATGGTGTCCGGTACCATTTTCTGTGGCGTGACAAGCTCTGGGAGGTCTGCATCACGAGGATCGCCTGGCGACGGTGGCGGCGTGAGGACAGCGATTGTTTTTGCGCACCACATTGGCGGTGCAAGGGGTCGTCGCGGGGCGACACCGTGGGCCTTGTTCGATGAAGGACGGTGTGGTACCGTCCAGGAATTTACAGAGCATGAATGCCGGGAGAGGCGGTGGAGCGTGCGAATCGCAGGATGATCCCCGGCGAGAAAGGGGCTCGACCGTTAGTATGGGACTCGACCAGAGAAGTTGGCAGAGATAGGTGGTGTCATGCTCCTTGCCCTGGTCGTCTCTAGCGTGTATTTAGGGATGAATTGGTATGTGCTGGCGCGGCTGTTCCACCTGTTCGCGATCAGGACGACCATCTGGTTCTACATCGCGCTCATCCCGCTGACTCTCTCGTTCATCGTCGCCCTTGTCCTCGAATCGAGGTTCGGAAACCACCTGACCGGCGTTGTTTTCACCCTGGCGATGTTGTGGCTGGGAATGTGTTGGGTGCTGCTCTGGATCTTATTCGCGCAGCAAATCCTGTCGCTGGTGGTGCCGATCCCACAACGGGTGTGGGCGATCAGCGTTTGCGGCCTCGCCTGCGGCCTCGCGCTGTATGCATTCATCAACGCCCGTACGATCACCGTCCGCCGGGTACAGATCCCCCATCTGCCGCTCAAGGTCGCGCAGCTGTCGGACATCCACATCGGTTCAATAGGGCCTTCGGTACTCGCCGACATCATCGCCAAGACTAACGATCACAAGCCCGATATGATCCTCATTACCGGCGACCTGTTCGATAACGCCAACCCCACCACCCGTGCCGCTGCCACCCAATTGAAAACGTTTGTCGCTCCTGTCTTGTTCACCTCGGGCAATCACGAGGTCTATACGGGGTATGACAACGTGCGGCAGATGCTTGCAGCCACACAGATACGCTGGCTGCGTAATGAAATGCTAGAGTTCAACGGCATCCGGATCATCGGCGTCGATAACAGCTACAGCACGGAACTGATGCAGTCCGTGCTCGGCCGCACATCCCCTTCTCCGGCGTTTACGATCCTGATGAACCATCAGCCGACAGGATTTGACATCGCCGCCCGTCACCGCATCGGCCTGATGCTCTCTGGCCATGTGCACAACGGGCAGATCTGGCCGTTCAACTACGTCGTGGGGATATTCTATCCGTATCTCAAGGGCCTGCATGAAAAGGCGGGCACCTTTCTGAATGTCTCGACCGGCACGGGCATTTGGGGCCCGCCTATGCGCCTCGGCTCACACAGTGAGATCGTGTTTTTTGAACCGATGCCATGAAGGCAGCCTTGCCACCGAGGTTGTCCGAACAATCCTGCTTGTGACGTGCAGCGTGGGACGGAGCGCCCCGGCATGCACAGAAAACCGGCATCTGGTTCAAATCCAGCCCCCGCAACCATGAAGCAACGACGGGCCATATGCAAGCCGCATGGCTTGTTTTCATTTCGCTCTCGGCCGCATCCTCTAGCAGGTTGCTGAAAAACTCGTTTGACTGATAGGCGAAAGCTCTACAAACGTCGATCAGCCGCGAAACACATCGAGGGAAGGAAAACGGGTCGAGTGTCGATCCTGAGCCTCCACAGGCCATCTGGGAGCTATTCGATGATTCGCCTGGGGGGTACCTGGAGACCAAATCGATGACCCCCGAAAATAGTTTTTCAGCAACCTGCTAGGTGCACGTTCCTTGACGCGGGTGTGGGTCAGCGATAGAATCATTGCGGAATGCGATCGGTGTGAGAGTCTGGAGGCGGAGGGCAGGGGTCCGGCGGTGATCCCTAACGGGGATCCGTGTCGAGGCAGACAACTCCGAGGTATCCAGCAGCGTCTCCGCACGTAAGGCGACATGCACTGTGGTGTCGCCAATCATTGGCGACCTTCATCTTCTTTCAAGGAGAAGTCCCATGAAAAGCTTTGAGTTCAAGATCGATCCGCTCACGGGTGAGGAGTATTACGACGTCTACCTGAGGGGGCTGCAGCTCCTCACCGATCCCCTTCTCAACAAGGCCAGTTGCTTCACCGAGGAGGAGCGCATCACGCTGGAGTTGGGCGGGCTCCTGCCCCACGGGGTCTCGCGCATCGAGGACCAAGTGGAGCGGTGCATGGAGGCCTACCGGCCCAAGCCCGACGACCTAGAACGCTACATCTACCTCCAGGGGCTTCTGAATCGCAACGAAACGCTCTTCTACCGTCTGCTCACCGAGAATCTGAGCGAGATGGTGCCCATCGTGTACACTCCCACGGTGGGCCAGGCGTGCCTCATGATGAGCCACATCATGCGCCACCCCCGGGGGATTTACATCCATCCGGGCAATATCGCGAGGGTCGACGACATCTTCCAGAATATCTCGCTGCCCCAGGTCCAGCTCATCGTCGTCACGGATGGCGAGCGCATCTTGGGCCTCGGCGACCTGGGTTCCGACGGCATGGGCATCCCGGTGGGGAAGGTGAGCCTCTACGTAGCGGCCGGCGGGCTGCACCCGGCGTCCTGCCTCCCCATGTGCATCGACGTGGGCACCAACAACGAACGGCTCCTCAACGACCCGCTCTACATGGGCTACCGGAAGCCGCGCCTGGACGGGACGGAGTACTTCGATTTCGTGGAGCGCTTTGTTCTGGGGGTGAAGCGGAATTTCCCCAATACGCTGCTGCAGTGGGAGGACTTCTCCAAGCAGAAGGCCTTCACGCTCCTGAGCCGCTACCGTGAGCGCATCCTCTGCTTCAACGACGACATCCAGGGCACGGGCGCCACCGCGTGCGCGGCCCTCCTGACGGCCATGCGGATTCAGAAGAGCCGCTTCGCCGATCAGCGGTACGTCATCGTGGGCATGGGGCAGGCGGGCGTCGGCATCGCCGACAGCATCATGGCCATCCTCAAGGAGGAGGGGCTGTCCGAAGGGGAAGCCCGCCGCCGGATCTTCGCCATCGACCAGCAGGGTCTCCTCGTGGAGGACGACCCCGCCCTGGAGGAGCAGCAGCGCCGGTACACCCAGCCCCGCGCCGCCCTGACGGGTTGGAAGCTGGAGAATGCCATGCGCATTCAGCTCCTGGATGTGATCCGCAACGCCGGGGCCACCGTCCTCATCGGCGTTACGGCGAAGCGCGGCCTCTTCGACGAGAGGATGCTGAGGCAGGTGGCGCAGAACGCCGACCGGCCCATCGTGTTGGCCCTCTCCAATCCCACGACCAAGTCCGAGTGCACCCCCGAGGAGTTCATGCGGGCGTCGAGCGGGCGCGGCCTCATCGCCACGGGCAGTCCGTTCCCGCCGCTGAAGATGGACGGGCGGGAGATCGGCGTCGCCCAGTGCAACAACCTGTTTATCTTCCCCGGCATGGGGCTCGGCGCGCTGGTGGCCAAGGCCAACAAGGTCACGGACCAGATGTTCATCGCCGTCAGCAAGACATTGAGCGGCCTCGTCACGCCCGACCAGGCGGAGAGGGGTTACCTCCTGCCGGAGATGAGGGACATCCGGAGGGTTTCCTTCGAGGTGGCTCTCGCGGTGGCCAGGGAGGCCAGGGACGCCGGCCTGGGCCGGCTCCTCGAGGACGAGAAGCTCGCCACGCTCATCAAAAAGGCCCAGTGGGACCCGCACTTTTACCCATACCGGGCGGGGAGGCAGCCGATGTGACCCCCCTTTCGTTTGTGGCCGGTTTGTCGCTACCCCTTCGGCGGGCGGCCGAGATTCCGACGGTAGCGGGCAGGGGTAACACCCGTCAGTTCACGAAAGTGACGGATGAAGTGACTCTGATCCGCGAATCCCAGGTCATTCGCGATTTCGGCGAAATCCTTGTTGGTCTCTTCCAGCCACATGCGCGCTTTCTGAATCCGCAGGAGCTTCACGTGCTGCAGAATGGTCTTGCCGGTGCATTCTTTGACAAGGTGCGCCACTCGGAATCGGCTTAACCCGGCGACATCGGCGGCGTCCTCTAAACTGATCGTTCGCATGTAATTCCCCGCCAGGAATTTCAGTACCCGGCGGACGTGAATGTTATGCCGATTGAATCTCTGCAGATCAATATGGCCCATGAAATCATCCAGCGCCTCGCGCAGGGCAGCGCATGTAGTTTCAAAGTCTTTGGTTGCGACCATCCGCTCAATCCATTGGATGTGGAGCTCCAGCAGGGAACCCAGCTCGGGGTTCTCTTCCACGGCCGCCCGGACCAGATATCCCAGGATCTCGATTGCCCGACCCTGCAGCACGGGCAGGCGAGGCGAATACAGGAATAGGTCCGCGAGGAGCTTATTCATCTCGCGCCGCGCTCCACCTCGATCACCTACTCGGATCAGCGCCAACAATGCCCGCTCATGATCGAGCGAGGAGGTGCGGCGATCGGAGGTCTTGCGCCGGTGAATCTCCTCGGCGATTTGCTGCTGCTGGAGCGCGTTCTCATGGTTGCGCTGGAGCAGAACGGGATCCCAGAGCGTTAGCTCGTAGATGCGTGTGAAAAGCCACTCGGCCGTCTCTGGCGTCCGGGAGAGGGACCAGATTGGCAACCGCCCGACGTATTTTTCCGCCATCGCGCGCTTCGCACCCGAAGCCACCAGGTAACTGACGGTCTCATTTCGGTCTTGCGGATCATCGTGAGGCCGGACTTCGCCGCCACAGAGTCCACCCTGGACGGTGTCGCCATTCACGAGCGGGACAATCCACGAGACAATCCCTGGCGCCAGGAGAAAGGAATAGGGCTCGCCCCAGCGCACGCTTTCCTGGAGGGCGTGTTCGCGTGTTCTTTTCAGGAGCCGCAAGTTACGGATAGCCCCGGGAGCCAAGCCGATTACGGTCCCGTCGAATGTGACCAAACCCGCGCCCAGCCCGTATCGCTGATGGTATTCGTAACGAATTCGCCCAACCTTTTCCCGCGGCAACACTGATCTGGCGACCATAACCCCATCTCCGCCTTCGGGAAGCTGCTTACCACAAAATGCTCGGGCTAGCAATATCGTTCAATATCCCGACCATAGGTATCTATACGGCGCCATACGCTTGTGGTGTACTCCCGCCAGAAGCGCCATTCCGCGGCTTCTTACGCATATCCGGAACGGCACGTAGAACCGGGGGATCTCCCGGACCGCGAAAACAACTCGACCGTCTCTACCGGCGGGGGGATCTATGAACCGACAGTTCTACCTGGATCTGGCCCGCGCGGGCCATCGCCTGCCCATCGGCGTCGATCTCGTGCTGCACGAACAGCCCAACCCGGAGGCCATCGTGCGGGATGGACAAGCCCTCGGGCAGGTGGTCGCCGAGACCGCCCGGCGTTACCGGACGCCCCTGGCCATCGCCCGCATGGACCTCCAGATCGAAAAGGCGGTCCTTCTGGAGATCCTCGGGGTCCCGGCGGCCGAGGCCGCGCACTACCACTTCCCGACCGATCCGGGGGCCGCGGCCGTGGCCCGGCTGGCGGCCGGCCTCCCGCCGGTCAATCTTGGCCTCCAGGCCCAGATTGATGCCGTGGGGTACATCGCCGCGCATACGGATCTGGTGCCCATCGGGATGACCATCGGGCCGTTCTCGCTCATGACCAAGCTGCTCAAGGACCCGATCACGCCGCTCTATATGGCGGGTTCAGGGATCATGGCCGAAGACGACGCGGACGTAGCGCTGGTGGGGCGCGCCCTGGAGCTCGGCCTCAGGGTGATCCTCTTCTCGGTCGCCGCGCAGGTCCGGGCGGGAGCCAAGGCGGTCTTCATGGCGGAGCCGGCGGCCAGTGTCGTTTACGTCTCGCCCAATCAGATCCAGGCGGGATCGGACATCTTCGAGCGGTATGTGATCGCTGCAGACCGGCAGGTGAAAGCCCTCCTGGACCGGCACGGCGTGGACCTGATCTTCCACTGCTGCGGCGAGCTGAACGAGTACATGGTGCGCCAGTTCACGACACTGGAGCCGGTCATCCTGAGCCTGGGCAGCTCGCGGAGGCTGTGGGAGGACGCGGCCGTCGTGCCCAAGCATATCGTCCTCTATGGGAATTTACCTTCCAAGCACTTCTACTCGGACGCCGTGATCACGACCGAGCAGGTGGAGGCGCAGGCCTGCGACCTGCTGTACCGCATGGGCCGGGCCGGCCACCCTTTCATTCTGGGCAGCGAATGTGATATCCTCCACGTGTCGGGGAGCGGAGAGACGATCCGCAAGAAGGTGGCCGCCTTCCTCGGCTGCCGCTGTGAGGGGCCCCGGCCTATCCGGAGGTATGGCGAGGGACGCGGGACGGAGCAGGATACCCCCGCGCAGTGACATGGGTGGGCGCCACGCAAGGACACCGACCACGAGGAGAAGGCATGGCCGACTATGAAGCGTTGAGGCAAGCCGTGATCACCGGGAAGGTGGCGCAGGCGAAGGAGCACATTCAGGCCGCTCTGGGTCGGGGCGAGAAGGCGCAAGCCATTCTGGACGAGGGCCTCATCCCGGCCATGGACGTGGTGGGGCAGAAATTCTCCCGCTGCGAGTACTATGTCCCGGAGATGCTGATCGCCGGCCGCGCCATGCAGGCCGGCATCGCATTGATTCGTCCCCTCCTGGCCGAGGGGGGCGGGAAGCCCCGCGGCAAGGTGGTGCTGGGCACGGTGAAGGGCGACCTCCACGACATCGGCAAGAACCTCGTGGGCCTCATGTTGCAGGGGGGCGGCTTTGAGGTGGTCGACCTGGGGAACGACGTGAAGCCCGAGCGGTTCGTGGAGGCGGTCCAGAAGAACCAACCGAACTTCGTCATGATGAGCGCGCTCCTCACGACCACGATGCTCTCGATGAAGGAGACCGTGGACGCCTTGCAGAAGGCCGGGCTGCGGCAGTCGGTCCGGGTGGCGGTAGGTGGCGCACCGGTGACCCAGCGCTTCTGTGAGGAGATCGGCGCCGACTTCTACGCGGCGAACGCCACCGGAGCCGTGACCAAAGCCAAGGAGCTCCTGCCCTCCGCCTGAGGCGCGATAGCGGAGCCTCGCCCGATCTCTGGCTGGATTGTCACGGAACGGCCACCGGACCAGCCATGCCTCGTTCAACGATGCCGGCGACAGCTCACAGGAGAAAATCCCCATGACCGAGAAACAGTGGGCGACATTGCTGGCGATCATTCGCCGCGCCACGATCGCCCCTCTTCCCGTGGCTTTCATCGTCGATAGTCCATGGCTACCGAACTGGGCCGGGGTGACCATCCTCGATTACTACACGAGCGAGGAGCACTGGCTGGAGGCGAACTTCAAGGCGATCCGGGAGTTTCCCGAATGCATCTTCCTCCCGGGGTTCTGGTCGGAGTTCGGCATGTGCACCGAGCCCTCCGCCTTCGGGGCCAAGTGCCTGTTCTACGACAACGAGTTTCCCTTCGCGGAGAAGCTCATCCAGACCGTGGAAGACATCGACCGTCTCGCCAGGCCCGATCCCCGCCGTGACGGCCTGTTGCCGTTTGTCGTCAAACGCTTGCAGCATGCCCGGCCGCGCATCGAAGCCGCGGGACACGCGATTCGCTTTGCGGTGTCCCGCGGCCCGTTGAATGTGGCGTCGTTCCTGATGGGGACCACCGATTTCCTGACGGAGATGAAGGCCAGCCCGGAGAAAGTTCACCAGCTGCTCCGGCTCATCACAGATTTCATAGGCGAGTGGCTGTCGTACCAAAAGGAGTGCTTCTCGACCATAGACGGTATACTCCTCCTGGATGACATCGTCGGATTTCTCGGCGAGAAGGATTTCAAGGAATTCGCCCAGCCATACCTGAAGGAGCTCTTCACCAGCCTGGGCGTCTCGGTCCGCTTCTTCCACAACGACTCGCCGTGCCGTGCGTCTGCACCGCACCTTTACGACACCGGCGTCAACCTCTTCAATATGGGCTACGACGTCTCTTTGAAGGACCTTCAGGCCTGGACGGAAGGCAAGGTGACGTTGGTCGGCAACATCCCGCCGCGCGACGTGCTGGCCGCGGGCACGGCGAAGGACGTGGAGACCGCCGTGGCGCAGCAATTCCGCTCGTTGTCGGACACGCGGCGCGTGCTGTTCTCATGCGGGGGCGGCATGCCCCCCGGCGTGCGGAGCGAGAACATCCACGCCTTTGTGTCAAAGGTGAAAGAAATGACAAGAATGCCCACCTCATAACGGGGTTGCTGATCAATGAGATTGCCGCCTCTCGTCCGCCAGACGTGGAATCCAGTGCCGCCTAATCCCTGCTCGCCGCGCGGGGGGCGCGTTCCGCGCGAGTCATTTCTGAGTCCGTAAACATTTCGGCTTGACATCGCCATCCGGCCCGCCGGATACTCCGCAGCCGGACTCGGGAGCCCCCGGCAGTGGTCAGGCTGGGAGATCGGGCCGAGCGCTGTGTTGAAGTCGCGCGCCGGGTCGGCACGAGTCCCCGCGCGGCCGGCACAGCAATTATCCTCTCAACTTTTCAGGGAGAACAACTATGAAGTATCGCAGGCTCGGCGGGACGGACCTGGACGTGTCGGTGATCTGCCTTGGACCGATGAGGGCGGCAGCGACGGAGCCGGGCAACGACGAGAAGTCCAGCGCTGGCGAGCGAGCCCTGCGCAGGGCGCTCGACCTGGGCGTGAACTTCCTCCACTCCAGCTACGAGTACGGCACGCGCTGGATGATGGGCCGAGTCCTGAAGGATCACCCGAAGCGCGCCGAGATCCATCACGTCATCAAGGTCCCCGTGCCGGACTTCAAGGATGGCGACCGGTTCGACGAGGCGAAGTTCCGCCTGCGCATCGAGGAGGCGCTGCGCGAACTCCACGCGGAACGCATTGCCGTGCTGCAATGGATGTGGCGTTCCGACCCCAACGACGACGAGCGTCGGCTCCCGCTGCTGGGGCGCATCCTGGAGGATGTGGTCGCGGCCTTCGAGAAGATGCGTGGAGAAGGAAAAGCCGGCTACCTGTGGACGTTCCCCTACACCGTCGCGTGCGCGCAGGCGGCGGTCGAGACGGGCCAGTTTGCCGGGCTGATCGCCTACTATAACCTCGCCGAGATGGAGATGGCGGACCTCTTCGGGGAACTGGAACGGCGAAACATGGGATTCATCGCGATTCGTCCGCTATACGAGGGAATCCTGACTGACGAACGTGCCGCGCCGCGGAAAGGCGACCGCTTTGCCGACCCGCAATATGCGCCTGCCATCGCCAAGCGACGCAAGATCGCGGAGGCCTTCCGTAACGAAATCGGCGAATCCATGACGGCGTTTGCCATCCGCTTCGCCCTGGCGGAGCCGCTGATAGCCAGTCTTGTCGTCGGCCTCAACCAGTCCGAGCAGGTGGACGGGATCGCCAAGGCGGCAGAGGGAATGTGTCCGCCGCGAGACGTGGTGCGCCGAGCACAGGAGCTCTGGCGGGCAGGCTGGTAAGTTCGCTCGTGCCGCGGATCAAGGGAATGATGGGGGAGACGTTGCGCCGCATCATGCTCTGGGGAGTCGAATAGGGGTAGGATGGCAAGTTCCCTCCCCGCATGCCCCGGAGGGGGAAGGAGGAGGGTGGATGAGCGCCGACCGGGCGGGGAGCTTTGGGACAGGGCGCGGAGGGGACGTCAGGGAGCCTTCCGCATTATCCGCTCCAGCATGAAGCGGCGGAGGAGGTAGGCCATGCAGGCCCCGCAGGCGCGCAGATGTTCCTCCAACGATCGTGCGCTCTCCAAATCGAGCGTTCCGTCCACGTAGTCCGCAAGAATCTCAAGGATCACATTCCGACAGGTCTGTGTGGCTTTCAAGCGATCCCCTTTCCAAGCACGAAAGCCTTGCAGCTTTCCAATTCGCCAGGTGTCCTCCATCCCACAGCGAGGGGAGGGGAGGGGAGGGCCGTGACAGACCGATCCCTCTGGCGCCTCGTGGGCCGAGGCAACGCACCCGCAGTCGGGTTCCGCGCGGAACCCGCCTTGGCCCGCGCTGTGGGCCGGACAGGATGCCGCCACGCCTGACTACGGCCACGCCGGCTCATCATCCCGTTCGCCTGTGACAAGGAGAAAGCAGGCATTGGCAAGAATGTCTCCCATCAAGAGGGTCGCCGTGTTTCGTGAGCAGATGTTTGGTGAGCAAAACGAGAGCCGGCCCCGAAAAATAGGACAGGCGTTTAAGTGAAAACTCTGCTCTACTGGACGGGACGAATCGCCGTCCCACAAGGAGAGCAGCCCATGAAACGGTCCCGACGGAATCACGCACCG
>Ga0116137_1000868_pt1 | contig 22504 bp, 22 predicted proteins | sample June2015DPH_20_1_3_FD_88973 | JGI IMG/M metagenome (GOLD analysis project Ga0116137, IMG submission 88973) | Peatland microbial communities from SPRUCE experiment site at the Marcell Experimental Forest, Minnesota, USA - June2015DPH_20_100 | ecosystem: Environmental > Terrestrial > Soil >...
CAGATTCTCACTCAAGTATACAATCGAGCCGATCGTTTCCGGCACAAAAACAATTCTATAAGTATACTTGCGCGGGTGGCGAGCAATCCACCTTGCCAAAAAAGTGGTCACAGCCATGCCGGAAAGTTCGTTGTTAGCAAGAGATGGATGGCAAACATAGGTGGACAAGAAAACTTCTTTGTTCGTTTTTCCGCGTAAAATATATTCACCGTAAGTTAGATGGCCGGGTTTCAAATCGCTATCGATATAAGCGCGATATCTCCCTTCAGTAAGCTTAAGCCTTTCATTGTGAGAGATGCAGAACCCCCATCGTTCTCTGTAATAAGACGTTACGTACGGAATTGCTTCTGGTCTGTTCTCCAAACTATACAGATGTTCTTGTAGCTCTGGAAGAGATAACCATTGGTCGACTGGTACTGAATAACCAACGACGTGTAGGTTGCTTTTTTTGAAGTCGACGACCTTTTTCCCAGTCTCATCTTGGATAAAGGCATCCCTAACGTTCCATTCGTTGGGCACACACCAATCGAAGACTTTGGTACCGGTTGGGACTTCGTGGACTTTCAAAGGGACGAGTTTGCTTATGATTGTCAGTGTCTGGCGCACGCCATTGCCGGTGATGCTCCTGCAAATTGGGAAGAGGTCGTGGACAAGTTGATATATTTCTTGACCGACGTCATCGTCTGATGCCACAACATTGCTTTACTTCTTCTATTCCTTAACATCTTCTGTTGCCCTGTGGATTAGCGGGAAGAGACCCGCCGTCAGACTGCCGTCTGTCTAGTCGGCAGGCCTATTCTGAGCAGTGCGCAGCAGCTTGCCAAGTCGAATCTAGCCAAAAACTTATCTTGGATGACGATCGTTTGTTGTGTTACTTTGTAGCATTCTGCTTCGCGTGAAAGGCGCTCTTGAAGGAGGGGCTCAGACAACTGAAATAGAGAAATTTACCTCAAAAATAGTCGAGAATTTTCTTGGCATTTAGAAAATGTTGCAAGTGAGTGAAATAGCAGCGTATCAGAGTATAGTTTAGGTTTAGAAGAAGTAACACATCTCATCTTGTTTTTGAGGGGATTTTATGGTTTACGATCATATAAAGGAGTGGGATAAGGCATATGTTGGTCATCAGATGATGTACCCTGCAGAGTATGTTATCAGGATATTTAAGGGTAGTTTCCCTAGACTAGATTTAGATAAGGCCTCTTTTAACAGTAAGAAGATTTGTGATGTAGGTTGCGGTGACGGCAGAAATCTTGTTTTATTGAAGCAATGTGGCTTTGACTTGTACGGAGTGGAGATAAGTGAAGAGATTGTTGAAAAGGTTAAGTCCGATTTGGCCTCACTAGGTATTGAAGCGGACATACGGGTTGGTGATAATTACAACATTCCTTTTGGAGATGATTTTTTTGATTACGTTCTTTCTTGGAATGTTTGTTATTACATGGGAAAGCAAACCAATTTCAGCAGCCATGTTAAGGAGCTTGCAAGGGTCATAAAGCCTGAAGGCTTCCTTGTTTTGTCAATTCCAAAGAAGACCTGTTATATTTTTGAAGGCAGCGAGGAACTGAAGCGGGGTTATCAAGTTATCAGAAATGACCCGTTTAAGACTCGGAATGGAGAAGTATTGAAGATGTTTGAGAACGAGGAGGAAATAAGTGATGAGTTTTCAAGTTATTTCAAGGAGTTCGTTTGGGCTTCGATTCACGACGATTGTTTTGGATTCAATTATCACTGGCACCTTGTTGTTTGTCGGAAGTTTTGATCCTGATTATAATGGATGTAGCCCTGAAACGCTATGTCCCAGTGTCCGAAGAATCGGGTCCAAAAACCCTTTGCAGCAGGCAATTGCTAGCGTGTGAGCTTCGTGTAGTCCTCAAATCGATGTATAAGCCACCTCTCGCATTCTTGAAGTTCCTAGATCGAGGCGTCTCTCAGCTGTATGACTCATGCGAATACGCTAATTCTAACTGCAACCGCACCAGCATAAATCAGCTTCCTAAGGTTCAAAATATGTAACGAGCGCCTTCTCGATCATCCTGGCGGTCCAGTTGCAGCCTTTAAACTCCGTTTTGGCCTTTTTCCGACAGCTGAGGGTCGAGGTTATTGATATCTGCAGATCACGGGAATGATGCTATGGTAATATAGAGGCGTTACGGTTTCGGCTTATTTATGTACGTTTATATGCAAATGCCTGATTATCAGTGAGATTTCTACTCATGAAAATTTCATAATAATATCAAAAGACATTGTTAGCGCGTTATGACTCCCTAAAATTGGGAAATAAGGACTAGCAGACACCGCTTTGATTGAATTCAGAATCTGTTGCGAGGATAAGAAAGAAACAGACCCTCGAAACACAGGGCCGCGGTCACATTCGCGCGTGTCTTTTTTTATCCCCACTATGTTTTATTTTCTTGAATTAAGAGGGTCGGATCCTTTTTTATGTAAGTTTCGATCAAATCATATGTGCTTTTTGCTGAGATTACAACCACTTGGCCGCGCCCTAAATTCGACACGCGAGCAAGTCCAAGCTCCTTGGCAAGTTTGTCGAGTTTCGCAAAATTAGGAGCATTCTGAGGTTTATCTAAATCATAAACAAAGTGGAAAAAGCTTTTTCTTACTCTTTTATGATCAATGATTGCGGTTCCGTCAAACCGCTTGTCAAACCTATAAGGTACGTTGAGCACCCGTTCAACATAGTGGACGAAGGTCGATCCGGAGTCAAAATTGAAGTTGCAAAACTTTCCGTCACACTCGAGAAATCTCTCCCAAAATGAGTCGGGCCCAAATGAATTTTCGGGCGTACTTGTCGTATAGAACTCGGCATTTCTCCCCATTGCAGCAACTGAAAAATTTGCGTCTCCTGATCTGATCGATCTCGGGTCAAGTCTCACGCTTTCGGAAAGGAAACCCCCTACGCCGGGGGTGTTGTTGACATCAAAAACTTGATCCCAGCAGAAGCTGTAGGTAAACGTGGGGACTACCACTGTACCTGATTCTTTGATAACGGAAAAAATTGCTTGCTTAAATATTTCATAATGATCCTTGGGTGATCGCGCATCTTTAAGTCTTCCAAAAAACCCTATGTTGCTATAAATAAAGATATCATCTCCCTGCGAGATACCTGCGTCTCTCAATGCTTGGGCAATCTCTTCGCAAGTGTAATCGTAATTTTTTCGACTATTCAGCATCTATTTTCTTCCGTATTATTGCGCTAAGTCCTGCGATTGTGGCAAAACTTCGGTCTTGAAATTCATCATTTGAGAACGTTATCTCATATTCTCTCTCCAAATATGAAATAAATTCCATAAACTTGAATGAATCAATCCACCCGAGCTCAAAATAATTCGAGCTCAAGTTTTTGTATAACTGAGGCTCTTTTATGTTTGAGTTCTTTTCAAACCATCTTATGATACGATCAACAACGTTGTTTGTCATGGACCTACTTGTAAATGCATACTCTTGCAGGCGATCCATCGGCACCTTTTATTTTGAGTGGAAGAGCAATAATGCTCCAATTTTCATAGTCGGTCAAGGTTTGTAGGTTTGCCAAATATTCAACGAGAATGACATCGTGACTTAAAAACGTTTTGTGTATAGGGGAATCTTCTAACTGGTTTCGAACATCAGGCCTCGGTAAGCTCTTTGGATCATCTGGGGAGGGAGTATCTAGAGCAATGAGTTCGACTTTTTGCGAAATGAGATATTTTGCAGCATCTAACGAAAAATATGGATGACTCTTAAAAAAAAGACTGGTATTCCAGTGCTTTCCCCAGCCAAATTTGAATAGCATCTTCTTTGACGTTTTGAAGTTTTGAAGCATCTCTCTGGTCACTTTAGTGTTATTTTTCAGGAAAGACAAGTCGATAATACAGATCTCGCCAATCAATCGCTCGAGAGGGATGCTATCAATAGTTGATCCGTTCTTAATAAAGTGAGCTGGCGCATCTATGTGCGTCCCGGTGTGCGTTCCGAATGAGATTTTCCTTGTTTCTCGTCCTACTTCGTCATGCTTTCCAATTTGATCAACAGAAACGGGAGGATGCCAAGGAGCTTCAAATGTCATCATGTTGCTCTGAACATCATATGTCAAGTCTAAAATTTCTCTCATATTATCAAAGTGGCACAGCAGACTGCGCCGCTAATAGTAGCCGATGATTTCCACCAGTTCCCCGGATTTTCCTCTTGTGAAGAATATGTTAAACTGCTTGCCGTTTACCGATAGTGTTTCAATGTTCGTAGTTGCGAAACCTTTTCGATCGACAAATGCTTTTTCCTTATGCGCAGATGCGCTCATGAAAGCTATACAAGTAAATCCTGTATCATCTAACATGTGAGTTACTTGTTCAGCTTTGCTTTTTCTAAGTATTAGTCGGTATGTTTTTCGGTCAACTGGAGATTGAAATTCCAAAAAAGCCAGTCGATTTGTTACTATTTTTGTTTCAAAGCCGAAAACGTTCCAAAACCTCGTACTTTGCGCTACGTCTTGAACGTTGACAACTATCTTGTCAAACTTGAAGTGCCCATATGCGTTAGAACACGTGAGGATTGGAGCTTCAAAGTGCTTTAACATAGCGCTATTCAGCGTCTGATAATTTACAACAATGTTTTTCTCACCTACTTCAGCCACGTGGCCCGGCACGTTTTCGAAGATAGGTAGTAGATTTGACACATCAGAGTTGACTGTTCCGTGGGCTGTAACTTCAATGCTCATATTTCCTAAAGATTTGAAAAAGGCTAAATCATGCAAATTTAAGTAAGTATGAAGCAATCCCTTTTTTATTTTCAGGTTCTCAATCTCTTTTTCGACAAAAACGGTTTCATAACCCAACAATTCCATCATTCGCGCGGACTGTTCAAGGTCTTTCGAAGAGACAGCGACATGATCTATCCACAGTATCATTTGAGCTCTTTATAGATTTGAATTAGTTTGGCCCTGTCTACTTTGCCGATTAGATTCTTAGGTATGCTCTCAACTTCAACAAACTCATTTATCGCCCAGTTCGTACCGAGTTCACGCACAATTTGGATGTTGAGTTCGCGTTCTTTCTCTGTGCCGCAGCTGTGTTCATTTTTTACATAAAAACAGACAATTCTCTCATCGACAAACTCACTGGGTATGCCAATTACAGCGCATTCTGCATAAGCCTTAAGCTTTGACAAGTATTCTTCGATTCTTGTCGGGCTGATGTTCATTCCACCTCGAATGATCACATGTTTTTTCCGTCCGGTAATTTTAAGTAAACGGCCCCCCTCCAAGACCCCTAAGTCTCCTGAAGAGAATTTGCCGTCTGTCAGGTATTGTTGAGTTTCGGTATCGAGATATCCGTAAAACATCCAGGATGATTCAACCAGGATTTCACTATCCGGGCCAAAGAATATTGTAACCCCGTCTAAGGGAATTCCTGCAGATGAACCTATTTCTAGCGTTTCAGGCGACTCAGTCGTGACAAATAATGTTTCGGTCAATCCGTAACTCTCGTATAGAGGGATTCCGTATTTAATCATAAAAGAGCGCTTCGTTTGTGCATCTATTGGTGCAGTGCCGACGAATGCGGTCATTGGCGCGTCATCGTTAGTGTTTACAGACCCTCTCGTGCCAATCCTTAACAGCAACGCCACAATCGTAGGGATGAACCAAAAAGTGTTAGCTGCATGTCTTGTTGGAGTGTCCCAAAAGTTGAATATCTTTGTTATATCAAATCTCTGCGCCAATATTATCGTACTCTCACACACGAAAGGCAAAAAAATGAGATTAAGAATGCCTGCCATGTAAGTCATTGGGAGATTATGAAAGAATCTGTTTTTCCTGCTTAAGTGCAACCTTTTTTTGAAAGCTAAGGCGCTCGAAATGATGTTACTTGCAGAGTGTTTTACACCTTTGGGAGTCCCAGTGGAGCCTGACGTAAAGCAGATCAAATACAACAAACCGTAGTCCAACTGATCTAATAACTCAAGCTCATTTGTCGTGCACTCGCCTTGTTTGAAAATGTATGGCGCTATATTAGCGATATTTATGCCATTTGGCGTAGCCCCCTCAACCGGTGTATCGTAAATGATATAACAATCATTGAGCTGTGCAAAAATCTCTGTCTTTTCAATAATGCCCTTTTTGGGATCTAAAGGCACAACGGCACGCTGCAAAGCTAACAAAGCGAAATACAAGATCACTAGCTCAAGTGAATTTTCCATGTGCAAGCAAACGGTGGTATCCTCTCCGATCTCAAGATCTTTCAATACGCTCGTGCAGTTTAGCACAAACAAAAAAAAAGACCCGTATGTAATCTCTCGATTGCCAATGGTGTCAATGATAAAGATGCTGTCCCAATTCGCTTTGAAAATCTCTTTTAATATTTCGCCGATAGCCATATTAAAATGAATCTTGCTCTCTACCTACATAACGGTTCCAGCCAAACCTCCCCAGATAAACGTTTTCGTGGTCTCTAATTCTCTCCGCAACTTTTTTAAGAACTTTTTCATCGACGTTTACTTTATCAATTTTACTAATTTCAATAATCAACAAGGCGGGATTAATGCTATATTTCGTTGCATATTCCTGTATGTAGTGCATGTAGCTAGAGTGAAAGTCGGCAAATCCGGATATTATGTCGAGCGGCGCTCGTCCTGGTGTTGTGATTAGGGGGTGAACATACTTCTGTCCGATATCTAGAACCTTCAGAAGATCGATGTCTAAATCGTATCCTAACTTTAGTAGTGCAGCGACTAAAGTTTCAGTTGCTGCATTGCCCGAACTTCTGCCCAGCCCTTGTAAAGATGAATCAACGAATGCAAAGCCCAAGTTGATTGCTTCCAAAGAATTGGCCAAAGCTAAACTTAAATTGTCGTGTCCGTGAAAACCTAATGGTATATCTGACACTTCGCGTACTGCTTCATAATATTGATGAATATTAGTGTTAAACATACCACCTGCAGAATCGACTAAATACACCATATCAGTGCCAAATTCCTGCGCCAATAAAACCTTTTGAGCAAATTCTCGCGCAGGAAGCGCGTAAGATTTCATGAAGTTTGAAGTGACAAACATCCCACATTCTTTTGCAGTAGCGATGAAGTCTTTACTACTCTCAACTTCTGTTACATTAGTGCCTATACGAATAAAATCCATATTGTTTTTAGCTGCTACGTCAATGTCTTCAAGTCTAGCGATGCCAGGAATGCAGAACATCCCGTATTTTGCTCGGTCTAACACACTATCAGCTGCTTGCATGTATTCTTCATCTGTTTGTGCAGCTTGTCCTAGCCCTCTGTTACTCGCATTTAGACCGACTCCATGTCCAACCTCTATGTATTTGAATCCGGCTTCCTGCAGTTCTTTACAAATTATTGCAGTATCTGTCGAATTAAAAGCAAAATTAATTGGGTAACTTCCATCTCTTAATGTAGTTTCAATGATTTCAATCTTGTTACTCATAAAGCTCCATTGCTAACGCAAATGCAACGGCCTTATCGTCACAATGTGATAACGTGAGGCATATCTTAACGTTCATCTTTCTGCTATCTTGAATTGCTACGCAAGGGCTGCCATTCTCGTTATTAGTAATACATATTTTCGTGTAATCAGTTCCTTGTATGCCCAGGCTGCTTAAAGCCTTAATAACCGCCTCTTTTCCAACAAATCTGGCTGCTAGATGCTGAGCTGGATTGTGTCGAGAGAAACAGTATGTTAACTCTTCTTGCGTGTAGATTTTGTCTAAAAACTTAATGGTGCTCGCTAGATTTAGATCATTAAATTTTCCTATGTTCTCTATATCAGTGCCTATTCCAATCTGTTTCACTTTCATTGAAAATACTCGCTACTCTTTACATTGAGTTTTCCCTCAACATACCCCATACTAGTTCCGTGACCATAATCTTGCCGCATAGCGTTAGTTACTGTTTAGTGACACATCAGCAGAATTGTCATGTGATACTTCTATTGCCTCACTATTAACGCATTATTTCAATCGCAACCGTCTTAGCTTCATATTAATGAGACCATATTGGAATATCCAGATAAACCTAGTTACACGAGAATCAATTTCAATATAATGAAGCTGCAACTAAAACAGATGGCAATGTCACAATAATCCGAGTGAGGGTCTTACGCTAATAGGTACACTGTTGGTGCAACAGCGCCTCCCAGATAGTAGAGATTAAAAATCAGCTTTCTGATAAACCACATACAATCAAATAGACAAAGCTGAATACGGCTTATGCTGCAATATAGCGGGATTAGGTACAACAGCGGTAGTTAGCGTTTTTTCAAGGTGATTCAATGCAGTGGAAACTGATTGCATATTCAGCTATAGACGCGCCCCTGCCACCTTTTAGGCTTGGCTGGTTCAAGGTATTGTCGAGGACACAAACGGCATGCGAAGGATGGTTCAAGTGCCACAGAAATATCAAAGCAAGTATCTACCGCGGTGAAGGGAAATATTCTCTCTGAAAATGATGCAGCAACAATATGGGACTTTTATTCCAGATTATGAAACATGCAGTAGCTTACCAGTACGAAGGTTGCAGTTAATCACTGCAAGCTCAAGAGGGATCGACCGCGCCATAGCACTTGAATTAGCCACTAATGGCATCAGCGTTGTTATCAAGAATACTCAAGAAGGGAGCACGTTAGACGTTTTGACAGAAGCAAAAAAGACCGTGGCGGCACTGGGAGTTATGTTAAGGTTGATGTATTCATTTTTATAGACGTTGAAGAATTGATGGCAAAAGTAACTGGGCATCTTGGTAGAATAGACATCTTAGTTAACAATGCTGGAGTTGTCAGAGATAAACTGCCTGAAAATGTGACACACAATCAATGGACTGATGTGATAAACACTAATTTGATTGGTGTGTTTTTTGTGCTCGACAGCCAGTAAAAACACATGAAGAAGCAAGGAGGTGGTAGAATAATCAATATCTCCTCAGTAGTTGCTGAATGTTGGAATATTGGCTAGTCTAATTACTCTGCTGCAAAGGATGGTTTACATCTTTTACCAAAGCAATCGCTAAGGAGTATGCAAAGTCTAATATTCTTGTTAATGCAGTAGCTCCGGGCTTCATAGCAACGAATATGCTGAATGGTATACCCGCTTACGTTTTGAAAAAAAAAACACTCGAACAGATTCCTTTAGGTCGCTTCGGGCAACCAGAAGAGGTGGCAGAGCTTGTTAGATTTCTGGCATCTGAAGATTCGAATTATATAACGGGACAAGTTATCAATATCAATGGTGGTTTTTCAGGATGAGCCAATTGAGTAGGAAGAACACCTACATACTACATCCGGATTGTTCGTGAATTTGCGTGCGATAGCCGCACATTGCCTTGGTAAGCTGAAATGTTGAATAACCGCCATATTATGAGCAACAACAAGCATGCGGGCCAATCAAATTGAACAAAGGGGCTTGATATCTATACTAGGTGCTTTTTTGTTTAATAGAGGGATACGGTTCGTGTAGAGCCAAGTAATATTGAAGGTGATAATGCAGTTGCTAGTCAACAAAACACGGTATTGCGGACTTTTTAGACAATTCAGAAAAACAATGAAATCGCTAAGCTAACTACAATTACACTGCTTTTAGTTGCTCACTTTTGTCTACAGAATGATATTGATATGCCTACAACTAGGATTGACGCGAATGCATATAGCAACACGATTCATTCTAGATTTCATAGTCCATTTGAGGTCATTGAATTGTGCAGGAGCTACAACTCAAGAATTCAATTAGGGATCCTGGAGTAGAGAATTTGAAACAGAACCAAGAAAGCTTCTCAAATATTACAAAACTGGAGTCACACGCCTATAAATTAACAAATATGAAACAACAAAGGGCGATGCGATCGATCCTTTTACAGACTATGCAGAAATATTAAGGAACAACAATAGCTTAGACATGTCTGATTTTGAACTCTGGGCAATAAAAAATTGTTTGGCACTGATTTTGACGACCGAATCTAGAAAAATCAATGAAATTGATAGACGTAAGTAACTGCGTAAATAAATACTTGGAAGTAATTTTTGCCAATAGTCAGTCCCGCTCTGAAATTTCCAAAAACTCACCATAGCAGGCGGCGAAAGGCCGTGTTAGCGTGATAATCGGTTAGTCCAATGTTTAAGTTGAGAATATTAGCTTAGAAGTGAAATATCGTATAGAATTTCTATAAAATAAAGACCGCCAAAGTAATTATTCAAAAAGTGAGTTGTGTTATATAAGATATGCTTGATCCCCATATTGTGCCTTTTTTTATCTTCGGCCGGTTTTATCTCTGCCAATCAATTCCATGAAAAAATTCAGTTCATTTCTAGGTATTGCACCTAAAATAACCATTAGCCCGAAATAGACTAACAAACCAAGCAAACAGTACGCTAGGATTCCAATAACCCCAATAGGATTGATTGCGGTGATGATAAATGCTACAAAAGCTGCAGCGCAAATTGTTTTTATTAAATTGTCAAACTCAAAATCAAATCTGAATAATTTCGAAGCATAATATGTCGCCATTATGAATACAAACGTGTAGCTTAATAGAGTACTTGCAGCTGCCCCGAGTATACCTATGTAAGGCACCAAAACAATATTAACGCCTATGTTCAGTATAGCTGCACATGCCCATATCATGCCTATTAGTCGTGTCTTTTTTTCGAGGGTTATTACCTGAGATGTTATTGTGTAAAGCCCATACAAAACAGCACTGATAGCAGTAAATGGGGTTATGAACCACGCGTAAGTTGCAATATTTGAAGTCGTTACCGTCGCTAAAATCGGCTTCGATAAAACACATAAAACAGTTGCTGCGGGTACTGCAAGCACTAGAAAGTATTTCGTTGAATATTTCAGCAAGACTTGTACTGCGTCAACGCGATTTTCATCATAGTAAGTTGCCAAACTTGCTGGAAGCAATGAAGCAAACGGGTAAGCAAATAGAATTATGAGATTTCCGAGCGTATAACCGGGCGAGTAATACCCAACCCAAGATACGCCTAAAAAAAAGTTAATAACGTATCGATCACAGGAATTTACTGCCCAGAAAGCAAGCACACTGGGGATTAACGGCAAACTAAAATTGAGATACTGTTTTAAGTTGAGAAAGTGTGGAAGTTTGATGCCGATTTGACGGGTAATAAGGGAACCCATGAGGAGACAAACTGTTATTTGAGAGACTAAATAAGCTGTAATAGCGCCGTTAATACCATATCCATTGGTAAGAACAAGCACCACGAGTATTACGTTGAGATAAGTTTGAGTTAGCAGCATTAATGTATATTTTTTTACGTTTTGACGAGCTAAAAAGAAAACAAGGAAAAGAGAATTTAAACTCGTGAAGAAAGTAATAGGAAGCAACATTTTGGCTACAAAAATATTGCCGGCAAAAAAAATAGCAGCAACTGTGCTAGCCATTACGAACAGAATGAAAGCTGATACGATGTTAATGGCTAAGACGAAAAACAGTAAGGAATAAAAATCTTCTTGGATTTCATTTTTTTCTTTTTTTGGAGCTAAAAACCTGGGAATAGAATTTGGCAAAGCAAGAGTCAAAAAGTTCGATAACAAAGTTGAAGTAATAATAAGTTGAATCCAAATTCCATAATCGTCAATCGGTAATTTTTTTGTCAGAACTGGCAAAATAAGAATGTTGCTAACAGTAACAAGCAAGTTCGAGAGACCTAACAATCCAATTCGCTTTGCGAACGAACGTAACTCCGGCAAATGACTCCCTTCAAGTAATTGCCAAATGAATGACAGAAAAACTGCTTTAAACTACTTAGTTTCGTACTTTACATAAAAAGCTGATAATCATCGTGTTTTTAAGTTCATAAAATGCCATTCTTTCTAAGGATATTTGGAGGCTCAAGAATCAGCTAGGAGCTTTTTGATTAAATACGGATCAATATTGTTGAGTGGGTTTTCCCCCTTCACTTCATTAGCCAAAATACTATCGGTTTGATCGTCCAAACTATATTTATCTAAAATAGGGTACGTCTTTTTGAATTCGTGTATCGAATAAGGCGTAGGCATCCAATTTGAAGGTTTTATGCCCGAAAACAAAATAGTATCTCGAAAGTTGGGGTACATACCGGAGATATTGTTGTAAAACAAGGCGGCGATATGCATATAGCAACTTTTATGCTCTATAGTGTTAACTAGGATGTTCTTCATTTCATATCTTATAGATATCAGATTATGATAAGCTGCTACTTTTTTTAGTTCCGCACAGGTAAATTCTCTAGTGTGAAATCGGTACTGTCCAATATTCCAATAGAGCAAGTCTATATTTGTCTGACTAGATTTTCCAAAAATGGCTTTTAGTCTCTTGATCAATGAGACCGCATTGGGTGTAAGGATGAGTAATATGCCATTTGGTTTTAAACAGGCGATGGCATTATTCAATAGTTCTCTTGGGCTATTGTCCAGATGTTCAATAAGATCTATGAGCAAAACTGCGTCGAAGTAATTTTGCTCAGCCACCAGTGGACAAACAGATTGAATTCGTAAGTCAACCTTTGATCTCTTGGCAAACTCTATGATTCGCTGCCTATTATTGCCGATTAGGTGCCAGTGTTCACTTAGATCGTCAATTGCGACTACGTTGAATCCAAGTTTAGCTAATATTGCTTCTAAATCGCAGGGGCCTGAACCAAGCGAAAGAACATTAGATCCGTCCGTTAGTCGCGCACTTATAACAGAGACAATCGAATTATACTTTTTAAGCCGCCCATTTAAATATCCATTAAAAGGAAAATCTTGTTGGATATCTAAGAACGCTTTAAGGACGTCGCTTTTAGACAGTGTCATTTTTATTCGATCCAATTCCCGCCCATGTTTTTTTTACTCGAGTTTTTCTTGCTGAGTATTTTACTAAGAGTTTCTACCTTGATAGATGATCGCGCTCACAAACTTATTTGTACAACATTTATAGCGTCGCACTTCGCGGTAATAGATCTTATGACTGAAAGAGAATAGAACATCAATTTAGATACGCAACCGCAATCCTTGTTCCGAAGCTTATTAATGTTGCTAGTTAAAGATTATGAGCACAAAAAAGCATATGCTCTTTATTTCCTGCACGTCCACAATGCATAAATATTGGCCCATTATCCGATTCGTAACCAAGTGTTTCCGAAGGTACAATGGCATGTCTGCCCCCGTTCTGTTGTTAGTTCATCCATATTTAGTCTCAAATTAGATTGATTAGCAGGTAAAAACTATCTAGTCATAAATTTGCTTACTTTGTAATTATCTTGACAAACAATGAGAGATAAACTATCCAAAAAGGCGCAGCCTTGTCACAACAAAAGAAATATTGCTTGAATGGTAATAAACAGCGGGCCGGACAAAGATAGGCGTCTAAGACAATAAGTGTGGGAGAAGGATGTTTCGGTTGTATTTATCATGCCGGCCTTATGCATTCTGGGAGAAATTTGAGAATAAAAGCAAGAAAGAGATAACGAGCATTGTTATCTATGAACGCTAACAAAGAGTACTATCTTGATAAATATAGCTCAGAATTATACAGTACTCCAAATCCAACTATACTAGATCTATATGCCGGCGAAAATGTGATACTTGATGTGGGGTGCGGCGTTGGGGCGTTAGGTGAAGAAATTAAGAGGTTAAACAAAACTGCGTTCATTTATGGCATCGACATTTCAGAACAAGCTTGCCATATAGCTCAAAAGAAAATTGATAACGTACGCGTACTCGACTTAGACCTCAATTCTCTCCCAAACTTCGATATAAAATTCGACTTAATAATCTTCGGTGACGTACTCGAACACCTAAAGAGACCAGACAAAACCTTAGCGTCGGCCGCGGAGCACTTAAGGACGGATGGAAGCATAATATTATCCGTGCCGAACATTGCATTTTGGCGCATTAGACTTGGTCTTCTCTTCGGGAGGTTTACTTATCAAAAAATTGGAGTCTTAGATGGGACGCATCTCAGATTTTTTACGTATCAAACGATAACACGTATGATTAAAGAATCCGGATATCGTATCGTCGACGAGATTCACGTGGTAAGAGCCAAGTCACCATTTTTGGATAGTATATTGAAGAAGACTTGGAGGCCACTCTTTAAAATCAGAGCGCCGCAATTCGTTTTCAGGATTAAACCTAGCAACGACTTAGCAAAAGCGACGTCGAATGAAAAATAAGGCGGTCTTCGAAATCACAACAATTTGTTGTTTTGGAACCTAATTAATTAAACATCTATTATATACACAAGAAATGTATCAACTATAAGCGTATTATTGGTTGTTTTCAATTTTAAGCAGAAGACTATTTAGAGCATAGGCTATTTTTTCTGCATCAGCCTCGCTTAAGGTACTATAGAAGTTGTACGATGGATCAAGCCAAACGGTATTTGCATAAACGGTCTTAATATATTCCTGCACTGAGTCTCTTTTAGGAAGACTTACATTATTAATTACATCATATAACGTTTGCGCTAAGTCATTGAGATCTCGGATTACCCGACATAAGCTGTTTTTGCAATAAAAATCATGACCAAATGTAATCACAGGCACCCCGTAGATCAGAGCTTCAAAGCCTGCAGTTGAGTTAACAGTGATAACACCTTTGGAGGATCTTATGAGCGGCCTTATCGGAACAATTGGGTCTATCATCATAACATTTCGCAGCTTTGCGAGGTTAACAATTTCTCTGAGAAATACATCACTTCCTAAAAAGTGAGGGTGTGGCTTCACATACAGATTATACCCATAAGGTAGCGCTCGCGAAATATATTTTATTTGTTCAAACTGATTTAGAAATGGTTCTCGAAACGTAATTTGAGCATCATCTAAAAAATGAAGTGGGAATAAGAAGTAAGGCACGTTAGAACTCGGGCGTCTAGATAGCATTTTTATTGTCTTACTTCTGATAAGTCCAGCCGCATAACTCCTAATTCCAGATCGGATGGTGTGTTTTTCGTGTATTAATCTCTCGCAACTGTACTGTTTTTCTAAATATTTAACATACGAATTATATAGTAAGATATCAGTCTTAGCATCTTTGAATCTGCTGGGAATATTCTTTATCTTATAATAGGCGGTCTTTTCTGCTATCCTGTCTACTCCAACAATTTTCATTTCCTCATACAATTCTTCTATTTGACGCCATTCGACTTCATCATCGTTCCATACACAAATATCCACAAAATCCCGCATGAACCAAAGTCCTTTTTTCGGGAAACGCGAGCTTGCTATTCCTAGCACTTCTAATTGCAGCTTTTTTGCAGCGTAGAATGCAACAACTGAAAAAGCAGTATCTTCTAAGGTTTTAATCAATATCTTGATATCGTTTTTAATGAAAAAATCTTTAAGAAAAAATGCAAGTCCCGCAAAATAGTTCTCAATGTTATTTTGATCACGAACATCAACCATCTTTTTTCTATTGTAAAACCGTCGGTCTAACGATGAAAGGTATTTAAATGAGACACCTAGCCAAGCTTGTATCCCACCAATTTCCTCTTGGCTATATTTTTTTTTCAAATAGAGCGAATCGTAAATTGTAAAAAAATCTGTTGATTCTTTCGAAAGCGATTTAAAGCCCTGCTGAATTTCATTAAATTCTGTGTCGCCGCGGAAATGCCTAAGCTCTTTCGAGAGGTGTATAATGGGCTGAACTCGGGACGCGACAAAGATTTTATGTCTCCTATCGAGATGTGATACCAAAGGGGCTTTGTAGAGAACGTCCAGTCCCCAGAAATCTTCAACAAGAAATGCAGTATTTACCATTAGTCGCCCCCAGATAGAATATGGCTCTGTTTTCGCATGTTTCTTCGTCGAATTTCATATTCTGTAAGATACGTGCATTATTTAGCGCGTAGCCTTTGCAAACTTATGGAAATCATCCTTTAAATCATATATGTTAATTACGAATGAATCACGAGCCTGAAAGAACAAAAAAGAGTCAATATCTCGGTTAAACCTCTTAGATACTTCAAACAACCTTCATTGAGATATTGATCTGAATTAGTAGTCATGCAGTTTGCGACTATGGCTTGTGAAGTCTTGAAATTCGCGGGCTAGTAAGTTGCGATAGTCGCTATTCCGTAAAAAAGGACTAAACAAGAGCGGTTTACCTCTGCAGAATCGCAAAATGATAGATTATGCGATCTTAGGTGGCACTACGTCATTTTCTGTTTAGACCGTCAGTAACGCTTGAGGAGTTTATCACACTCGATTGACTAAAACACGCAAAATCATGTCTAAGTCGCTATACATGACGTAGAGCTCTTTTGGTCACAGCGGACATTCTGCTTAATATCTAAAACTTCACGGGGAATGTTGTCTTGCCAAAGATTGCCGTTATTTGCTTAAGGTCGGCTATCAAATGTTTTTAAATGCTCCAAAGCGATTACAGTTGATTTGTAACGTTTAAGACTCAAAAAAAGATATGGATCGCTAGATGAGCAAATAATATCATATGAAACAACAAGAGAGTAAAAAAACAAATGACAAATTCTGGACTGGATGAGTACCCCCGCGTAGTGATAATAATCCTCAACTTTAACGGTTGGGACGATACGTCAGCTTGTTTAGAATCGATCTACAATCTGACTTATCCTAATTGGGAGATTCTGCTCGTCGACAATGGGAGCACAGATGATTTCACAATCACATTGCGCAGTTCGAAAAACCCGGAAGTGTTAATCGATTCACGGATCTTGTCGAGTCAGAATTCAAAGACAATAATCGATAACCAACAGCTACTGCATTACTATGAACAATCAAAAAAAGTGACAGCTTCTAGTCTTGAAAAGAAGCAAAAGATTTCATTTTTACCTAAACGTCTGTCAGTACTACTTCTTAAGCACAACTATGGGTTTACAGGTGGCAACAATATTGCGATTAATCATGTCTTGAATGAAAAAAAAGCTGAATTTGTCTTGTTGCTTAACAACGATACAATCGTCGATAAACAATCTCTGACAGAACTAATCAAAGTAGCTTGGTCAAACAAAAAAATTGGATTTGTAGGACCACAAATATACGAGATTGCTGATACGAAGAGCGCAGAGGTGATCAGTTCCGCCGGGGGAAAGTTTAACATAAATACAGGTAGGTCAGGTCACATCGGTAATAAGGAGATTGAAAATGGACAATATGATCACATACGAGCGGTAGATTTCATAGAAGGGACTAGCATTCTCGCAAGAACGCAGATGATCAAAGACGTTGGTTTGTTAAATCCATTCTATTTTACATATTGGGAAGACGTTGAATGGTGCCTTCGAGGTAGGGAGCAAGGGTACACGTCAGTGCACGCTCCAGCAGCAAAAATTTGGCACAAGATCGGATATTTAAAAAAAAATCGAACATCAAATGCATATTATTATTATGGAAGGAACTTGATATTATTAATTAAGCAACACGCTAATTCCAAACAAAAAGCAGCCTTTGCATTTTGCTTTTTAGGCGCTGAAATATGGTTTAATCTTCTAATCACGTTGAAAACAAGCAGGTCCATTAAAGTATCCCTAAGATATTTACGAGGAATTCTAGATGGATTTTTGAGTAACAGCGAGTTTTTCATTGATTGCAACGTTGAATCAAAACGACTGGACAACTCATCAAAAAAAGACAAATAGTTGTGCAGCCTACTTTGTAAAAAAATTAAAGGTGGCAGGTAAACTGCAGAAGTATGCCACTATAAGTTTTTTTATGTTTCCTGCTTCTCATAAACATATTAGCTCGATTTGACCTTTGTGACTTCCTTAGGCCCTGCAATAAATCATTAATAATAAATCTTTACGGCGCCGTTACTGTAGATCTCACTTTTGTTATTCATAGCATTGGAAAACACAGGATTGTTCAGTTCCACTGTTTGTGAGATAGTCTGATTTTCTACGATGGTTGTAACGGTTGCCTCATCATGAAGGGTGTTCCACTGTCTAAAAAAAACATACGAGCTTGGTATTTTATATGTATCATTTTGGATTAGACGTATTATATGTTCATAGCCAAAATCTTTGTACAATAAATCGGAATAGTCACTATAAATATTGTAACTCCCCTTCAGATTGTTTGCGAGCCATTGGGAGCCCGAGATGTCTGAATCAGAGAAAAGGCCCCAATCTTGTGAATTGGCTGATAAAACCCTCGAAGATTGCGTCGATCCGGTTAAACCGAAGATGACCCCGCTGTTAAACAAGAAATATGGCATCAAAAATAACAACACAAACAATATTATGCCCAAGCGCTGTGCCCTATCATTACGAACTCGTTTCGTCGTTTTAGCAAAAAAATCAAAAAATGCCACCCCCCCAAGCACACAAAAGGGCGCTAAGAATAAGAGTGCAAATTGAAACACTCGCTCCACTCCAAAATTTAGGGTAAAATATGGGAGTATCACGAATATACAAGTAACTACAAAACTTGCGAAACCTAATGCTTCATACTCAAAGTGAAATGCCATCTGACGACGTTTGATGAACAGGTACAAAACACCAAGAACCGTAAAGATGATAGCAATCTGATTGAAAAATCGGGCAAGTTGCCACTGTAAATCATTTGAGCGCAATCCCTGAAAACCCAACATTGCAGTGGTCGCGTAATCCCTGCCACCGACCAATACATCCGACCTCAAATTTAGATATATATTCCGTCCAATGATAGTGGTAAAACTAAAAACGTCCCCTGAGAAAACAAACAAGTACCACAACACGCAAAATACAAAAAAAAGGAGTGCAAGAGTTGCGTTCAGGTTAACATTTCTATACGTGTCGTGTTTTTTGTTGTTACCAGAAGCTATTGCGTTCTGCCGTGCTTCCGCTTGCTGGTATGTTGCTTTCATACTTTTCAGTTTTCTTTTGTATGGAAACTGCCAATTCCAAGCTTTGATGATAAGAACGCCAATCACCAAAAATGCCAAAAAAATATACGTTGTACTATAATGTGATACTATGATCGAAATCGCAAAAACAATGAGCAGGGCCGTTCTTTTTGTTTGCTCGATTTGCTTGTTAATAAGTATTAGTAAAAACAAAGCTACGAATAATTCTGCTGTTTCCTGTTTTATTAAAGTATTCATTTCTATAATAAAAGCAGGAAATGCGATAAACAAAAATGCAGCCAAGTAAGAGATTTTTTCGCTGGTTTGCTTCCTGCATATTTCAAAAAGAGCTAGCGGAACTAAAGAAAACAAGAAGACATAAACTAGCTTAAAGACCCATACCTCACTAAGGCCCGTGATAAGCGAATAAACTGGACCCAGTGTGGTTACGCTTAACATGGTATTTGCGTTTGCTTCTCCCCCTGTTATAAAAGCAAAATTTGGGTTCCATATGGCATTGATCAGAACTTGTTTTTGGACAAAAAAATCTGTGGTAGTGTCCCCGGGTAAAATATCGGGTGAGAGTAACGAGATGCTAAGTAACACGCCCAGACTTGTTGCGAACAGCAAAGTAGGATACCAAAAACGAGGGATTTTATCAAAGACCACCAGTAAAAGCAACAAAATGAACGCTAAATATAATGAAATTGCCAGCACATCATTCCCGTACGAATAAGCCAAACTAGTACTTAGGATTGTCAATACGATTAACAAAGCGAAAAGCAGGAACAGCTGAAGTGTTGAATCGAATGCTGGAAACACGTGATCTGAGGAACGTAAGTTCTTTTTTAAACGGTTGTTTTTCAAATCGACTGCAATGAGAATAAAAACGATAGAAGAAAATGCAAGCAACAAAGAAATGCTATCTAACGGCTTTGTCACTCCGAATATTGGGAGCACAAAGTTGACGAGGGCACCTATCATCATTACGAGAGCCACACTCAAACCAACGGAAAACAAGACTTTTTCTACGAAGTCCAACTTATCTAGTTTAAGTATTCGAAGAATTAGCAGCCCCGGGATAAAAGTCAGATAAACAAAACCGCATATTTCGCGAATAACGGGGACATTAAACCCAAAATTATCCAAACATATTAGGATAAATATGCTAAATTGAATTCCTATTATGGCGAGAAATGATACATCTCTTAATTGGTGGTTTTTTAATCGCTGCCATGCAATATCAAAAAGTCGCAAATGCTGTTTTTTGAGTCGCCGAACCGTTGCTGACAAATTTTTGTGCATAAATTGCTTGCGTCGTGCAACGTAACTACAACAATCGATTATATTGCGATTCGACTTGTAAGGCCACCTTCTCCCAAGTTAAATTCTGTTGTATGTAGTGCTTCCCATTCAGTACTAATTGCTCCATGTGCTGAGGGTTTTCTAGGGCTAGTTTCATAGTTTTTATCAAGGAGGGTAGGTCCCCATAAGGAGTGATGCACCCACAGCGTGCTAACTTAACAATTTCTCCACATTCCTCAGTTACAATTACAGGAGTACCGTACAGTACCGCTTCCAATGGAGCTAATCCCACACCGCCCATGTACAATACTGTGTGAACAAAAAGATCAGCATCAACGAAAGCATATTTTTTTTCTTCTTCTGTGATAAAACCTGTGAAAATAATTCTATTTCCCAGTCGCAAATCTTCAACTAGTCTCTCCAAAGGTCGTAGATACCCATCATCTGGGCCGGCTATTACGAGGGTCAAATCATCGATTGACTGACTTAAAATCGAAAAAGCCATTATGACATACTCAAGGCCTTTTGTTTTATTCAAACGACCAAGGTATAGAAGCATTCTGCCGCTTATGCCATATTTATCTTTGAATCGTCCTGACGGAAGATCCATAATGGATGGTGCGTCCATACCAAGATAGATCATCTCAATTTTCCGCTCATTAATACCCATCTGCTTGATGATTTCGGCCTCTTGTTTAGATATTGCAATAATTCTATGTGCATTTCTTAAAATCTTGCCACCAAAGACAAGATCAAATAATAGTTTCTGCTTTTTGTTTTGAATGACCCGAGGTACTGAATTATCAGGCTGCAAAATGTAAGGAATATGATACTTTTTTGCGAAGTGACACGCAATGATGTTTTGGTAAGATCTGAAGTTATTTAAATGAACCACATCAAAATTACGAATGTTTTTTTTGAGCCAATGACCTATTAGGGGGGATATTAAGAATGAACCGATGTTGGCTGCACAATGAAAGGGAATCAGGGTAACTCCCTCATTTTCAATTAACCGTCTGCTCGCATCATCTATCTCAAAATCTGTAGTCAAAACCGCAACTTCATGATCACGCCTAGCTAGCTGTTTAGATAGGTTAAAACAAGCGTTGAAATCTCCGCCACGCTTCGGAGTGAAATAGGGAACAACCTGTAATATTTTCATGATCGATTACCGTGCAATTTCATATTATGATGAGAGTGTAAAATACTTTTTAGCAGGAATAATATGTCCAAATTTAGCTCAAAAGACTGCTGTTACTGGTTTGATCTTGCTCTTATGCTTCATTTCAATAATGTACCGATGTTTGTTCCTAGTTCTTCTTCAACACAACAATTTCAAGATAAGGAGACAGCGGCCTTAATTTGGCACCGATTTTTCTATGCGTTTGCCGGCTGACTATGCAAAGTGATTGTGAGCTAAGCCTGGTACTTCTCAAAGATTCGAGCATAATGATTAATGAATGCAATCTTCTCAAGAATTTTAGGGTAACGACCTTTGAGTACTTATTTCAAATACCGTTTAGGATAACGACCCATTAACATGTACAGCTAATAAAAATAGAGCACTTTAAATAGGAAACTTTCAAAAAATGACCTCCGCTACTTTTGTAGTTACATATCTGTCTCATCCCTAATTGCTCGAATACTTTCAAATAATTACGCTTAAAAACACGCGTACTTCCTCTGCCCTCTTTTTCGACCAATATCAGATATTTTTAGCAACTCTTGCAATTTCGGCAAAAACTGATTCCGATTCAGGATGAACATGCATTAATATTGCCATCGTGAAAACAACAACATAACCATCCAACTGTGTTATTATACCTTCAACATTTGAACAACTTTTTTTGCTATGCATTGCGGAATAATGAGCTTTCAATATGCTTATTGCTTTTTTTTATCTCTATTCCTGCAAGATTTGCAGATCCATTTTGATGCAAGGCGTTCAAGTTCTGCCGACATTGTAGCCTATCTCAAGAACTGAATCTTTTTTTGTTGGCGTATTTATTAAATATTTTTAATAGGAACGAGGTCGTACCCGTTTTATAGTCACCGCAAGATAATGCTCAGAATCATTTATAAAACCACCTCTCCACAGACTTTTCCAATAGTCATAAATTTCTGTTTTCGTTTAGGATTTTTCTGTTAATTCGTCTTCTGCGTAGATTTGGTTAGATCTCATCATATTCAATCCCCGTTTTATCCAGTCAGCTTCTTGCAGTACCAGAATTCTCGTTCTCTCTCCCCGAAATGATTCCCTTCGTCTAATTTTGCGATGTCGTAATGTCACATCATTAATTGATAAACCATTTATGAATACTCTTAAGTCCATCTCCAAATTTGGCTTGTGGTGGCATACGCCAACTTCTCAGCTTTGTAAATTGAACGGGGCGATCGTGGCTTCGCCGAAGCAGCATCAAAGTGTC
>Ga0116137_1000878_pt1 | contig 22314 bp, 22 predicted proteins | sample June2015DPH_20_1_3_FD_88973 | JGI IMG/M metagenome (GOLD analysis project Ga0116137, IMG submission 88973) | Peatland microbial communities from SPRUCE experiment site at the Marcell Experimental Forest, Minnesota, USA - June2015DPH_20_100 | ecosystem: Environmental > Terrestrial > Soil >...
GGTCGCCACGCTGACCTAGTGCGGGCCGGGCTCGTGCAACATCCCCATCGCCCTGGCGTGCGCCTTCATGGATTCCTCCGCGTTCCTGGCCATCACCGCCAACGTGCCCACCTCGCAATTCAATCGAGGGCCCTTCCAGGAAACCTACCGCCACTATCAGGCCGATTTCCCATCGGTGATCAAGCCGTACGTCAAGCGGAGCTGGCAGCCGACGCGCGTGGACATGCTCCCCTTGGCGTTGCGTCAGGCTTTCAGCACCATGCTGGGGGGGCGACCCGGGCCGGTCAATCTGGACGTCCCGTTCAACGTATTCAAGGAGCGGGACGACGTCGAGATCCCAGACCCGAAGGAGTGGCGGCAGGGGATCAGCTCGCGCAGCGAGGGAGATCCGGAGGTGGTGTCGCGGGCCCTCGATCTTCTGCTAAGGGCGAAGCGCCCGCTGATCCTTGTGGGGCACGGCGTGGCCCTGTCGGAAGCCGGCGAAGAACTGACCGCCTTTGCCCGGCGGGCGCAGATCCCCGTTCTCTTCCTCCCAAACGCCTTCGGGACACTGGATATGACGGACCCGCTGGCGCTGGGTTTCATCGGGCGCAACGGGACCTACGCGTCGAACGAGGCCGCGCGGAGCTGCGATGTCCTCCTAGCTCTGGGCGTGCGGTTCGATGACCGCTCGAGCAGCTCATGGATCCCCGGGTATTCCTACAACATCCCCCCGACGAAGCTGGTCCACGTGGACATCGACGTGGAGGAGATCGGCCGGAACTATCCGGTCCACATTGGAATCGTGGCGGACGCGCGGGCCGTCCTGCGCCAGATGCTGGCAGTCCTGAGCGCCAAGCGGTTTGCGGGAGCAGGGGAGGAGCGCAAGGCATGGTTGGCAGACACGGCCAAGTGGCGAAACGAGTGGGAGGACTTCATCCGGCCCGGCTGGACGAGTGACGTGATGCCGATGCACCCCCAACGCGTCGTGGAGGCGCTGCGCAAGGTCATGCCGGATGATGGCATCATCCTCCCGGACTCGGGCATCCACCACAACTGGATCGTCCAGTTCTGGAAGGCGCGCCGGCCCCAAACCGTGCTGAACACCTGGGGCTTCGCCGCCATGGGGTTCGGCGTCTGCGGCGTCCTGGGCGCGAAGCTGGCGGCGCCGGACCGGCCGTGCGTGGCGGTGTGCGGGGACGGGGGCTTCATGATGCGGCCCGACGTCCTGTGCACCGCGGTAGAGTACGACATCCCGGCGGTCTGGCTCATCTGGAACAATTTCGCCTATGGGGCGATCCGGGACATCCAGACCGGCCTCCTGGACAAAAGGGAGATTGCCACGAGCTTCGTGCGGCAGTCCACCGGCGAGTTCTACAACCCCGATTTCGTGGCATTGGCCCGAGCGTGTGGGGTCGAGGGCATCCGGGTGGAACGACCGACCGACTTGCCGGGGGCCATCGAGACAGCCCTCAAAGCGAATGCCCCCTTTGTCCTCGATGTTCATGTGAACCGGGACATACGGCCCCCTGGGATCGGGACTTGGGAGCTGCCGCCGTTGCCCTACGGCGAGCCGGTCTTCGGCAAACGGAAGGTGGTAAGGGGTTGAGTTCGGTCGGGATGGCCAGCCCGGTGGACTCGTGTGGGATCCTTCCGGATGGTGCAGCGGGCCGGCCCGCCAAAGGATAGGCGGTCTGACGGGCACATCAGTTCAGCAAGGAGACATGCATGCCTGGTGGTTACATGGGCAGATTCTTGCGGGTTGATCTGACGACACGGCGGGTCGCTGATGAGACGATCCCCGAGGCAACGCTCCGGGCGTACATCGGGGGAAGTGGGCTGGGGTCTCGAGTGCTCTTCGATGAGACCACCCGCACGACCGATCCTCTCGGACCGGAGAACCGGCTTCTGTTTCTCACCGGTCCCCTGACGGGCACAACGATCCCCACCTCGGGACGCCACGCGGTTGTGGCGAAATCTCCTCTCGGCATGTGGGGGGAGGCGGATTGCGGGGGGACCTTTGGATACGAGCTCAAGCGAGCGGGGATCGATGGGATCATCTTCGAGGGGCAGGCCGATCAGCCGGTGTACCTCCTGATCGCCGATGGTGCCGCATCCTTGGAGGATGCGAGGGAGCTGTGGGGCCGGGACACCTTCGAGACCCAGGACATCCTTCGTGCGCGCCATGGCGACCGGATGGTGGTGACCTGTATCGGGCCTGGCGGGGAGCGGCTGGCACCCATCGCCGCAATCTTGAATGATGGCCGCAACGCTCGCCCAGCCGCGCGCGGTGGCCTGGGGGCGGTCATGGGATCGAAACGGCTGAAGGCCATTGGCGTCACGGGCACCCGGCGCCCCGTGGTGGTCCACGATGACAAGCTGCGCCCCCTCGTCAGACAGATGACGTTGCACATCAAGGAGAAGACACAATCCTTGCGGGACTACGGGACGGCGGGCGGGGTCCTGCCCTCAGCGGCAATAGGCGACATGCCCATCCAGAACTGGAGGCGGGGTACGTGGCGGGAAGGAGTCGAAAAGCTCTCCGGCCAGGCGATGGCCGAGACCATCCTGACGGGCAGGTACTTCTGCAAAGCGTGCACCATCGGGTCGGGCCGGGAGATCGAGATCAAGGATGGACCCTACGCCGGTGTCAAAGGGGCGGGCCCGGAATACGAAACGCTTGCTGGTCTCGGCTCCATGTGTTTGGTGGACGATCTCAAGGCGGTCTCGAAGGCTAATGAACTCTGCAACCGCTATGGCATCGATACCATGTCCACCGGTGCAGTCATCGCCTTTGCGATCGAGGCGTTCGAGCGAGGCCTCCTCCGTCCGAGCGACGTTGACGGGTTGGACCTGTCCTGGGGGAATGCCGCAACCGTCATTGCGCTGGTGGAGAAGATTGGCAAGCGGGAAGGGGTCGGGGACCTCCTCGCCAATGGGGTCCGCTTCGTGGCAAAAAAGCTGGGGGGCGAGGCCTACAAGTTCGCCTTGGAGGTTAAGGGGCTCGAGCTGGCCTACCACGACCCCCGTTCCCTTTCTAGCCTGGCAGCTGCGTACGCCACCTACAGCCGGGGCGCGTGCCACCGGAGCTACAGCCATTACCTGGAGCGAAATACCTTGCCCGAGCTTGGCTTCGAGAAGCCCCTGGACCGGCACGCCACAGAGCGGAAAGGGATCGCCGCCGCCGTGATGCAGGACTACGGGGGGCTATACAACTCGCTCAAGCTCTGCCAGTTCATCATGCGGGGAGTTACCGTGCAGGAAGTGGTGGACTGCCTGAACTACGTCACGGGCTGGGACATGGATATCGGTGAGTTCATGCGGGCAGGCGAACGCGCGTCCAACCTGAAGCGGCTCTACAACGTTCGCTTGGGGATGAGCCGGAAGGACGACACCTTGCCTTACCGGATCCTCAACGAGGCCCTTCCGGATGGGGGCGCAGCCAACTATCTTCCGGACCTGGAGGCGATGCTGGACGAGTACTACGACTACCGGGGCTGGACAGGGGATGGAATCCCCACCCGGGCGAAGCTGGAGGCCTTGGGCCTGGGCACCGACGGGGCGAGCCTTGGCCTCTGAGTTGGCTGGTGGCCGGAGGAGCGTTCGAAAGCAGAAGCGAATTTTCGCCAGGGCACCGGTGGAACGTCGCTGATGCAGGGCAGATGGGCCATGCCCTGAGAATCATCAGCCGGAGAAGCGGCGGAAAGGAAAGAGTGATGAAAGCAATCGTCAAGACAGCTCCCGGGCCCGGCAACTTGGCTTACACGGACTTCAAGGACCCAGAGCTCCACCCCGGCCAGGTCGTGATCGAGGTCCAAGCCACGGGACTCTGCGGGACGGATCTCAGCCTCTACGACTGGGCGGAATCCATGGTGCGGCAGTTCAAGCCGAAACCTCCCATGGTTATGGGGCATGAGTTTGCCGGGGTCGTCTGCCAGGTTGGCCTGGGCGTGACCGGCCTGCGCGTCGGGGACCGGGTGACCGCGAACCCGATCATGTACTGCGGGCAGTGCTACTACTGCAAAACCGGCCGTCAGAGCATCTGCGACAACCGGCCCCAGCTGGGCCTGGGCCTGAACGGCTGCTTCGCCCGGTTCGTCGCCGTGCGCGAGGAGAATGTGCATCTCCTGCCGCCGGAGGCTTCCTTCGAGGCTGCCGCCATGAGCGAGGTCCTCTGCGTGGCCCTGCACGCGCTGGACCGGATTTCGGTGGGACCTGGCGACACGGTGGTGGTGGTCGGCCCGGGCCCTTTGGGGTTCCTGGTCCTGCTAGCGGCGCGTGCGGCCGGCGCCTCGCGGCTCGTCATGACCGGACTGAGGGTGGACGCCGACCGCCTGAAGGTCGCGACCTCGTTGGGTGCCCACACGATCGTCGTGGATGAGACCGATCCGGCGGAGGTGGTCCGGGAGATGACCCGCGGCCTGGGCGCGGACGTGGTCTTCGAATGCGCTGGGCATCCCAGCGGTGTTCCACAGGCGCTCAATCTCGTGCGGAAAGGGGGACGGATCGGCGTCCTGGGTCAGGGACATGGCGACTCGTCCTTCAGCACGGCCATCGTATGCTTCCGGGAGGTGGAGCTGATCGGGATCCGTGCTTACGACCCGAAGGTCTGGCATCGGAGTTACGATGTGCTGGCCCGCCGTCAGTTTCCTCTGGAGAGCCTCATTACGCACCGGTTGCCCCTGGAGGACGCGGCCCGCGGGGTTGAGCTGATGAAAAGCAAGCGGGGTCTAAAGATTATGTTCACACCCCACTGGGCCTGATCGTTTTCCCAGAAGGAGACGAGTGCCATGCCTCTGACCGTCGGTGCCTGCACGTACTCATGGTTATGGGATCTCCCGCTCCAGGAGGCGGTGCGCCGTATCGCGGATATGGGGTTCAAGTACTTCGAGTTGATGAGCGCGCCGCCGCACTGCTGGCCGCGCGATTGGTCGGCAGCCGACCGGACGGCCTTCCGGAGACTGTACGAGTCGCTCGGCCTGCACCTCTCGTCGGTCAATCCGACGTTCCTGGACCTGAACATGGCGAGCCCGAACCCAGGGATCAGGGAAGAGACGATCCGGCAGCTTCGGGAGACCATCCAGCTCGCCCACGACCTCGGAGGCGGCATTGTGGTGGCCGCGGGCGGCAGGAAGCACGTGCTCATCGCCCCCGATCAGTCCTACCTCTGGGGACTGGTGAAAGTAGGGCTCGAATCGCTGTTGCCGGATTGCGAGCGGCTGGGTGTGACCTTTGGCCTCGAGAACGGCTACAACGTGACTCACACCGCCGAGTTGATGGTCCAGATGTGCCGGGAGCTGTCCCACCCCAAGTTGAAGCTCGTCTATGACATGGCCAACGCCACCATGGTGGAGTCGCCGCTGGACGGCCTGGAGCTGGTGGTCAAGGACCTCGCCCTGCTCCATTTCTCGGATACCAACGACAAGGTGTGGGGGCACGACCGAATCGGCACCGGAGTCATTGATTTTGCCGCGGTGACCGAGAAGGTAAAGAAGATCGGCTACGTTGGTCCGACCATCATGGAGATCGTGGATCGGCGCAGGCCCGACGAGAGCAACCGGGTGAGCCTGGAGAAGCTCCGGGGACTGGGATGGACGACCTAGCCCGCTTCGAGGCGTCCCGAAACGGCCCCAGATGGCGGTGAGGCGAGATGAAAGCGACGGGCATCGCGATGCGCGGAGTCCGCTGGATCATCTTTGGCCAGAAGCGGAGGCGGGGGTGCGGCGACCTGGAGGGGACGGGCAGAGCAAGGGACGCAAATCGAGTCAAGGTGGGAGAAGAGACGGCCGGTTCTTCCAGGGAGGGGGCCCTCTGGAAAGGACACGAGCAATGAAGCTGAGCTATCTGTTCGCCACCGCCGATTGCAGGGCGAAGAAGGTCCTCGGACTGCGTGGGGATCTGGACCGAAGTTGCGCCCAGCTCGTGGCCTTCGGCTACGACGGGATCGAGTTGATGGTCCGGAATCCGAGGGAACTCGACCAGGCGGGCATGGCTCGGACGATTGCGCAGCACGGCCTCAGCGTGCCTGACATTGGAGCGCCATCGCTGCTCGGAGAAGACAAGCTCTCACTGACCGATCCAGATCCGGTGGCGCGGCAGGCCATCCGAAGGCGACTGCGGGACGTGATCGATTTGGCGGCGCGCTTCGGGGCCCAGGTTCATGTCGGGAGTCTGCGTGGGCGCCTGCCGGAGGGCACCCAGGCCCAGGAGGCCTTGGCCTGGTTGAAAGAGGGCCTCTTGGAGATCGCCGAATACGGACAACCCAAAGGGGTTCGGGTGTTACTGGAACCCCTGAATCACTTCGAAGCGAACGTCTTCCTCACGGTCTTGGAGGCTGTCGAGTTCCTCCGCTCGCTCAACCACCCGAACCTCGGCATTCTCCCTGACACCTTCCACATGAACATTGAGGAGCGCTGCTTGCCGGCCAGCCTCATGGCCGCCAAGGGGTACCTCACGCATGTTCATTTTGCCGATAGTAACCGCTGGTATCCGGGCGCGGGCCACCTGAATTTCCAGGAGGTGCTGGAAGCCTTGCGACTCATCGGATACGACGAGTTTATCACCATCGAGGTCAAGCAGGAGCCCAACCCCGAGACGGCGGCCCGCCGCGGCGCTCAGACGATCCGGGCGCTCCTGGACACTCTGTGACGGCCGGCAAGGAGGAGGTCATGCAGAAGATCGCCCTCCGCATCCCCAAGGGGCCAGATTTCAAGGCGCCGACCTCGGTCGCCATCCGCAGCGGAAACCTGCTGTTTGTCTCGGGCATGGCGGCCCACGCCCGGGAGGGAAAAGCCGTGGGGGTCGGGGATGCTGAGGCACAGACCCGGCAGGCCCTGGACAACCTCAAGGCCCTGGTGAAGCCGGTGGGCGGGACCCTGGATGACGTCGTCAAGCTGACCGTCTTCGTCCGGAACATTGCCGACCGGCCGAAGGTCAACAGAGTTGTGGGCGGAATACTTCGGCGAACCGTATCCGCTGGCAACCCTGGCGAAGGTGACGGGCCTCGCCGGGGCGGACTGGCTCGGGGAAACCTCAAACAAGGGGGTGCAGTATGAAACGGGTATGGGTGGCATTGACGCTCGGAGTCCTCATGGTCGCCTACGGCCTCGGCGGGGCCGTGACCACTGCCTGGGCGCAGCAGCCCAAGCCGATCAGGATCGGGGTGGACATCTCCCACCGGACAAACCCTTTCTGGGTCAACCTACAGAACGCCGCTGAGCAGGCTGGGAGGGATCTTGGCATCGAAGTGCGGGTCATGGATCACGAGCGGAGAATCGACAAGGAGATCGATGTGGTCCAGGGATTCATCGCGGCCAAAATGGACGGGCTCGTCGTGGGACCGGAGGAGAGTGCGGTGGGTCCGCGGATCCTGAAGATGGCTCAGGATGCCAACATCCCAATCGCGATCATTGATCGCTGGCCGGGGGTCCCGCCGAGTGGAAACTACATCACCTTCATGTCCGCAGATGATGTCATGGCTGGCTACGATATCGCCATGTCCCTCATCCGGGCAGGCTGCAAACGGATGGTCGCAGTCAACGGACCGCGGGGCGCTTCGAATCATGAGGACCGGGCCAAGGGCCGAAATAAAGCGCTGGCGGAGAACCCGGACGTCAAGCTCGTGGCTGAGGAGTGGGGTCCGAGTGTCCGCGCCGTTGCCGCGGACAAAGTGGAGTCTTTCCTGACCGCGTACCCCGGTCCAGGGTTCGACTGCGTCTGGAACTGTAACGATGACACCGCGGTGGGGAGTTGGAAGATCCTCTCGGACCGTGGTCTGCTCGGCAAGGTGAAGGTAGCCGGGATGGACCTCTTGCCTGAGGCGATCGAGCTCATCAAGAAGGGCACCTACGAGTTTTCCGCGGGAGGCCACTATTTGATGGGAGCCTTCTCGGTGGTGGTGATGCACGACTTCCTTCACGGGATTAAGCCGACCGAACCGATCATCAAGCTTAAGATGCTTGGGATCACGAAGGAGAATGTGCTGAAGTATGAAGAACAGTTTGTCAAGAACCCGCCTCCCATAAACTGGAGAGAGCGCTCGAGAGTGTACAACCCTCAAGCCAAGGCCTACTTTGAGATCTCGTTGAAGTAAACGGCGGCGTGGGCATTCGGGGGGGATGGGGAGGTTCAGGCATGCAGGGCCCATCTAAGATCGGCGGGGCGGTTGACAGTGACTTGGGGACCCCCCCCCCCTTCCCCGAGACCTTTCGCCATCGAATCCGTCCGTACGCCAGGATCTACATCCCCATCTCGGCCTTCGTGTTCACCTTCGTTGTCTTCGGGGTGCTGGAGCCGGCACGTTTCCTCACCCTGGGTAACGGCGCCGTCGTTCTTTCCCAGTCCGCGGTCCTGTGCGTCGTAGGATTCGGGATGACCTTCGTAATCATGGCCGGCGGAATCGATCTCTCGGTAGGGTCCGTCGTGGCCCTCACCGGGATCATCGGCAGCAGCGTCGGCCGGGACTATGGCGCGCCGGCGGGCCTGGCCGCGGGACTGCTCACCGGCCTCGCCTGTGGCTTCACCAACGGCCTCGTGTTCAGCAAGCTGAAGATCCCCTCCTTCATCACGACCCTGGGCATGTTGACCGTGGCGCGTGGGGCGGCATACGTTTACTCGCAGGGTGAGTCCTTTGTGGTGTACCAACTGCCCGTCTTCCGGGAGATCGGGGTATTTCCTGGGATCGTGTACGTGACGCTTGGCTTCTTCGGAATCTGCCACTTCCTGCTGAACCAAACGCGGTTTGGTCGACACTGTCAGGTCATTGGCGGCGATGAGCGGGTGGCTATCCTCACGGGTGTTCGCCTCGATCGTGTCAAGATCCTGATGTTCTCGCTCTGCGGGTTCATGGCAGGCGTGGGTGGTCTCCTGCTGGCATCCCGCGTCGGGGCTGCCACGCCCCAACTCGCGGTGGGGCTGGAACTCGACATCATCTCGGCGGTCGTCCTGGGCGGGACGCCGCTCACGGGTGGGATTGGCAACGTCCACAACACCATCCTGGGCGCTCTCATCATGAGCATGTTGTCGAATGGCTTGATCATCATGGGGATCAAGAGCGACATCCAGTTGATGATCAAGGGCGTGGTCCTGATCCTGGCCGTATTCCTCTCCCTGGAACGGGAGAAGATTGGGATCATCAAGTGAGCACATTGGCAGAGGATTCCAAGACACTGGGGGCCGGTGCTGCGGCTCCATTGGTCAGGATGCGTGGGATCTCCAAGGCCTTCGGCGCGGTCCAGGCACTCAGGCGCGTGGATCTCGAGGTCTGGCCGGCCGAGGTGGTGGGTCTGGTCGGGGACAATGCGGCGGGGAAATCCACCCTGATGAAGATCCTGTACGGCATTTATACCCCGGACGAAGGTGAGATCCTCGTTGAAAGCAAGGCGGTCGTCTTTCACACCGCTCACGACGCCCGGGCTCATGGGATCGAGATGGTTTATCAGGACTTGGCCCTGGTGGACAACCTCGATATTGCGGCGAATGTCTTCGTTGGAAGGGAACTTACCCGGCGCTTCCTGGGCGTAGTGGAGATCCTCGACAAGCGGCGGATGGAGCGGGCGGCCGGCCAGGTAGTCCAGACCCTCGATCCGGATCTGGGGCCAGTGCGGCGGAAAGTAAGGATTCTCTCGGGGGGGCAACGGCAGACGGTCGCCATCGCCCGCAGCCTGTGCTTTGAACCGAAAGTCGTGATCATGGATGAGCCCACGGCCAGCCTCTCGCTGGAGAAGATCCACCGGCTCCTTGAGCTGATCCAGCGGCTGAAAGCGCGCGGGCTCGCCATCATTCTGATTAGCCACCGAGTGGAAGATATCTTCACGGTCGGCGACCGCGTTGTTGTCCTGAAGCGCGGCGAGGTGGTGGGCGGGCGGCACATCCGTGACACCTCCGTAGAGGAGGTTGCGCAGCTCATGGTGGCCGGTTCGCCCCAGCGTGCGATGAGAGCGGAGGGGGTCCACGGGACCCGGGGCTGAACACCGTGCCGGCGGGAGGGCGGCCCCAACCGGACTTGATGTCGCGCAACGCCCGGGAGGGAGAGATGAAGATCGCCGGACACACGATGGGGACACCGGAGCGCTCCCTCCCTGAGGCCATCGACCTATTCGCTCGGCTCGGCCTGGAAGGGATCGAAGCGATCTGCCATGACGAGTACCGGAGCGCGATCCGCACGGATGTCTCCGCCGCGGGGCTGCGGGAGTTCCGGCGGCAGGCCGAGGGGCAGGGGCTCACGTTCGCGGCCGTCACGCCCTACGCGACGGATCTGAACTCTCCTGACCCGCAGGTGGCGGCTGTCCACCGAGCGCTCTTGCTCCGAGCCATCGAAATTGCCCATGCGCTCGGGGCAAGGTGCGTGCGGACGTATGCCGGCCGGGAGATCGGCGGCCCAGGACGGGCGGATCGCCTTCGCCGCCTGGTGGAGGTGGTGCGCGGGCCGGCCGAGGTAGCGGCCAAGGCCGGCGTGCGTCTGGGATTCGAGAACCACTTCAACACCCTCGGAGACAGCGCCAAGGGGACGGTCGAGGTGGTCCGGACGGTGAACCATCCGGCCGTTGGGATCGTGTACGACCAGGGAAACCTGACGATGCTGGGGGCCGAGGACTACCGGGAGGCGATCCCCCTCCAGGCACCGTATCTCATCCACGTTCACGTCAAGGACCTGTGCTTCAAAGCCACGCCGGCCGGGACGACATCTGGGGCGGTCGAGGCGCTGCCGGCCGACGCTAAGCCGACGATCTCCCTGCCAGTCGGTGAAGGAATCCTCCCCTGGCGCGAGATCGTCACCGAACTCAAGCGCACCGGGTATGACGGGTGGCTGTCCATTGAATACGAGCGACGCTGGTATCCGGACCTGCTCCCGCCGGCCGAGATCGGCATGAAGGCCGGCGCCGAGGCCGTGCGGCGCATCCTCGAGGATCTGGGTTGACGGGGAGCAGGGGAGAAGGGGGGTAGCAATGGCACGCGTGCTCGTGACGGGCGGCGCTGGTTGGCTCGGCGCGGCGGTCGTGCGGCGCCTGGCGGCGCGGGGCGATGCGGTGGTGGTCCTGGACAACTTCCAAGCGGGCGCCTCGGCGAACCTGGACCGGCTCGGCTCCACCGTGCATCTCATCTCGGGGGACATCACCGACCTGAGCGGGTTGCTCCTCCTCATTAAGGAGCACCGGATCCAGCGTATCGTCCATGCCGCAGCCATTGTCAGCGTGATCTCCTCCCTGGCGGCACCGAGTCACGTAACCCGCGTGAACATCGAGGGCACGCTCAACGTCCTGGAGGCCATGCGGCTCTTCGATGTGGAGAGAACCGTCCATATCTCCTCGGAAGAAACCTACGGGGATTTCCGTTACGAGCCGGCCGACGAGGACCACCCCCTGAGCCCCACCGCCCCCTACGGCATCACCAAGGTTGCCTCGGAGCACCTGGGACGATTCTACCGAGCGCAGCACAAAACGGATTTCATCAATGTCCGAACCTCCTGGGTGTACGGCCCGGGTTTCCCCCGCCCGCGGATCCCGCGCACGTTGATCGAGGCGGCGCTGGCGAAGCGACCGCTGCATCTGCCGCGCGGAGGAGACGCTCGCATTGATCACACCTACCTGGACGACTGCGTGAATGGCATCCTCCTGGCCCTGGACCATCCTTCGCACCCGTACGACGCCTATAACATCGCCAGTGGCCAGAGCTGGAGCACGGCAGAGATGGTGGCCATGGTGCGCGAGCTGATCCCGGGGGCCGATCTCACGGTGGGGCCGGGTCCCCACTGGTTCACCGACCACATGGTGGCGCCCAAGAAAGGGGCGTTGGACATCACCCGGGCCCGGGCGGTCCTGGGGTATCAGCCGAAGTACGACCTCCGGCAAGGCTTGGCGGCCTACATCGAGTGGTATCGCCGCGGGCAGCCGGCCGCTGGCCTATAAGGCCAGGGGTGCAAAGTGGAGACGCGGAAGCGGCGGGGGCTGTCGGGACATGGCGACCGTGCGGAACAATCGGTCCATCCACGCAACGGCCTGGTCGGTCGGGGGGCCGCCCGAGGTCAATCCCATGGGAGGCCATGAGGGATGAGCGTCCTGGTGACAGGAAGCATGGGGCACGTGGGTTATATGACGGCGATGGCCTGCGCTGAGGCGGGGCTGGATGTGGTTGCCCACTATCACTCCACGTACAACAGGAGCTGGGCGCAGGCGGCCGGGCCGCGGGTGACGTGGGTGAAGGGCGATATAGCGGACTTCGCGCACCTCTTGGAGGTTGCTGAAAACCATGGGGTTGAGGGCGCGATCCACTCCGCCGCGCTCCCCAACGACACCGTCTGCCGCCCGGTGCCGGTCCACTCTCTGACCGTGAACGTCGTCAGCCTCCAGAACCTGTTGGAGCTGGCCCGCCAGCGGAAGTGGCGCCGTGTCGTGTACGTCAGCACGGGCGCAGTGTATCAGGCCTCGGACCCACACGGGTTCATCCGAGAGACCGATCCGGCCACGCCGGGAAACGTGTACGGCACGACCAAGCACATGGGCGAACTGCTGGTGAACATGTACCAGAAAACGTACGGGGTCAGCGCCTGCACCGTCCGCGTCTCGTGGGTGTGGGGCCCCCCCCTGATCCCGGCCGGCCTTGACGGCCCTCGAGGCCCGATCCCCTACTTCCTGATCCGCGCCGTCCGGGGCGAGAAGGTCCACGAGCCGAGCGGAGGGGAGTTCATCGCCAACTTCACCTACGTCAAGGACGTGGCCCATGCGCTCCTCTTGGCCTATCGCAAGGAGTCTCTGCCCAGTAGCCTCTATAACGTGAGCAACGGCGAGCACTACTCGGTAGCCAAGATCGTCGAGACCATCCGGCGGGTGATCCCGGGCGCCGAGGTGTCCGTCGGCCCCGGGATGAAGCCCTGGATCGATTACACGGTGTTGCGGGGTTCCTTCGACCTCACCCGGGTCCGGACGGAGCTGGGATTCGAGGTGCAGTATCCGCTGGAGAAAGCCATCGCCGATTACGCCGGGTGGCTGAAGGCGAACCTCCCCCACTGATCTCAGGAGGGAGAAAGCAACGGGGAGGTTAGTCCGGCTTTGCAGCCGGCATTTGAGAGTTACTCATGAGTGCCATCGAAGTTCGGATGTTGATCAACGGGGAATGGCGCGTAGGGACTGTTCCCTTCGAAGATCGTGACCCGTACCGCGACGAGTTGATAGCCCTGGCCCCCACCGCCTCCCCGGAGGACTTGGATCTCGCCCTCGACGCCGCCGTCGAGGCGTTCCCCCGTGTGGCGCGCTTGCCGAGTTTCGAGCGGCAGGCCATTCTGCAGCGGGCGGCTGAGTTGGTCCAGGGTCGAAAGGCCGACCTCGCCAGGACGATCGCCCGGGAGACCGGAAAGGCGTTGAAGGACAGCCTCGGCGAGATCGAGCGGTCGGTGGACACGCTCCGGATTTCGGGCGAGGAGGCCAAGCGGATCCAGGGCTTCCATGTCCCGCTGGACGGCGTCCCCATGGGGGAGGGCAAGATCGCCCTGATGCTGCGATTCCCGGTCGGCGTCGTGGCGGCGATCACGCCCTTTAATGCGCCGTTCAACCTCATGTGCCACAAGGTTGGCCCGGCGTTCGCGGCCGGCAACACGGTGGTGCTGAAACCGCCCCACCAAGCCCCGCTGATCGGGATGCAGCTTGGCGAGGTGATGCAGGAAGCCGGGTTCCCGGCGGGGGCGCTCAACATCGTCTACGGGGCGGGAAACGTCGGCGAGCGGCTGATCACTGACCTGCGGGTGGACTTCGTCACCTTCACCGGGAGCAACCGGGCCGGCGAGGCGATCAGGGCGCGATCCGGTTTGAAGCGACTGGCGCTCGAACTCGGCGGGGACGGCCCGACCATCGTTCATGGGGATGCAGACGTCCGGACGGCGGCCATCACCTGTTCCCGCAACGCCTTCCGCCTCGCCGGGCAGAGCTGCACCTCGGTCCAACGCGTCTACGTCCAGGAGGCCGTCGTGGACCAGTTCTTGGACGAGGTGCTGGCCTTCGTCCCGACGCTGAACGTAGGGGATCCCCTGGATCCCCGGACGGACATCGGCACCCTGGTGGACCAGGCAGCGGCCTCCCGCGTGGAGAGCTGGGTGCGGGAGGCGGAGGCGCAAGGGGCCAGGGTGCTCTGCGGCGGGGCTCGGCAGGGCGCCCAGATGGCGCCGACGGTAGTCACGAACGTCACACCGCAGATGAAGATCGTCTGCCAGGAGGTCTTCGGCCCGGTGGTTGTCGTGGTGCCGTACCGGGACCTGACGGAGGCCATCCGGCAGGTCAACGAGTCCCGCTACGGGCTGCAGTGCGGGGTGTACAGCAGTTCGCTGGAGGTCGCTTTCCGGGCCATCCGGGAGATCCGGGCGGGCGGGATCATCATCAACGGCACCTCGACCTGGCGGATCGACCAGATGCCGTACGGCGGGGTCAAGCAGAGCGGAATCGGTCGGGAGGGTCCCCGCTACGCCATCGAGGAGATGACCGAGCAACGCCTGGTGGTCTTCAACTTGTGAAGGGGAGGCGGGAGGGAATATGGCAAGCGTGCTGGTCACGGGCGGCGCAGGGTTTCTCGGGTCCCACCTGGTCCGGGCCGTGGCCCTGCGCGGCGACCGGGTAGTGGCTTTTGATAACTTTCTCACTGCCAACCCGGCCAACCTGGAGGATCTCCGGGATCGGGTAGAGGTCGTGAGCGGAGACATCACAGACTTGAGTCACATCCTCCGGGTAGTGAAGGAGCATCGGATCGATCGAATCATCCATGCCGCGGCGATCTCCAGTGCACTCCCGGCGATCGCCAAGCCGGCCCTTACGGTGCGGGTGAACGTCGAGGGGACGATCAACGTCCTGGAGGCGATGCGATTGTTCGAGATCCAGCGCTGCCTCCATATCAGCTCGGAGGAGACCTATGGCAACTTCGAGCGGGAGCCGGCCGACGAAGAGCATCCGCAGAACCCGTTCGCCCCCTACGCGGTGACGAAGATGGCGGCCGAGCGTCTGGGCCGGGGCTACCGGCAGATCTTCGGCCTCGACGTGATCTCCATTCGGACCTCCTGGGTCTACGGGGCGGGACTGCCGCGGACTCGTCCCCCGAAGTCATTCATTGAGAATGCGCTGGCCGGCCGGCCAACCACGCTGCCGGTGGGGGGGGACCACCGGGTGGACCACACCTACATCCGGGACTTCGTGGACGGTGCACTGGGAGCCTTCGACCTCCCGACTCACCGACACGATGTCTACAACATCGCCAGCGGTCGGGCCTGCACGATGCGGGAGATGGCCCAGGTCGTTCGAGAGCTGATCCCGGGGGCGGAGATCACCGTCGGGGGAGGTCTCCTGGAATGGCAGCCGGGGAGCACGATGCCGGTGAAGGGAGCCCTGGATGTGACGCGCGCGAAGGAGGCGTTCGGCTACCAGCCGAAATACGACCTCAAGGCCGGCCTGGCCGAATACATCGCGTGGTTCCGCCGGGGCAAGCCGGCGATGGAAATCTGAACACGGGGGGTGCCGATGACAGAGCCCACGAAACCCAAGGCGAGGATCCTGCGCGTGGAGGAGGCGTTCTGGGAGCAGCCGCCGGGACACTTCGAGGCCTTCTCGAAGATGCTGGTGCATCCGACCAACGCCGACACGCGGTACTTCGACTTCCGGATCTCCAGCTATCAGCCGAAGGGCTACGCCGAGGTCCACGTCCACGAGATCGCGGAGAACGTCTACTACATCCTGCAGGGCAAGGGGATCGTGGAGCTGGACGGGGAGAGGCACCTGGTGGAACCACACATGGTCATCCACATTCCTCCGGGCGTCCGGCACGGGATCTTCAATACCGGGTTGGAAGATCTCGTCTTTATCGTGGTCGCGTCCCCGCCCGGCGACATGCCCGAGGTCCGGCCGAGCCGGGGGGCGCAGCCGTGAGCGTTCACATGTGCGACCTGGCAGAGTTCGCCCCACAGTTGCCCGCCCTAAGAGGGATGGCTGTGCAGATATGGCCGCCTGATACCGGAGGGCTCCATGGCTGAGGGTCTGGTCTTACAGCTCGAAGGCATCAGCAAGCAGTTCCCGGGGGTCAAGGCGTTAGACGACGTCAGCTTCGACCTCCGTCGAGGCGAGGTCCACGTGCTGGTCGGGGAGAACGGGGCGGGGAAATCCACCCTGATCAAGATCCTGGCGGGTGCTCACCGACACGACACGGGTCGCATCGTGATCAGCGGCCAGCCGGCCGACATCCACAATCCGGCCCAGGCCCTGGGCCTGGGTGTCAGCGTGATCTACCAGGAGTTCAATCTGGTGCCGTTCATCAGCGTCGCCCAGAACATCTTCCTGGGACGGGAGCCGCGGCACCCCAAGATCCCCGGCCTGATCGACCACGCCCGGATGAACGCCGAGAGCCAGGCGCTCCTCGAGTCCCTGAGCGTGGACATCGATCCCCGCAGCACGGTGCACTACCTGGGCGTGGCCCAGCAGCAAATGGTGGAAGTGGCCAAGGCGCTCTCGGTGAACGCGCAGATCGTCGTCATGGACGAGCCGACGTCCGCCCTGACCACCCGAGAGATCGAGCAGCTCTTCGCCGCGATCCGGCGTCTCACGGCCCGCGGGGTCGGCGTGATCTACATCTCCCACCGACTCGAGGAGGTCTTCCAGATCGGCGACCGGGTCACGGTCCTGCGGGACGGGAAATGGATCACCACCATGAACGTGCAGGATGCCACGATGGATGTCATCATCCAGGCCATGGTGGGTCGCACCATCGACCGGATGTTCCCTCGCGACTTCGCGATCGAGAAGGGAGAGGTGGCCCTGACGGTTCGGAACCTCCACCGGCACGGGGTGCTTCAGGACATCAACGTGACGGTTCGCTGCGGGGAGATCGTGGGGCTGGCGGGACTAGTGGGGGCCGGCCGGACCGAGCTGGCCCGGGTGATCTTCGGCGCGGATCCGTACGATGCCGGCGAGGTGACGATCTTCGGACGGACGGTCCGCGGGTCCCCGGCGGCGTCTGTCGCCGTCGGCGTCGGCTTCCTCCCGGAGGACCGGAAGCGGGAGGGCCTCGCCCTCATCCTGCCGCTGCGCGAGAACGTCGTGGTGGCGAGCCTGCGCCGCCTCTTCCCATCGGGGGTCATCAAGCGTGCCAAGGAGCACACCGTCGTGACGGACTTCGTGAAATCGCTGGACATCGCCACCCCCTCCATCAACCGGATGACCAAGTTCCTGAGCGGCGGGACCCAGCAGAAGGTCGTGCTGGCGAAGTGGCTCTGCACCCAGTCCCGGTTCCTGATCTTCGACGAGCCGACCCGGGGGATCGACGTCGGCGCCAAGGCCGAGATTCACCAGCTCATGAACGAGCTGGTAAAGCAGGGAGCGGCGATCCTGATGATCTCGTCGGAACTTCCCGAAGTCCTGAATATGAGCGACCGGATCTACGTCATGCATAAGGGCCGCATCACGAAGGAGCTGAGCCGGGAGGAGGCGAACCAGGAAGCCATCCTCCGGCATGCCATGGGAGTCACGACATGAGCGAGACCTTGCGGCGCGAGTGGACACGACGCGTGGCAATGGCCCCGGGGGCGGTGTACGCGCTCATCTTGCTCAGCCTCGTCTTTGCCCTGTTCACCGCCCAATTCCTGACCTTGCACAATCTGACCAACGTCGGCATGCAGGGATCCGTCCTGGTCATCGTGTCTCTGGGGATGACCCTCATCATCCTCTCGGAAGGGATTGACCTGTCGATAGGGCCGGTCCTGGGACTTGCGGGTGTGGTCTTGGCACTCGCCGTGAAACAGCAGGTGGCACTCCCCTTGGCAATCCTGGCGGCCATCGCCACTGGCGGCACCTTCGGGGCCCTGAACGGAGTCCTGATCTCCCGCCTTGGGCTTCCCCCGTTCGTGGTAACGCTGGGGAGCTTCGGCATGGCTCAGGGGCTCGCCCTCGTTCTGACCGAGGGCTCGTCCGTCCCCGGCCTGGGCCCGGGGGTCCAATACTTCAACGATGGGCGGATTCTCGGATTCCAGGTCCCGATCATCATGACGGCGATAGCGTTCCTGGTGGTGTATGTCATCCTGTACTACACGAAGTTCGGCACCTACGTCTTTGCCCTGGGGGGCAATCAGGAGGCGCTGGCCCTGGCCGGGGTGCGCACTCGCCTCTACAAGACCGGAGTGTACGTCCTGGGCGGCATCCTGGCCGGTGTCGGTGCTCTCGTCATGACGGCCAGGATGAACGCGGCCCATCCCACCGTCGGTGTAGGGTTGGAGTTTGACGCCATCGCCTCGGTGATCCTGGGCGGGACCTCCTTCGAGCGTGGCAAGGGTTGGCTCGGAGGGACGATGATCGGGGCATTGGCCGTCAGCGTGCTGCGCAACGGTCTGAACCTCATCGGTCTCAGCACATCTTGGCAGGTCTCCATGGTGGGGGTGGTGATCATCCTCGCCATTGTTGTGGACTCACTGCGGGGGATCTGACATGTCACATTTCTGGTTGAGTTCGCTCCCGCGCCTGGTCATGATCATCGTGCTCCTGGTGGCGCTGTCCTTCGTGAGCCCGGCCTTCCTGTCGGTCCAGAACCTCACCAATATCCTCCGGCAAGCCTCCCTCCTGTTCCTCCTCGCTTCGGGCCTGACAGTGGTGATCCTGACTGCGGGGATCGATCTGTCCATCGGGTCCGTCCTCGCTCTCTCAGCCAGTGTCGCCGCCAATTTCATCCAGCAGGGGTGGATCTGGGCCGGAAGCCTCATCGGATTGGCGATTGGGGCTGCCTGCGGTCTCTTGAACGGGCTCATGGTCGCGGTCGGTCTTCCACCATTCATTGCTACCTACGGCATGCTCTGGGTCGCAGAGGGGTTCGCCCAGGTGTTTATGAAGGGCGAAATCATCTCCGGCTTTCCCACAGGCTTCCGGTTCCTCGGGGCCGGGTATCTCGCCGGGGTCCCGGTTCCGATTCTGGTGATGATCGTGGTCCTCATGGTCTGCATCTTCGCTCTTCGCCGGACGAACTTCGGCCGGTACGTGTACTTCTTCGGGGCGAACCGCGAGGCGGCCCGGCTCTCCGGGATCAACACTCGTGGAAACCTGTTGCTGGTGTATTCCCTCAGCGGGCTGATCTCGGCCTTCGCTGGCTTGGTGTACATCTCGCGCATTGATGCCGTGGAATCCACCATCGGGGAGCCCCTGCTCCTGCCGGCCATCGCCGCGGTATGTATCGGCGGGACCTCGCTCTTCGGCGGTGAGGGCGGGATCGGTGGCACCATGGTGGGAGCCCTGATCATGACCCTGGTGACCAATGGGATGAACCTGCTAAACGCTTCCCCCTATTGGCAGCCATTCGTCATGGGCGCGATCGTGGTGCTGTCGGTCGCGATCGATCAGTTCGGATCCGCGAAGGTTGAAACCGCCTGAGGCGGAGGCCAGGGGGACCGACGAAGGGGGGTGAGATGCGCATAGCGAGAGTGGCGTAAACCAGCAGGGCGCCGAGTGCAGCCCAAAGGGGGAGGAGACACCATGGCAACACGGAGAGACTTTCTGAAGACGGCAGCGGCGGTAGTCGGGGTTGGCGCAGTGCAGGGGCTGACCGGGCCCAAGGGAGCCTGGGCCCAGAAGAAGAAGTACCAGATCGTATTTCACAGCAAGAACGTGGTCAACCCCTCGTATGCCGCCGCCCGGGCGGGGGCCAAGATGTCGCTCGACCGTTGGAAGGATGAGATCGAGCTGATCTACGTGGCCCCGACGAAGCCGGACAACATCGAGGAGCAGATCCGGATCATGGAGGACTGGATCACCAAGAAGCCGGAGGCCATGATCTTCGTGCCCGTGGATTACGTGGCCATGGTCCCCTCGGTGCAGAAGGCGGTTGATGCCGGCATTCCCATCATCACGTGGCAGAACCGGATGGCGGCGGGGAAGGTCGAGACCTTCGTCGGCTGCGACGACGAGCAGTTGGCCTACGATATCGCCAAGTACGCCTTCAAGGCGGTGGGGAACAAGGGCAAGGTGATCATCCTGGACGGTGTGCCGGGGGCCATCACCGCCCAGGATCGACACCGCGGGTGGTTGCGGGCCCTCCGAGATACAAGGGGGATGGAGCTGCTGGCCGCCCAACCGGCCAATTACTCCCGCATGCTCGGAATGCAGGTCATGGAAAATCTGCTCCAGCGCTTCCCGGAGATCGATGTCGTCCTGGGGGGGAACGACGAGACCGGCCTCGGCGCCGTGGAGGCCATCGACGCCGCTGGCCGCCTCGGCAAGATCAAGGTGACCGGTGTTGATGGGCTTCAGCCCGGCATCCAGTCGATCCTGCAGGGTCGGCTCTTCGCCAGCATGGACTTCGACAACTTCGCCCAGGGATATCTGGCCGCCGAGGCCACCTACCGCTTCTTAAAGGGCGAGAAGCTCCCGCAGCAGATCATGCTGCCGGTGGCCGTCATCGACAAGAGCAATGCGGCCCAGTACAACGTTCCGCCGGATCAGCGAATTCCACCGGTGTGGGAGAAAGTCCTGGCGGCGCAGCGCTAGCGGACGGACCGGCGTCCGCGGAAAGAGAGGGGCCCACCCCTGACCCGTTTCGGGAGGGCATGCGTGGGGAGCAGGACGCGCAATGGGGGGATGCAGCACGGACAAGGATCGCACCGCAAGACACACAAAACGGCGTCAACAGCAAGTCCACAAAGGGGGAGAATCATGGAAACGCGGCGGGACTTTCTAAAGGCAGCAGCGGCGGTAGTCGGGGTTGGCGCAGTGCAGGGGCTGACCGGGCCCAAGGGAGCCTGGGCCCAGAAGAAGAAGTACCAGATCGTGTTTCACACGAAAAATGTAGTCAACCCATTCTGGAAGGCCTGCTCGGCAGGGGCAAAGGTTTCGGCAGACCGCTGGAAAGATGAAATCGACTTGATCTATGCGGCGCCGACGAAGCCGGACAACATTGAGGAGCAGATCCGGATCATGGAGGACTGGATCACGAAGAAGCCGGATGCCATGGTGTTCGTACCCGTGGATTACGTGGCCTTGGTCCCCACGGTGCAGAAGGCGGTGGCGGCTGGCATTCCGATCATCAACTACAACAATCGCATGGCGGCAGGAAAGGTGGAGATCTTCATTGGCTCAGACGACGAGCAGATGGGCTACGACATCGCTCGATTCGCCTTCAAGGCGGTGGGGGAGAAGGGCAAGGTGGTCATCAGTGACGGCGTCCCCGGGTCTACCACCGCGCAGGATCGGCACCGCGGGTTTATGCGGGCCCTCCGAGACGTGAAGGGGATGGAACTGCTGGCCGCCCAGCCGGCGAACTACTCCCGCCTGCAGGCCCTGCAGGTCATGGAGAACCTGCTTCAGCGCTTCCCGGAGATCGACATCGTCCTGGCGGCGAACGACGAGCAGGCCCTGGGATCCGTCGAGGCCATCGACGCCGCCGGCCGCCTGGGCAAGATCAAGGTGACCGGTTGCGACGCCACCCCGCCAGGGATCCAGTCGATTCTCCAGGGGCGGCAATTCGCCACTCTTGGCTTCAGCGGCTTCGACCAGGGCTATCTTAGCGTGGAGGCCGCGTATCGGCTCCTCAAAGGCGAGAAGCTCCCGCAGCAGATCATTCTGCCGGTGCCCGTCGTGGATAAGAGCAATGCTGAGCCTTACAACATCCCGCCGGAACAGCGGAAGCCCCCGGTGTGGGAGCAAGTCCTGGCGGCGCAGAAGTAGCAGAGTTACAGGGGAACTGCAGGGGGAGGAGACGCGCAACTCCTCCCCCGTTTCTGCTGGGCTGGCAGGAAGGACTCTGTCGTGCGGAACGGAGAGGCTGAAGCTCTCCCTCAGAAGAGGAGGACCCTCGAAGGTGAAAACCACAACCGCCAAACGGGTCGTGCGGGCGGCCTCAGTGCCTCGGTACGAGGCCCCCGCCCCGCTCCGCCGGTTTGCCCAGCCTCTTGTGGATCAGGAGTCGTTCCCCGACACAACCATGTGCGTTGGGTTCTTCACCTATCCCCCGGGAGCCAAGTCACACACCCACCACCACACAGCGGAGAACGAGATCTACTTTGTTCTCCAGGGGGAACTGACAAGCGTTCAGGACGGCCGGGCCTACCGGGTGTCTCGGCACAGCTTGGTTTTCATTCCGAAGGGCGTGAACCATTACGCCCAGAACCGGACCCGGCGCCGCTGCGTCTTTCTGGCGGTTCACGCGCCCACGGTACCGGACCTGCTTGAGTTCAAGCGATCCTGGAAGCGGATACCCCGCCGGAGGGCATGAACTATGGCGACCTGGGAGCGGAAATTAGGCCTGATCGTGCCCTCGTGGAACACGGTCATGGAGTATGAGTTCCAGCGAATGGCCGTCCCGACTATGTCGGTGCACACGATGCGGATCTCCCACACA